>Ga0065711_1039526_pt1 | contig 17749 bp, 14 predicted proteins | sample Hoacrofraction12_FD_59098 | JGI IMG/M metagenome (GOLD analysis project Ga0065711, IMG submission 59098) | Hoatzin crop microbial communities from Cojedes, Venezuela - Epithelial fraction 12 v2 (version 2) | ecosystem: Host-associated > Birds > Digestive system > Esophagus > Crop | place...
TTCACACTAATGTGAAAGTTTCTGCTGCTTCTTCATATGTTAAAATGTCACAAGAATTTATTCCACTGAATTACCAGCATCACAACGAACATGCAGAGAGGCAGATTTTTGCTATTTATTTATTTATTTGTTTGTTTGTTTGTTTGTTTATTTATTTATTCTGACTGTTGATATAAACGTCTTAGCAAAAAATGTTAAGTATTGAACTAGTACTAAACAGACTGTGTTTCTACAATACACAAACTAATATACAGTGCATGAATAGCTGGAAAACCGATATTCTTTCTTTTTGCCTTGGTAGGACAAATAAGACAAACAGTTGTGACACAGTAATGCATAACTACTATTATTATGCGTTGGCTTTTCTTGAGAATATTCAAAAAGCAAGCAAGAAAAAAATGAAGAAAAGAGAGAAAAATCTGACCTAGGAAACTCAATCTAGTTACATGAAAAATGTGAGGGGGAAACTGCAAAATAAATTTTCACAGTTGGATATTTTATTTTTATGTTTTATGCTTTGATTAGCTTGCTTTACAGTCAAAGACAAATCTAACAAGAAAAGGTATTATAAAAAAAAGGAAGACAAATATCTGAAGTACAAGCATAACTTTTGCTAATGGAAGTTAAAGGCAGTTTCAATGAAACTTCATTACTCTACAGGTGAGAAAATTTTAGTTTCATTTCAGCTAAAAAGAATAAGATTTTAAAGCACTTCTAAAGGAATATATTAGAAATATTTTCTTCATTCTACAGACTTCTGACAGTTCCAGGACAAAATGAACATGAGAAAGGAGGCCAAATTTCCCTATGTTGAGAACCATTATCACATACATTACCAAAAATGCCTTGCTCTAAATCTCATACTTTCTTTTACAGTTAGGCAAAATTTGAATGCAAATAATTCCTTATTGCATCCTTGGTTTATTAGTTTCATTAAAAGTTCATAAATTTCATATAAGTAACCCTATTTTGGAAAGCTAAAATATATTTTGTAAGTTAATATAAAACTAAAAATAAATAACAAAATGTTTCAACTTTATTTCTTTTGTCCTTCACTACTTAACGTCTTGGATATTTTCTACTGAAAATTATCAAATTTATGTCTTTTGGGGAAAGAGAATTAAAAAACACAGAAACATATTAACTCATTTCCTTACTTCTTTAAATGAAGTCTTCACTTTCTTGGTCTTTATTCAGTGTTTAATATCTATCTGCAATAAAAGCTTTATCAGTGTTTGTAAATTTGTTTAAAGGTTGTAATTGGTCTGTTCAATTCAATGTGCAGTACTTCAGAACAGAAATACTGACCCAGTTTCCTCCTCCTTATTATTATCTTTAAGTTTGATGCATCAGTAAATATCTTATAGCATCCCAAAATATGTAATACATAGAGTAAAAGCCTGACTTCCAGTGAGTTCAATGGGAATTTTGCTGTTGATCTTAGTGTGGTCTCAATTTCATCATCCCAAAAAGCTTTCAATATACAAAACTGACAAACCTGGAAATGTAAGGATAAAAAAAACACTCCTTAAAATTATCTAATCACTGACACTTGATATGCTGTTTGCTTTATTGACTATGGAGCCAAAAATGCAAACTGATCACTCGCGTGACTTCTTGCAAGTTCTTACATGTAAATGAGTTGATTTACCATGAGCCAGAGACTACAGGTATGCTAATTTTTAAGTTTATGATGTTTTTTCCTTTCTTCAGAGCTTCTCAGTGAGAAGAGATCGACTCTCTTCCAGTCTTCAGGAACCTCTCCATGCCATGCCATGATCTTTCAAAGATAAATGAGAGTGGCCTTGCTAAGACATCAGCCACATCCCTCAACACTCATGGGTGGAATCTCTCACGCCCCGTGGATTTATGTATGTACAACCAGTTTATTCAAATGCTCTGCAACCCAGTCCTCCTCCTCCGAAGGCAAGTCTTCCTTGTCCGGACTTCCTGAAGACCAATATTTCAAGTACTATCTGAGTCAAAGAAGGCGTTGAACCTCTCAACCTTTTCCATGTCATTTGCCACCATCTTCTCTGCCCCATTTTCCCTAGTCTTCCTTTTGTTGTTTATCTACTTCTAGAATCCTTTTGTGTTGCCTCTCTCATTCCTTCCCAGATTCAGCTCCAGGTGACTTTGGCTTTCCTGAACTGAAGGGTCAGTCTGGAGAAAGTTATTATTTATTTATGAACAAAATTTCATAAATTTATCAAACTCTTGCTACTTAGACTTGTCTTCAACAGTGTTATTGCAGAATAACATTAATGTATTCCTCTCTTATGGCTGGGGACTCTTTTTCAGTTATGTCTCTACATGTATCTGAGGGCAGATTAAAGCTATTTTTTCTTGAATCAACACTTTCTATAAGATTGCTGCTCTAGTTTTCATCTTCTGATGTAAACGTGGATGGTAATAACAAGTCTACTCCTTTGTTTTTCTGACATAGATAAGCTGAGTGTTTTAGACCTTTACAATAGGATGGGGTATCTATTCCTACATATTACTTTAAAGTATTCTTTCTATTCTCCAATTTCAATTACTTTTGCATTGAAAGGAGTGACTAGAACAGATGTCATTATTTACATAAAATGTCACTAATTGATTTTTCAAGAATATTCGTGCTTCTCTGTCTCCAGTAAAAATACTCTGAATTATATTTTCTATGACCATACTGAGAGAAGGTCAAATACCACTCCTTCCATGACCTGACATTGGTTAATATTCCACATTAGAAATTTTGCATTGAAACAAACAATAAATATAGTTAATACAAGCTTTTGTAACACTGAGACTCATAATTACTAGAATTACTTGTCCTATTTTCATTTAATGTCTTCTTCAAATATCAAGTTTATTGTTTCTATAAATAGATCTTGACTTTTGTTATATTTTCTATTTCCTTGTGAGTTATAAGTTGGTCTTTCTTTTATCATTTGTTCTAAAAATTTGTATTATACTGAGATAAAATTAAGCTAGAAAATCTGTAGTTGTCTTTTGTTTTTAGATAATGTGTATTTAATCGTATACGTATTGCTTGCTATTCTTCAGTCATACACTGTGTGCAAATAGCATAAATTAGGCCTAGTTAACAACAGTGTTAGGAAAACAGGCATCCTGCTGGGACTCTGTTATAGAACACCCAACTAGGGTGAAGAGATAGAAGAAGTTTTCTACGAGAGGCTGGCAGAAGTCTCACAATCGTTAGCCCTTGTTCTCGTGGGGGACTTTAACTTACTGGACATCTGCTGGAAATGCAACACAGTACAGAGGAAACAGTCTAGGAGGTTCCTGGAGTGGGTGGAAGATAACTTCCTGATACAGCTGGTAAATGAGTCTACAAGGGGAGGTGCCTTGCTAGACCTGTTGTTTACTAACAGAGAAGGGCTGGTGGGAGATGTGGTGGTCAGAGGCCATCTTGGGCTTAGCGACCATGAAATGATAGAGTTCTCGGTTCTCGGTGAAGTTAAGAGAGGGGCCAGCAAAACCATCACCATGGACTTTCAGAGGGCAGACTTTGGCCTGTTCAGGACTCTGGTTGACAGGTTCCCCTGGGAGAGAGTACTGAAGGGCAAAGCGGTTCAGGAAGGCTGGACATTCAGTCTTAAAGGCAGGACATTCAGTCTTAAAGGCACAGGAGCAGGCTGTCCCCTTGTGCGGCAGGACGAACCAGGAGGAAAGAAGACCAGCCTGGCTGAACAAAGAGCTCTTGCTGGGACTTGGGGAAAAAAAGGAGAGATTACCACTTTTGGAAGAAAGGGCAGGTGACTCAAGAGGAGTACAGGGACCTCATCAGGTCATGCAGAGAGCAAATCAGGAAGACAAAAGTCCAGCTCGAACTCAGGCTGGACACTGTAGTAAGGGACAACAAAAAATGTTTTTACAAATACATCAACAACAAAAAGAGAGCCAAGGAGAATCTCCATCCCTTATTGGATGCAGGGGGGAATATTGCCATGAAGGATAAGGAAAAGGCTGAGGTACTTAAAGTCTTCTTTTTCTCGGTCTTAAACAGTCAGACTAGTTATTCCCAGAGTACCCAGCCCCCAGAGCTGAATGAAGACCAGAATAAAAACCCCATAAAGCAGGAGGAAGCAGTTAATGACCTGCTATGACATCTGGACACTTATAAGTCTATAGGGCTGGATGGGATCCACACGAGAGTACTGAGGGAACTGGCGGAGGAGATGGCCAAGACACTCTCCATCATCTGTCAGCAGTCCTGGCTAACAGGGGAGGTCCCAGATGACTGGAGGATCGCCAATGTAACACCCATTTACAAGCAAGACCAGAAGGAGGATCCCGGGAACTACAGGCCTGTCAGTCTGATCTCGGTGCCAGGCAAGATTATGGAGCAGATCACCTTGAGTGCGCTCACAGGGCATGTGAAGGACAAGCAGGGGATCAGGCCCAGCCAGCATGGCTTCGTGAAAGTCAGGTCCTGCTTGACCAACCTGATCTACTTCTAGGACCAGGCGACTCTCCTAGTAGATGAGGGAAAGGCTGTGGATATTGTCTACTTGGACTTTAGTAAGATCGTTGGCACTGTTCCCCACAGCATTCTCCTGGAGAAACTGGCTGCCCATGGTTTGGATGGATATACTCTTCACTGGATAAAGAACTGTCTGAATGGGTGAGTGCAGAGAGTGGTAGTGAACGGAGTTAAATGCAGCTGGTGGCTGGTCATGAGTGGTGTCCCCCAGGGCTCAGTTTTGGGGCCAGTCTTGTTTAATATCTTTCTAAATGATCTGGATGAGGTGATCGAGTGCTCCCTCAGTAAGTTTGCATATGAAAACCAAATTGGGTGGGAGCATTGATCTGTTTGAGGGAAGGAAGGCTCTGCAGAGGGATCTGAGCAGGCTGGATTAACGGGCCAAGGCCAACTGTATGAGGTTCAACTTGGCCAAATACAGGGTCCTGCACTTCAGTCACAGCAATCCCATGCAATGCCACAGGCTTGGGGAGCAGTGACAGGAAAGCTGCCCAGCAGAAAAGGACCTTGCGGTGTTGGTCGACAGCCAACGGAGTATGAGCTAGCAGTGTGCCCAGGTGGCCAAGAAGGCCAATGGCATCCTGAACTGTATCAGGAACAGTGTGGCCAGCAGGAGTAGAGAGGTGATCGTGACCCTGTACTCGGCACTGGTGAGGCCGCACCTCGAGTACTGTGTTTAGTTTTGGGCCCCCTCACTACAAGAAGGACATTGAGTTGCTGGAGAGTGTCCAGAGAAGGGCAATGAGGCTGCTGAAGGGTCTAGAGAACAAGTCGTACAAGCAGTGGCTGAGGGATCTGGGCTGGTTTAGTCTAGAGAAGAGGAGGCTGAGGGGGGACCTTCTTGTTCTCTAAAACTACCTGAAAGGAGGTTGTAGAGAGGCAGGTGTTGGTCTCTTCTCCCAAGTAAGTAGTGATAGGACGATAGACAATGGCCTCAAGTTGTGTCAGGGAAGATCTAGATTAGATTAGACATCAGGAAAATTTTGTTTACTGAAAGAGTAGTCATGCATTGGAACCGGCTGCCCGGGGAAGTGACTGAGTCACCATTCCTGGAGGTGTTCAAAATATGTGTAGAGGTGGCACTTCAGGACATGGTTTAGTAGGCATGGTGGTGTTGGGTGGGTGGTTGGATCTGATGATCTCAGAGGTCTTTTCCAACCTATGATTCTATGATTCTATGATTCTAACTTTAGTCAGTCCTATAGGACGAGGGAATAGCTTATAAGTAAAGATAGGGGAGTACCCTGAACATAAACATTAGCTCTGAAAGCTGGAAGTGTATCAGTCACTGTGAAAGTTGTGAACACATCCAGAATCTTCCAGAGGAGCAGGCCATGAGCACCAGTGACAGCTAGTTGTTAGACACAGAGTGACTCTGAACAGGACACTCAAGAAACACGGTTCCTCTTCCCAGTCCTGTAACCAACGGTTCCCAGGGTCACACAGGGAGAGAACTCCATGGAGCCCAGGTCCTGGCCCAGGACTACACACAGCCTGGATGTAGCTGCTACCACAACCAGCTTCTGGACCACACTGTGTCTCCTGTAAAACAAAGAAGTCATGCAAATCATAAAATTACAGAAATTTATGGCTTAAGTGTCTTACTATCCAAGTCCATTTAGTCTCTGCACTGCAATTTGGTCTGAACTATGATAACGTACCACTGCCAAATTCATGTTTTGTTAAATCGCCTTGCCACCTAACTTCTTTCACACTGTTATTTTTTGGGAGGTTGGTTTCTTTGCTTGGATGTTTTGTTTTGGTTTTGCTTTTAGGATTTTTTTTAATCTGACCTCCTTTAATTTCCTGTCTAGATGAAGCATAATTCTTCTAGTACCTGTACTGTGAAGGTAAGCAAGACTTTCAAATCAAACTTTAACTACATAGTCCTCCTTTTTTCCAACTTTTTTCCAACTTTCCAACACTTTGATAACTAAAGGTGTTTTTCTTCCTGTGTTTTTTTTTCTTCTGTAACTCATTACAGCAAAGCATCTAATGTAGTAGTGAACAGAGATAAGGGAATAGACTGCTGTATTCTAATTATGTATCCTCATGTGGTGGGTTAGACTTGGACAGTTGCCACACACCCACCCAGCCATTTAATTACTCCCCCTTCTCAACAGGGCAGGGGGAGAAACTAAGATGAAAAATCTTGTGGGTTGAGATAAAGACAGGAAGATTGTTTACCAATTACTATCACTGTAAAAACATATTTAAATTGGGCAAAATTATTTAAAATTATTTCCAATTAAAATAAAGCAAAACCAAAATTTAAAACGACACTTTATCACCTACACACCCATCCTCAACTAGGCTATTTCTTTTGCCAGTGCCTATCTTCACATAGATTTTGTTTTCAATCACTACCTCCTGTTTCAGTTTGTGGCCACTACCTCTTGCTCTGTCACCTTGCATTTCTGTAAAGACCCTGGCACTCAGTAACCTTTTATACACTGAGAAACTGCTTTTAGGTTCTCTCAAAGCCTGCTCTTTTCCAGTTTAAACAAGACTTGTCTCTTAGCATTTTCTCACAGCGCAAGTGCTCCAAGCCCTAATCAACTGAATGGCCCTCCAATGAGCTCACTCCTGGTGATCAACATCCTTCTTATATTGGTAAGTCCAAAGCCAAATGCAGTACTCTTGATGTAGCTAAGGAGTGCTAAATAAAGGGGAATACTCAATTTAAATCATATAATTATACAGTAGTTTGGACTGGAAGGGACCTTTTAAGGTCATCTAGTCCAACCCCCCTGCAATGAGCAAGGACATCTTCACCTGGATGAGGTTACTCAGAGCACCATCCAGCCTGATCTTGAAAGTTTCCAGGGATGGGGCATCTACAACCTCTCTAGGTAACCTGTGCCAGAGTTTCAGCACCCTTGTTATAAAAATTTCTTCCTTATATCCAGTCTAAATCTATGGTCTTTTAAAACCATGACCCCTTGTCTTATAGCAACAGGCCCTGCTAAAAAGTTTGTCCCTGTCTTTCTTATAAGCCCCCTTTAAGTCCTGAAAGGCCGTAGTAAGGTGTCCCTGGAGCGTCTCTGCTCCAGGCTTCACAACCCAACTCTCTCAGCCTCTCTTCACAGGAAAGGTGTTCCATCCCTCTGATCATCTTAATGGCCATTCTCTGGACCTGCTCTAACAGCTTCATATCTTTCTTGTGCGGAGGGCTCCAGAGTTGGATGCAGTACTCCAGTTGGGGTCTCACCAGAGCAGAATAGAGGGGCAGAATCACCTCCCTCGACCTGCTGGCCATGTTTCTTTTGATGCAGCGTGGGATATAGTTGGCATCCTGGGCCGCAAGCTCACACTGTTGGTTAATGCCCAGCTTTTCATCCACCACTACCCTCAAGTTCTTGTCCTCAGGGCTACTCTTAATCCACTTATCCCCCAGCCTGTGTTGATACCAAGGACTGTCCTGATCCATGTTGAGAATCTTGCACTTGGTCTTGTTGTACCTCATGATGCTGTAACCATGACCTCAGGTTCCGATGCAAATGGTGGAGGAGCCAACAAGGAGAGGCACTTTGCTGGACCTTGTACTAACAAACAAAGGAGGGACTGGTTGAGGATGTGAAGGTTGGAGGTAGACTCAGTTGCAGTGACCATGAAATGGTGGAGTTCAGGATCCTGTGTGGAGGAGGCAGGCCAATAAGTAGCATCGAAGTCTTGGATATCTGAAGAGCTAACTTTGGCCTCTTCAAGGACCTACTTGGAGGAATCCCTTGGGTAAGGGCTTTATAAGGCAGGGGGGTCCAAGAGAGCTGGTCGCTGTTTAAATATCACTTCCTTCATGCTCAGGATCGGTGCATCCCCCTGAGAAAGAAATCTAGCAAAGGAGGCAGGAGTCCCGCATGGATGAGCAAGGAGCTCCTAGCAGAACTCAGAAGAGTAATGTCTATGGAATGTGGAAAGAGGGACAGACCACTTGGGAGGAGTACAGGAATGTTGTAAGAGCATGAAGGGATGCAACGAGGCAGGCTAAGGTCCACCTGGAACTGAATCTGGCAAGGGATGTCAAGGACAAGAAGGGCTTCTTCAAGTAGATCAACATCAAACAGAAGACTAGGGATAATGTGGGGCCACTGCTGAACGAGGTGGGTGTCCTGGTGATGGAGGATACAGAGAAGGCAGAGTTACTGAATGCCTTCTTTGCTTCAGTCTTCTGTTTTCAAAAAGAAGTGCCCTCAGAAATCTCAGGCCCTGCAGGTAAGAGAGGAAGCCTACAGAGAGGATGATTTTCCCTTGGTCGAGGAGGACTGTGTGAGGGATCGCTTAAGTGATCTGGACGTCCACAAATCCATGGGCCCCGAGAGGATGCACCCACAAGTGCTGAGGGAGCCGGCAGATGTCATTGCTGAGCCACTCTCCATCATCTTTGAGAGGTCCTGGAGAACAGGAGAGGTTTCTGGGGACTAGAGGACAGCCAGTTTCACTCCAGTCTTCAAAAAGAGCAAGAAGGAGGATCCAGTCACTCATCTTGTGTGAGTAGTACCTGTATTTTAAATGTGCGAAATATGCTTTTACACTCTATGATTTCCAACGAGCACAAACTCTTCAGTTCAAACCCTTCTTAGGCAAGCATTAGAGAAAGTAATTAGAATGGATAGGGGGCATTCCAATCAAGGAATAAAAGTATCTTTTTCTTCAGTAAATAGAATTATAGGATCATAGAATCAAAGAATCGTGGAATGGTTTGGGCTGGAAGGAAGCTTTAAAGGTCATCTAGTCAAACTCCTCTGTCACGGGCAGGGATACCTTCCACTAGATCAGGATGCTAAAAGCCCCATCCAACCTGGCCTTAAATACTTCTAATGACTGGGCATCCACAGCATCTCTGGGCAACCTGTTTCTGTGTTTCACCACCCGCATTGTAAAAGATGTCTTCCTTATGTTCAGTATAAACCTACACTCCTATTGTTTAAAACCACTGTGCTCCTTGTCCTTTCACTAGAGGCCTTTATGTAAAGTCCCTCTCCATCTTTCTTACAAGCCCCTTTTAAGGCTTCAAAAAAGTCTCCCTGCAGCCTTCTCTTCTCCAGGCTGAACAACCCCAACTCTCAGCTTTTCTTTATAGGAAAGGTGTTCCATCCCTCCAACCATTTTTGTGGCCCTCCTCTGGACCCTCTCTAACAAATCCGTGTCTTTCTTGTGTTGAAGGTCACTGAGCTGGATGCATTACTCCAGGTGGAATCTAACCAGAGTGGAGTTTTCTTCTGAAACAGACTGAACCAACTCCATGTTGCATCCTCTTTGCTTAATTGAAACTCAGCTCTCTGGTGCTTGTGCTGATAAACAGCTTAATAAAACTTTAGCTCTGTTTTGCAACTCCTGCTTTATAAAATAGCGATACTGAAAGACTGTATTTTGTGGGAAAATCTCTTCTATCTTCCGCATTCTTTTGGAGAAAAGGAAAGAGGGAATTTTCTCTAACTTTGCTTTTCAATCCAGCGCTTCTTAAAATCCCAGGTTGTAAGACACTTCACTAAATTAAGTCCCTAGGAAAAAAACATATTTTCCTTCTTTTTCTCATATGTTTTTGTATCTTTTTAATCCACGCTCTCCATCTTCACCTCTTCTTGTTCTGCACTCTCCACATTTGAAGTATTTCTCATTGCCTACACTCTTGGATATATTGTTCTCCTGGCATGTAATTTACTTTCAGGGAAGACAGAATATCATCTTACTCCAGAGGGATTCCTTTGATTCACATTTTAGCAAACAGGATAAAGCAAACAGTCTTTCCACCCACTTAACAGCAAGCTACACCATGCAGTAAATACCCAGAAAGCAGTGTATAAAACACATACTCTGTAACAACCTACCTTTGTTTGAAAGGTATGCATTGATCTGTCACAGCTTGATTCACCTTTTCATTTTTTCACCCCATTCTTACAGCTAATGAACTTTTCAAGAAGTGCAAGAATAATAATTCTGGGCTAGAAGCCAGCTATAAAAGCATTGCAGATGCAAAAAAAAAAAAAAAAAGTTTGCTGTGACAGGAAATGCATTTCTCCTTGTCCAACACTTACTGCCCTATTAAAACAAGAACTGCTGAGATACAAGTGCCCAGCCTTTCAACAATTACCCCAAACTTCTGAAAAACTGATTTCTTACTGCTGTTACAATTGTCTAATAAAAAAAGAAAACCCTGATAAACAGAATCCTTACCTCTATTCATAGTTTCATAAAAAAATTAATTTCAGTGTTTTTGTTAACATGGAGACAAAAAAAGAAAAATTTTATCTAAAAATATTCATAAAACTCAAATCTTCGTAGAACTCAAAATTGACTCAATTCTTCCAGAAGCATGGGTTTTAAAAAGAACTAAGGTAACTGACAAGAATATTTGTACCATTATTGTCATGAAGTATTGCTTCAAATTCTCCAAAAGATTTCTAAAAATAATAATGGAACAGATTGCAATCTTGTTTTCTATATATTACAAACCCTAGAAACTCTATAATAGCTACTTACAGATATAATAATAATGCCAGCTGCATTCTGGTAACATGTTGCCCAGCAAGAGTTTGAAGCCCTGCAAAGAAACATCTTCAACAAAAATAACACCTAGATATGTAATACATTCCTTTTTTTTTTTTTTTTTTAATTATTTTGATTTCGTGTTTGAATCGGTGTCTCAATTTTAGTTTTTATTCTCTTTAAGAAAGTATGTGACCCACTCTCAAAACATTATAAGGTCAAAATTTACCTTTAGTCAGCTTTATTGCATATCTACAAGTAATAATTTAGGCATCAGTCATAGCATTCCAATTATAATCCTGGAGTGGTGAACTCACATTTTTCTGTCAACAATAGCTCTGTCCATTCTGATAAACAACATGGAGCTAGTGAAAATCTTAATTACTAGATCAATGAGTTTTCGTATTTTTAAGTGATAGACAACTCCCTAGCACATTTAGCCTGTGTCATTAAGGCTTCTGAGACAATTTTTCAAAGAATCACACTGGAGAGGGGCTATTTCTACCTCTGCAACAGGTTTGGTTACTCCAGCACATATAGTGCTCCAACAATCATCGCCATATATTTTCATGTCACATCCTAAAGAAACACAACACACCCGCAAAATTTCATACTGTGTAAGCACCATTCTGGCAAACAGAAACTTCACTTTGTCTCATACACTTTGAGCTGGAAAAAAAGAAGTGTGTCAAACAATGCTACATGTTAGGGCCGGAGAGCGCCAGAGGAGATGCAGAAAAGACCTATGGACAGAGCTTTTACAGTATAAATCTGGCCAGAAAGTGCCATTTAACTTACGGCCAAAGAATAGTCTCTGGCCCCATTTTACTTAGTAATATAGACACACTTGTTCAGAAGCTAGTTATGAACTAATTACATTTAAGTTATTTTGTGTTTGTATAGAAAATATGTAATTTACTATAAAATATAGTTCAGTGCAAGTACATTTCACATTGAAACACAGCAAGCAGTCACCAAAGGAAAGAAAAACCTGGTTTACACCTCATTGAAGTACAGGGTTACTTATTAGCCATTTAAGTGCATATGACTGCACTTCCTGTTCTAACAAATAGACATCTTCTTTCCTAAAGATGTAAACCAACATCTACTTTAGCTAAGAAAGTGGCACAACTATCTGTAACATAAGGAGAGACTTGAGGAAATTTTAAAGTCTACATCTTTGTGACCCACTAGCAGAATTCAAAGAGGATATGCGATCGTAGAAATCAGTTGACTACTTCAAAAATAAATGGGAGAAAGGTTATTATTTGATTCATTTCTACTTGAATGTGCACTCTGGGAAGTGATCCTGAATATTTTTTATAACAGCAGGTCTTCAAGAAAGACTCTCCTACGAATGACTTTATTAATAAATATTAACAAATAGTTCAAACTGGGACATATAGATGGAAATTGTGATTGCTACCTCCTTAAGACAGACACAGCAAGTCGCTGAAACAAAGAAGGTTGAAGGATATTTGATAAGTACTTACTTGCTGTAAATATACTAAGCAGATTTTCTTTCATTTCTGCACTGCTTGACTCCTACAAGTATTTATACTGGTGTGGACTATTTTAACTGTTAGTAATAAGGCATTATATCTACAAATGATCTTAATCTAGTTTGATTTTTTTTTGTGGTTCAGCAACCCTGATGGTAACATGACATTCTACTCTTCATAAGAGTATACTGAAATTGTAAATCAGACCTTGGGTAACATTGAGCAGTCAGTACCTGAACTCTGCAGCACACTCTCAATGTTCTAAGGCTGAAACAGTACATTCTCTTGGACAGTTTGTAGAACGTAAGTCAGGCTGACAGAAAAGTCTTCCAGTAACTGCTAGTGACATTGAAGGTTTCCTGGCACACGAAAAGGTCTGAATATGCACACATAAATTCATGCATATACATGTGAATCATAAGGGAACTCCAACAGTTATTAACATTTCCACACGCTTATGTTTAACTATTGTAACAGTCATCTGTATCTCCAGCTAATTTCATGCAGTGTTAGCTGCTTTCAGAAGCATTAAAGACAATTAAAACCTGAGGGTGAATAAATGGACATACCAGGTTAGCATTCCAGGTGTGAAAAAAAGCTAACAAGTTCTTACACCTAATAGCATATGACATTTTGCTGTGTGAGGAAATCAATAAATGGGTTCCAGAAATAAAAAAAAAAAAAAAGCTTCATTCGTACTTCATATGTTCTTAGAGGCCTAAGTCGCTAAGATAAAAATAAAAATCAATGGAAACTAGGCTTCATAAGATTCAGTGCTCATGGATCTACTTGTTTAATTTACTGAATGAAGATCGTCAGTACACCTTAACACCAACATTCTTCAGACAGTCTATACTATTCTCCAGAAATGTGATATTATTTATTGAGCATGAATTAGAGAGACTGTGCCTGAACTAACGACTGTGGGAGAACATCTGCATTACTCTGTCCAAGGGGGTACTCCTGCTACATTCCAATCTGGATCTTCCAACCCAGAAATACCTCAGACTTTCCTTATCTTGCAGTTTTGTTCCTCAAGAGAGAAACCTAAGAAAGCAGGTCTCAGAAGGAGATAATGGCAATTTTTGGACAGGAAATATGCCAGGTATTTGAGAGATCATAATGCTGGAGTGCACTGGGGGTAAGTTAGACAGAACACTTCCACGGCCCACTTTTTTGATGTTATTGTTTATGTGTATGAATATATTTATTAAAGAAAGAATAATTAAAATGGGAGATTTTTCACACTCTTCTGTCTTTAGACCAAAATCTGGAGTAACTCAGACGTATAACTCCTTTATGTTTTCCGTTGGGCTTCCCAAGCTTACAGCAAGACATTATTTTGAAAATCAAGCAAGGAAGTTAGAAATGTTATAGCTAACACTGCTGAAATGCCTGGTATCCCTTCAACTCTGTATTTGTTAAATGTTTTAAAGTTTTTCTTAACCTCTGTATGTACGAAAATATGTGTTTTCTTAGTTGTAACTACAAAAGTGGTATCTCCCTTACTTTAGGAGGAATACCACTTAAGCAGTAAACACCCGATTTATCGTAAGATGCCTATTTATTATTCATAACACAGCTGGAAAAAAAATTTACCCAGGAGGATGACATTTGTGTCCTAATAGGTATCTTTAGGCAGTTGAGGTACATGTAGTTATTTAAGGCAATATAACTAACTCATGAAATTCTATCTATTGATAAATTCAGGAAAGGTCAAATCTATTCAGTTTTGCTTTCCCCTGAGAATAATTTTATACAAATGTTTAAGGCTAAGGATAGACTTTATTGATTTACTTTTGATTCTTGTTTTACTGTGACACAGATATTCTCTCATGTCTAGACAACCTTTTCAAAAGCTAAGTCTGGAACGGTCCTGAGAATCTATTACTCCTTTTTAAAATTTTTATTTTTATTTTTATTTTCCATGTTTTTGTTTAAAATTTGTTAACACTGTTGATGTGTTTAAACTAAAAATGATGAACAGCAGTAGTTTCACTTAAACCTGCTGGGGAAAGAGCTTTTAGATTTTCCAGAGGCTGACTAGGTGTAGACAGGTCCAAAAAGTTATCTGTCTATTGTAAGGACTGACACATATTCTATCTACAAAACTGAAATGGTTTTAGACACAATAAAAGGGAATACCACATCACAGAATCACAGAATCACTGAACAGGTGAAGTTGGAAGGGACATCTGGAAGTCATCTGGTCCAGGCCCCCTGCTCAAGGAGGGAATCTTAAAGCCAGTTGCCCAGGATGGTGTCTAGATGGATTTTACCTGTCAGAGAGCAGGAATATACTTCAGTGATTTATATTTATGTATTTATATTATTCTATATATTATTATCATTTACATATGTATATTTATTTATAACATATTTATATATTATAGACATTATTATTTATTATATTTATGTATTTATATTAGTGGTTTATATTTGTGATTATTTGGATGCCCTGCATAAGAAGTCCTCCAATCCATCAGACAGAGAGATGCATAATTGTGTCTCTTGGATCAAACTAGATCGATGTATGAAAAATTTAGGAATACAGACAAAACTTCTTAGAATATAACAGTGAATCTAATATTGCACCTTACAGTCTCAGCAGATTTAGAGATTATGCTTAGAGCTAGCTAAACAGAGCTCTTTGGACTTCTGCTTTCACTAGGTGCATATATGGAAATTCTTTTCTATTTTGTTTAACAATCTAATCCTTCTAGATCTGGTTTTGAAAGTCATGTAGTGGATAGTCTCAAATAACTATTCAGAACAGTAAACCTAATTCACCTTTACAGTTATGTGTTTGAAATCAACAGTGTTAAACAAAGGTTGAACTTGGCATGAAAAATAATGGAGGAAGAAAGTCCCTCCTGTAGTTCGCTTTATTCATTTCATCAAAATTAATTCTAGTAAAATAGATAATCACCAAAGAAAGGATCAATTTGCATAGTAATGAAGGTAACGTACTTCAGTATCAGATTACAAAAAATGGCACATGTGAGAGGTACCAAAGAAGAACTGAGAAAATTAGCGACTACTTCTTGTTATTTAGGTGCATCTGCAGCCATCCCACCTCTCTTTTAAAATAAATGTTTATATCACCTGTAGAACAACTCTCAAAACTGTGTGGCATGATAGACTGTATTTGCTGTCACAAGAAAGCTAAACACCAGACCCAGAGAAAGCATATAGAGAGAAAACAGGAGAACATGCACATGAAACGTAAGGTCAGAAAATGTGTCAGAGATAATATACAATTAGAATTAAATGAAACTGAACTTCTCTTAGCGAAAATACGTACCATGGCAGCATGGCATATGTTCGTGCCAGAAGATACAGTGCACAGGATATGTAGCTTATAGCTGAAGATGTTCTAGATTTGTCACAGCTCTCCAGTAACGTGACAGAACAGCATCTGTCTTGGAAATGGATCTTGCTTCAAGCTGGACTAGTGTACAAATGGAGCTAGCAATCAACTTGAAAATTACTGTGAAGTAAGTATATGTGAATTCTGAATGTAAGTAATCACAGCACATCTTTCTGATTTATATCTTTCTGGCCTGTACTGGTTTTAGCTGTGACCAAAACAGTGTTGATAACACACCAATGGTTTAATTACTGCTGAGCAGTGCTTACACGGAGTCAAGGCCTTTTCTGTTTTTCGTACCACCCTGCCAGTGTGTAGGCTAGGGATGCCCAAGAAGTTGGGAGTGGACACAACTGGGAAAACTGACCTCAACTGACAATAAGGATGTTCCATATCATATGATGTCATGCTCAGCAATAAAAGCTACAGGGAAGAAGGAGGTGGGGGGATGTTCAGAGTTATGGCATTTGTCTTCCCAAGAAACAGTTATGCATGATGGAGTTCTGCTTTCCTGGAAATTGCTAAACACCTACCTGGAGGTGGGAAGCAGTGAATAAATTCCTTATTTTGCTCTACATGCACATGCAGCTTTTTTTTAGCTATTAAACTGTTTTCTTCTCAGTCCTGGAGTTTTTGCATTTTTGAACTTGTTCTCTTACCCATCCCACTGGAGGAGATTGAGTGAGCAGCTGTGTGGTGCTTAGCTGCCTACAGGGCTTAAACCATAACACAGACAGAAGAGTTTCATTATTAACTGCAAGGCTATCATGATCGTTATTCTTTTATACATACATACCATTCACATAATCTATGATATTTTTCAAATATTTGTTAAAATACACATGTATTTTAGCTTCTGAAACTCATTAAATCAATTGAGTTTTTGGCTACTTCAGAAAAGATAGAGGTCTTCTTGTTTTTATGATACACAGTATGTTGTTTCATCATATTTATTCTGCTATACTTCTGTTATTCATCAGTGATTACATTTATAAAGCAAATAGTATTGACGTTGCAGTTTAGTGTCTCCCCAGGCTATATGACATAGTGTGACTTTTTCATAGTGAAGCTTAAGTTAAGCCCATTAGTGCAGTAAGTACATTTTTTGTTTGATTCTCTGTGTAAACATCAAACAGCAATTTCGACCTCTGAGCCTCCGGGCTGATTGATGTGCTGTACATAAACATTGTTGATTCGTATGGCGAATTTTAAAGCATGTCTGCCACAGCAAAAAATGGCTAAAACTCAACGATCATGTCGAAAGGAACCCACCAGAGATATGCTCCAGACTGACCACTTTTATCTCACATACAACCTGAACTGCCATTTCTTGTGTATGAGAGAAATTGTTAGTATTTTGCTTTTGGAAAATAGTTCATTCAGTCATTCATGCTACAAAATTTCTGTAAAAATAAATGAATACATTCATGATAGAAGGAAAAGGAGAACAAAGAGCCTATTTTTCTGCTAAAATCTGGAGATGCCTGCTATACTGGTAGGTGATGGTAAGACTTCGTTCTTCTCATTTTAATTTCACGTAAAGACTAGACACAATTCTGTAAGCCTAAGTCAAAGGTGCATTTACTAATATATTAGACAAGTTATATCCCTCCCAGGCTAAAATACTATAAAATATATACATATATATATATTATATATATAAAGTAATAAACCTTCATACAGATTCAGGTGGTTTTAGACCAAAAACCACTGACAGGAAAATAGCAAAGATAGAATGAATTTGTATGTAACAAAAAGGAACGTCAATTAGTAGGAAGAAATTAAAATTTACAGACAGTAAATAAGATCATTTACCTTGTTCAGTACAGAAAAACAAATGCTAAAAGAGAGTGTGATTGCTGTCTCTATATAAAAACACTGTATGGAAGGACAGCTTTGGTA
>Ga0065711_1039527_pt1 | contig 17749 bp, 17 predicted proteins | sample Hoacrofraction12_FD_59098 | JGI IMG/M metagenome (GOLD analysis project Ga0065711, IMG submission 59098) | Hoatzin crop microbial communities from Cojedes, Venezuela - Epithelial fraction 12 v2 (version 2) | ecosystem: Host-associated > Birds > Digestive system > Esophagus > Crop | place...
ATTGCCCCTTGTCCTGTCACTGGGCACCACTGAAAAGAGCTTGGCCCCATCCTCCTGATACCCACCCTTCAGATATTTATAAGCATTTATTAGGTCCCCTCGCAGCCTTCTCTTCTCCAGGCTAAACAAGCCCAGCTCCGTCAGCCTCTCCTCATAGGGAACATGTTCCAGTCCCCTCACCATCCTTGTAGCCCTCCGCTGGACTCTTTCCAGTAGCTCCTCATCTTTCTTGAACTGGGGAGCCCAGAACTGGACACAGTACTCCAGATGACGCCTCACCAGGGCAGTGTAGAGGCGAAGCAGAACCTCCCTCGTCCTGCTGGCCACACTCTTCTTGATGCACCCCAGGATCCCATTGGCCTTCTTGGCAGCCAGGGCACACTGCTGCCTCATGGTCAACCTGTCGTCCACCAGGACACCCAGGTCCCTCTCCACAGAGCTGCTCTCCAGCAGGTCCACCCCAAGCCTGTACTGATGCATGGGGTTGTTTCTCCCCCGGTACAGGACCCTGCATTTGCCTTTGTTAAACCTCATCAGATTCCTCTCTGCCCAAATTTCCAGCCTGTCCAGGTCACACTGAATGGCAGCACAGCCTTCCGGTATGTCCATCACACCTCCCAGTTTGGTGTCATCAGCAAACTTGCTAGTCATTTAAGCATTTGCAGCTGCTCCCAGAGGTACCGTTCCCAGAGTCCATACCATCTGCAGGCTCATTGCCCCCTTATTCCAGCTCAGTTACAGATTGGGGGTTGCATGGAAACATCTGTCGAGAGACCCCATGTCACATTCCCAAAGCACTTACCTGGAGCAATGAGGAGCAGGTGACCAGTTTCAACTAGAGCACGACCACAAAAGACCAAGTTACCCAGATGCCACCATGGCCCAGATCCACTGCAGCAAATGTTCTCCCTACAGTTCTCCAGTTCACTTTGCACCAGGGACGCAGACAAAGAATCTCAACCCAGGGAATCTGTGTGGCTGAGGATGGTCCCATCCCCTTGGCTAGGATGCAGGATGTTATCTGCTGACATGTCCACGGCCCTGTGCGAGGTGAGGAGACCCTCAGCAGTGGGCTAAGCTACCTGTTGTTCTTCCCAGTGCAGGCACAACTTCCAGCTGAGAGGGCACCCGTGCTCAGCATGTCTGACCAGGTCCTGACTTTGCAGGTGGCCAGGGTCTGGACTCCTTATCTGTAAGCTTCAAAAGGGTCCAAAAGATAATGAGGGACCAGCTGCCCTATAAGCAGTATTAAAGCCTCTTCAAAACATCTGTCTGCTGCTCCGGGACTGATCGATAGCAATCAATTCCTGCGCATCAGCAGGATTTTGCAAGTGCCTAGTGCTCTCCTGAATGGGGCCATTAGCACCTACAATCTCAAACTAATAGCCTGTAATGAAGGGATTTTACCTATGTTAATAGCAGGGCAGATGATAAACAGGAATTTCACTATCAATGTTCATTGGGGTGAGCGAACCTTCATCTTGCCACGGCAGAGGAGAGAAGACATAGGCAGAGACGATGCTGGTACCCTGTGAAGTCGGCAGTTTAGAGGGACAGGGAAGGAGCAGGTGCCCAACAAGCCCAAGAAGAGGGGCCAGGAGAAAGGTAATTTTATCACAGGAAAGTAAATTACTAACATGGGCAGGCTGCTCTGGCCTGCCCAGGGGAGTCTCCAAGACAAAACGACTGAGCACAACATATTGACCAAACCCAAGAAGAAATACATGTACCCTATGTTTTAATTTAAAAAGTTGAGTATTTTCCCTGGCACTGGGGAAGCATGGCTCCTTGGGAACCACATCCTCACACGGCCCTTTAACATCCACAAAATTTGAGCAACAACAGCAGTTTCCCCAGACTGTACCATCTCCCTCCCAAGCAGATGCTCTGACGCCTGGTAGCAGGGTTGGGTTCAAACCAGTGCTGCTAGCCCCTGGAGACCTACCAAGGATGGGCTTCTCTCTCCTCCCGAGGCCACGCACCCAGCAAGAGTTAACTTCACGGCCGGTTCCAGCTCCCGCTTTGTGGGTTTAATACGCCTAGAGCTGTCGCAAGGGTGTTAAACTCCCACTCTTCCAGTTCAAAGGCAGCTTTGCAGAGCTGAGCAGTCTTAAAATGCACAGCTTTTCAGAAGTGTGACCTTTTCACAAGGTTTCCAATTCAGTAAAGATTTGTTTCCTCCCTCTTCAAGCACATAACTAATGGTAGTCATGAAACACCTCCTCCAATGGCAGCAGGCAGGCGGGCCAGGCTCCCCGCCGGCCTGGAAATGTCATGACCGGTTCCCTTTGGTTATCGCGACGGTGCTTCTGCAAAGGCTCAAGGGCACAGAAAGTCGCCGCGCCATCACCAGGCATCCAAGCCCTTGCACAGAGCTGCACACCAGCTCCATCCCACCGCCCTCTCCCCAGCACGGGGAGCTGCCGGTACAGCAGGCTGAGGGTCCCGGACCCCCTGCATCCCCCTGGGCAAGGCAGCATCAGCACTGCCCCACGCACAGAGTTCCCATCCACCCGCGGCAGGAGCGGGAGAGGTCTCTCACTTTCAGAAAGCTGATCAAACCCTTAATCGCCCTCCCCAGTAAAATCCACGCCTGACTCTTTCCTGCAGGTACCAGCCTGGGAGACCTCCCCAGCTCTCCTCAACACCAGGTTTAGATCACATCCACAAGTTTCACTGGTCATCTTTCCTTGCTCTCGCTTGCCCTGGGGTTCCTCCAGGGAAAAGAAGAGGAAGAGGAGCATTTTAAGGCATTTGCACCAATAAATCCTACAGCATCCTAGAGGGAAGAATTTTCAACACACACCAGGCAGATACCTGTCCCCAGCCCTCACCATACGCCCACTGCCCGGGGCAGCCTCGTTCATGGGCTCCTGCTCTCGCCTCTCTGCACAGAGACACTTGCAGCTCCGATGTTTTCCAGATTGCAACCCAAGAACAAAAGGCACCACTAGGCAAACAAAGCAAAGCCTCAGGCTGACGGGATGGACAGCTGCATTGCCACCCACAGGGACCTGTCCATCCTAAATGCCTACAAACACAAAAGTCCCCAAAGAGCTTTGGCACAAGGCGCTGCTCCCGGCTCCAACTGCAATGCCATCCCTCTCCTTTCGCCCTAAAGCAAATGAACCCCCTGTGCACACCCTGCTTGTCCCCTTCTTCCTCCTCGCCTTACACGGCCTGGAAACGCCTTCCCATCCCCACACAGACTGGAAGATCTTGAGGGCAGAAGCTAGTTTTCAAACATCTGGGAAGTGCCTCCATGTAACACCTAGCTATGCATGAGGCAAAGAACTATTAAACTGCTCTATCAGACATCTCTTTCACACGTCATTTTTTTCCCTGCAAATGAGTTCCACCAACATTTTATATTTTGCCCTTCTTCACCCATTTACACTACAGGAATGGGGAGATGCGCTGACGACCCCTCCAAGGGCAGCAAGCCAGCTCTCAAAGGCTACCAAACCCAACGAAGACCTCACTCTGCATACCCCCGCCAAAACCAAAGCTGTCCCACAGCTTCATTGCTGCTATGTTACAGCTAAGGACCTCATTTCAAGTTGCACCCTTCTTCCAGGGTGCCCAAGTCGTTACTACAACAATGAACCGCATGACAGGAGCGAGGTGGTCCACAGAGACATCCACACAGTCCCTACAGCACAGGAGACTGATGTTCTCTTAAAATACCTGGGATTAATAATCAAGGCAGGTAGATGACACACTTGTGGTGGTAGTGAAGTGCTGTAGGAACTAGTCTCAAACCCAAGACCAGAGCAGAAGTCCAGTACAACTATACTCCTGAGAGTCACCAGCACTGACGTGCCAGGAATTTCTGAGCTAACCAATAGGACACACCACCATTCCCAAAGTTTACACACTCCTAATCCAAGGCACTGTCAACAACACAGCTGACGTTTGCAAGGAACACATTACTGTTATGCTGACAAAGCTTCTCCAACTACAGGGCACAACATCACACAGACCAAGATTAGAGTTTGGGTTATGAGTTTCCCAGAAAAACTACGGGTCGACCAAGGGGGAACTCCAGCCTTACACCAGACTCCATAAACCTGCCACGCAGCTCCCAAAACAAGCCTTGGCTAACCTGCATTTAGGCATTTTCTCTACCCATTGCGTATTTACCACACGGGTTTGTTTGGATGTGTTTTGCTCACGACTTGCTCTTTGGAGCAACTCCAAACCTGCCTCCCTCTTAAGTTGTGCTACAATACAGTCATTCAAACTGATTGCAAACATCAGAAGCGAGGGTTGATTTCTTTATGCACGCTAATTCTAGACTAGGTCACCAAACTATTTTCATAGTTATGTCAGCACTGTCTAGACAAACCATTAAAAACAGGATGCAGCAATCATCAGAAATGCAACATCAGGTTTGTGCCCAGAGATACTGCGGGAGCCATGGCGAGAGAAGAAAAAGCCAAATCTGTCATTAGCCAACCCATTCACACAGGTTGGCCAGAGCTGCCTCAGTTGTCACTTTTTTGTTTAAGGGGAACTTTACCAAAGCTCACCAGAAAAATGTATCTTTAACTGCAATTTAAAATAAATAGGCCGACATCAACAAGCACGGAGAACAGCAGGAACTTTTGAGAAGAACTCAACGCAGCTCTTCCAAGCTACTGGATGCCCACACCTTGCTGCCAGCACCAGACCCTCGCTGGGAGCGTAACAACCATGCCAGCATCCTCCTGCCACCGTGCACAGCATCCTGCAGGACACGTCCCAGGACGCACGCCAGGATTTGGCTGCCCCAGGCACTCTGGTAGGCTCCCATCCCCACCACCAAAACCACAGCCTCTGCACCCATGGAGAATTTCTTCCTAGCATTGTGCATCAGAAAGGCGGCTTCCCATTCCTTGCCACTTCTTGGCAGGGAACTCTTCCAAACTCCAAGAATGCGAGCTGTAATCTTGGCAGAAAGGGACGCGTGTATAAAAATCACCACTCTGTCAAAACAGAAAAATAATGCAGGAGCTGATCTGTGCACATTAATCCGCTGCAGTCAATGAGGAGACAATTTCCCTGGAGAAAGTCACACATTAAAAAGAAAAAAAAAAAGGGGGGAAGAAAAAAAGATTAATGTGACTTTGAAATATCACAAGCACCGTTTATCTTCCTCCTGCCACCACAGGTTTCTTGTCTTTTTTTTTTCTTTCCTTTTTTTTTTAAATACAAAGAGCCTTAAAATTCACTGTGAATATACCCCTTCTGCTTCAGATGTGCAAACACAGATGCATTACAGCATAGCAAAAATATAAATATAGTACCACCTGCTCCCTCAGTATACAACCTTAACATTTTTAATTAATTCAATTAAAAAAACCTGCAATTGCTTTTCACTGGCATAACCTTCTAATTACACTCGGAGTAGAGGCATGCTTCTCAGGGCTCCTACCTATGCTAGCAATTCGGTCACACACAAAGTTCAGTCCTTGGTACTTCTGTGTCGGCATTGAAGCTGAATGCAGCAAAATATCACTCCCCGATACACATTTAGGAACAGATACAGAGGTCTGTCCATGTCACGGACATGACCAGAAATTCAAGTACGCATTCCTTTTCTAGGACAGGACTAAAAGATTTTGCCAGTTAAAAAAATAAAAATAAATAAGGTTCAATCTATGTAACACAAAGAAGACAGACACACTTAAAACTGAGGTGAACTGCGTGAATGCTGCCTTCGGCAATCCTGAAATAAATGAGCTCACCATATCATTTATATTCTCATTTTCCTTTTACACATATCCCATAGATCATAAATATACATTAATAACTGTAACAGTCAAAGTTTACATTCAGCTGTAACATTTAGGATCAATACTCTTCAAATGACCTTTAATAGTAATGAGCTGCCATAACACTGTCTTGAGGACATTAAATTTTTATTAGAAATACTTTATTACAAGTGTTCAAACCTGTCTCCACTCACTTGAGCACCCATACAAATATTCTCCCGCTATTATATTTTTCCTTGACAAAAAAAAAAAACCAAACAGGTCTTCCAAAGTTTTTGCAAAAAAATGTGCAGTGTGGAGGCTTTAGGTATTTCACATTTTCAGATGGGGGGGAGGGAGGGTCTTAGTTTTTTTAATCAGAATCCATGAGCCAGGGGCTGGAAAATCATCCACTTTTCAAAGTGATAAACTGGAATTGTTCCCATGTGGCTGGAACAGGACAGGACTGAGCTCCCGATTACCATAAGCCCTCAATTCAAGGGGAGGGAGAGGAGGTGGGAGAAGCTGATGGCCCGCGGAGGGGTGACCCAGGGCAGCATCACCTCCCGCCCCGCAGACCACCCCCGGCTCCCCGAGGAAGCCAGCCAGGGGCTCAGCTCCGCTCCTGCCCCTGGTCCGTGGGGGGCCCAGCGGGGACCCCCCCATCAGAATCAGTCCATCTCACACAGCTCTGGCTGAATGGAAAGCAAAAAATGGAAAGACAGGGGCTAACAACAACAAAAAAAGCAGAAAACACCTAGTCAAGATCCAGCCTCTCCTTTTTTTTTTTTTAATGCCTAGTCAAGTTCAAAGTCAGATCATGTCCATGTCTCGCTGCCTATCTTAAGAAATCAAAATAATTCACAGGGTGGGGGGCTTGCAGCAATTTATTTCTTCGGTTCCAGGTCCTGAACTCAAACTATAGAGAAATCTGATTTCAGCAGAACAATGAAACCGAGCGGATGGAGGTAAAGTCAAACAAAGGAAACACAGGGGGAGAGAAAAAAGAAAACCATTTCTCTGCATTGTTACTAGATGCCACCTCTAAGAGCTGCACACTAAATGCATTCCAGGCAGCACCACACATTGCAGTTAATGTCCTGTGAAGAACCTGCCTTGGCTCAGCAGACACCAGGCTGCTACACGGAGCCCAGACCTGAGCAGGAGGGCAGCACACGCACATTCCCACATTTCGTTTTGAATTTGTTGGGAGCCTCGACTCTTCAGAAACATTTCAATTTTCCATTCCTTGTTCAAGCCAGTCTAGAGCTTAGTCTCTCAAAAAGCATTCTGTGATTTCCAAACTGCGCTTTCGAAACGGCAGCGATCAACTCGGAGGGAAGCACCCCTGCAACAGCACCAGAAAGCGGCAGACAAGCTGATCGGACAACACTTGCACCTTCTAATCCTCCTGATTTCTAGGGAGATGATCTGAAACTGCAGCAAACATCTTTCCAAGTCCTTCAGGTAGGATGCTCCTTGCCGGTGGTGGTACCAGGAGAGCAAGCAGCGAGCTCCTTGCCAGCAGGGCTCTCCTCCCCTCCCTCAGCGGAAGGCAAGCTGTGTCCCCCCACCTTCCCAAACCCCTTCTCTGGGTCAGGCCAGTGGCAGCCCCTCGCCACAACCCCCATTTCTCCGTCGGCTCTTGCAGCGGCTCATTAGGGTGGAGAAAGGCTCCGGCGCATCATCTCTGCGGGCTTGTCGAGGGCTGATCTGCGACGGGTAATTCCCACTGCTTAATGACCTGAGACCAGCCGAGGCGCAGGCAAATGGGAATGGGAATCTTCTCATTTGTTACCCATCCCCACATCCCGATAAAAAGAATGATTACACTTTTAAGTTCGAACAATTCCCTGCAGTTGTAGCCGTGTCATATCTAGATTGTCTAATTTACATGCATATTCATAATCCCTGTGTATTTAATTAAATTCTTCAATCCCTGGAGTGTCTTTCCTAAACAATAGTAATTTATCTTGCACAGATAACGGTGCCCTCGATTTATTCCACTCTGTAGCTAGCAGCATTTCCTTCTGATCAAGGCTAGGAAGCAAACTTGAACAGAGGGAATCTTTAAATACACTCAAATTGCAAGATTAGGCTGCTTCTCTTTCTTTCTCTCTCACCCCAAGTTACCCTTTTAGATAACAAACACTTTCTCCTGAGCTCCGAGGAAAACCTTTCACCCAACCTCCTGATAACAGCTGCATGCTCCAAATGCACAAACACTGCCCAAAATGCACGTTGCAAAGAGATCTCGCAGACTTGGTGTCATGAGCTACCAAGCAGCAGGGTTCCATCCAGCACGGTCCATGGGACATCCTCTGCACACACCTTTCACCACAGGCTACGAACTCCTCCACAAACAAGCCACACAGTAAAAAGCTGCGGCCAGGAGGATGAAGAGCCCCTCATCTTTCCAGCAAACATCCCTACACGAGTGGCTATTCCTCGATGGATAACCTCGGGCACCTAGGAGAGGACCTGACAATGCCCCAGACCCCCAGAGACGCGGCAGCCCTTCACAGAGATGCCGCCTCCATATCGCTAACCCTCTTCAAATATTAGCATGGGGAATTTAACTCGGCCTGCAATTAGAAAAGCGTTAAAATATCTAGCAAAGTGAAACCACCAACAAGATCACGATGGGGAAAGGAAAAGATTTTTTGATTACGCAGTTCTCCCACCCCGTTAAATCCACAGCTCCTAACAGCTTCGGTCCCCGCTCCCAAACCTCAGCCTCCGGGTCCATAACGGCATCGAAGTGGGGTGGAGAAGTGCTGGTCTCTCCAAAAGTCTCTTTGGCCCCAGCAGCTCTGAGTCACTGCTGCCTCCAAGAGCAGTGCCAGCCGTCCCACCACCTGCACAGGAGGGATGCTACACCCTGAGGAGACTCAGGAATAATCCCAGCGCTACAGGAGTCGCGAGGCCAGGGCTGCCCTCGCAAGCCATCTCCTACTGCATCCGATGGCAGCCCAGGGCCAGCGCAGCCCTTTGGCTGGAGAGGCTGCTCACAAACAGGGAAGCATCCCTCTGCTCCAGCCCCACTTCTTCATCTCCTCCCCAAGCATCTGCTGCTGACCACTGCCAGGCATGGGGGAACCCAGCCACTCTACTCCCAACCAGCCCCTCCAAGCCTTCAGAGATGCTGTTACTATTTATGAAAATAGGGTCAGGATCCTGCTGTCACAGCTCCTTCCTGAGCTGCAGCATCACACAGCTTCCTGAGCTGTCGTGCCACAGAGGCAGCTACAGGAAAGCTCCGGGGGACGGGACTCCTGGGACTCTGTGACGGACAGGCTCCGAGTCACAGCAACTAACCCCGCTCCAGAGTAAAACCAACCTCCTCCCAGCTGGGTGTCCCAGCACCCACCCATCTGGGCCACCCCACACCCCAGTTGCATACACAGCCACATCCATCAGGTCCTCCTCCGCACCACCCCTGTGGCCACCAGACCCCTGCGTTGCAACACCACCGCGTCGCACCCATGCCTGAACAACCACAGCCCTCCACAGCGGTATCTGGCTGACACAGGTCCCTACCCTTTACAGACAGTTGCTTCTCCCCTCGCTCAATAACGGGAGCAGCCATGGACAAGGAGGGCCATGGTCTCCTTCAGCACTGGAGCAGGACCTGGCACTGCCCTGAGGGGGAAGGGTCTCATGCAGTCAACGCTGCCCCGTTAATGCCGGGCTCGGGAGCCAGCAGAGCCCATGGGACAGCGAGGTGCTGTCCTCCACCGGCAACACGGAGCCTGCCCGCCAATACAGCCTGCCACTGCCAAATCCTCTTCCCCAGGAATTCGTAGCTGGATTCAGACATTCTCAGTCTGTTACTTATTTCGATGCTTCCAGCCCTCTGGAGTACAGGGACATCCTGTCTTAAACCTGCCGAGCCTCACGCCAAGAGGCCATCTGCTTGGAAGGCAGCCCCTCCGGCTGACCCGGTCCTGGAGGGCTGCCTTCCCGTCTCTGCAAGATCCCAAACATGCCCTCGCACCCGCAAAGCGAAGCCAGCTCACGGCAGAGCCAGGAGCAAGAAAAGCTGCTCAGGCAAACCACAGCTCCCATTCCCACTTCAGAAGCTCTGGAAGGTTTTTTAGGCCTTGGAAACTTTTCTTCCTACTCAGGGCATTTTTAGGTTAATGGTTCATCAAACCTCACAGTCCAGGAAACCTTAGTGTGGCTGACCAGTGTGTGGGTGTGGGGATGGGTGAGGGGAAAAAAAAAAAAAACACAACCCTCTCAGTCATCGGTCCTTCCCACAGCGCTTGAACCACAGGCTCTGGGCTGAGCTAGGAGCCACCAGAAAGAAGCCAAAAACCAGGCAGGCAGGAAAGGGAAAACCTCAGCATGCCTTGTGTCCTTTGCAGATATGAGTAACACAGAGAGCGAACGATCACTCCTGGAAAGCATCAATCTCCTGTTCGGGATGCTCTCCAAAACATGGCATCCCCACGTGAGGAGCAGCCGTGCCTGCTAAGCCCCTCCGCAAACCCCCAGAGGTGCTGGGTGGCACCCGCAGCGCTGGGCAACAAGACCATGGGCAGAGTGAACACGCGACGTCCGAACTCTCCGTCTTCCCCGGAGCAGGTCTCCAGCGTAACACAACCCTGATTCCCTGCGCTGACTTCATTTGGCTTGGTCCTCTTCGCCTAAGCCTTATTTTGCATGCATTACTCCAGTGCAAAAGGAGAAGGAAGCATCGGTTTTTTTAGGAAGAGTCCTCGGTACCCAGAAGCTCACCCTTCTTGCAAGCCTAGCGCTTCCAAGGAAAAGCCCCAAATCTGGACAATTCCCATTAAGTCACTCCCCCACATAACCTACCCTCTTTTCTATAGTGAAAGTCACAGAGCTGAGCCATGGCTAAGAACATCTCATCATTCACCTTTATCCTGCCCAGGTTTTTTTTAGTTTTACGGTTTTCCAGGGCCTAGGTAACAGCAGATTTTTATCACAACACAGGCAGAAAGACAACAGAGCATACTTTCTCTCTGCCCCCTCTCCTAGCAAGCAGAGCACCAGTACAACACACTCCCAGTTCCCCTCCTGCCCCTCAGGTACCCCACGGGGAAGGCAGCCCACCGTGAGTCACCAGCAAATAACCTCCAGCTTAAGCAAGGCACAGGAATCTTTCAAACCACATCACTGTGCTGAATTTTAGAGATAATGGATGCTTGCGCTGTGTGAGGGCTGTCACTCAAAGTGGACAGTGGTGCACTCGAGGAAACCCGCTCTTCCACATCTCCCCAGCAACGTGGTTGGGAGGTGACCAGAAACCATCTTTTCCCAAATAACCAGTAACTTCCAAACTGGGAAGCAAGTATGTGCTCCCAGTACACCTCACCCACATGGGAACAGCCTGACCTTGCCAATCACCTCCTCATCTACTCTGACCCTAAAGCAGCCAAGAGCAAGGATGCATGCTGCTCATCGCCACCCGTTTGACAAGATGGTTTCCAAAGCCACTGTCCTTGCACCACAGAAGGCTGCGGGCAGGTTTTAACAGCAAGGTGCTGTGTTCTGGCTCTGAAACCAGGAACCTCATAAACCACTGTCTGAACATGCTCCTCGATCTCAAAGAAACTGGCTGCTATCAAGCACATCTGAGGGAGGGTTTAGCCAAAGAACCCGAATTTTATGCAGTGAGATGGGGTCTATGAAGCTAAAGCAGAGTGACTCAAACTCTGGAGCAGTAAGAGACTGAGAGAGCTCCAGGAAGTGGAGGCAACGCACATTTCCACATCACCTAGGACATTCTGTAAAAGAGCAACGGGGCTAAGCTCCACTGCACCATTTTAGAGGGCATAGCTTAAAAACACTCCAAGCCCTATTGCTTGTTCTCGGTCATCCTCACAAGCACCTGCTTTGTGCCTGCTGTTGATCAGTAATATTTTCCACAGCGGGAAGCAAGAGAACAGAAGCAGCACACCAGAAGCCACCAAGTTCATCATCACGCTTGGTCACACATTGGTCACAGTTCCTCTCCATCAAAACCTGCAAGAGCTTTTAAGGTCCAACCTCATCACGAGCCAAAGGGGCAGAAGAGCACACTTCATTGTCCCACTCACCACCTTTCCAAGAAGGTATTTCCTTAAAACAGGCACTCTCCACACCCATCCTCCAGTCTCCAGAATTCTTCTCATAATGCAACAGATCAAGCAACACAGCAGGAGCCGCCACGAGAGGAGGTGGCTGGGGATCACACCAGGCACGGGAGCCCTCCAAGTGCACTAGAAGCATCTGTCAACAATGCCAGCTGACCTCAGAGACTGCCGAGACCCCCAGTCTCTCAGCCTTCAGAAGGCTCAGCTGACCTCACTGACTTCCCAACACACCATAGCAACATTTCCAAAGTGGAGTTTACAGCTTGAATTTTCAGCTTTCAGGCCAGATGCCCCTTGTTTTAGCAACCACGTCAAATATAGCTAGTCCACAGCTTATGGATCAAACAGGGCAGGCTTAAGAGAGGAGAGACTCAAAAGGGAGAAGATAATTCCCAAGAGAAAAAAAAGAAATACAACATAAGATTTACCTGAAAATAGAACAGACTCAGTGGACAAATTAAAAAGGGAAACCATAAAAGGCTTGCCCAACTCCTTATTTTAATTCTTACATCTGCTGCTTTACAGTAAAGTTCTATCTACTGCGTATAATTAGATGTATGTTTTATGATTCTAGTCTATACAGATTTCTCTGAGACTTATCTGCACAGTTTTTAACGCCAAAGAAGTTCTAACTGGGAGAAAAGCTGCAGCCCCTCACTCACAAAGGTCTTGGAGATGCTGCCATGTAAACCGGCGGCGTTTCGCCCCATGGTCTGCAGAGCGGTGCAAGGCAGGCAGCTGAACACACCAGCCCACTGCTGCTCCCCCCCAGCTCCCCACGCGGGGCCCTGCAGCCCCAGGAACAGATCTGCAATTTGGAGAGCAGTTCCAAAGACCTGACCCAAAGCAGTTCACCAAGAACCAGGGGCAGCAGGACAGATACAGAGCTCCTGGCTCAGCCCCAGCTTCACGCAGAAGGGCTGCAGCGGACAACGTGGCAGCCTTACCTAGCGAGGACTTGGGGACAGGCCATGCCCATGCACAGCGTGTTCGCACACCAAACTGCAACTGCAGGCTACCTGCTAACTGTCTCCCAACCCACCACCCTGCTCTCCCTACAGCAACCCCAAACTCCAGATCCCAACGGCACCTCTCCCACCCAAGATGCTTCATAGCTCTACTGAGCTCCTTCACGCCCCGTGGATGCTCTTGTACCGAACGGCCAAGGCTACATGACATCCCCTGACCGGCTCTGCGGCCACACATCCAGGACCGTGCTACACTACAGCGAGCTCAGGGCAAAGCCCGGCAGGTTTCCCAGAACAACCCCCTGCTCACCCTGGTCCAACTCCTCCTGCAAAACACTAAACAGCCTTTTTGTTGTTTGCTAGGAAAAGATGAAGCTTGACTGGGTTTTCTTGATCCATGAAAGGGTTATTTCCTTACAGATGGGAAACAAAACAAAGAGATAGAAGGCCACTGATTTCAGTGCTCAAAATCCAGCAGTCTGAACAGGTATCAGTGAAGACTTTAAGAAGCTCCAAGGGCAGCAGGTCCAGGACATGAACATGACCCAGATACCCAAGCAGCCAGGAGACATCAGGAGTGGGAGAAGGGGAAGTATATGGACAACGGGGATACCCCCAACTTGCAATGACAGCCCCATACTAGTTGTTTTGGCATACAGGAGATCTCAGACTCATTTAGATCATGGTTCATCTCCTGAAACCTTAGAATCCACCCACCAGATGCCATCACACTTTGTAATTAAGCACTGAAAACACACAACAAGGAGGGAAGGAAGCCATCTCCACCTATACGGGAAGAACCAAACACCTTTATGCTTTACTAGGGTAGAAGAAAGAGCATCACGACTGCAAAGCACCCAAACATCCCATTCCCCTTAGGACCCAGGCAGCAGGCAGTCCTGGGAGAGGCCGATCTGCCAGCATCTCCACCAACCATGATGAAAATCAAGGCGATAAGCAACACCAGACATCCACCAGCCGAGCTAAGAGGATGAAGCATTTCTCTGGAAACAATCGGGTTCTCTAATAACAGGGCTGCAGCAGTGGCGTGAAAGGGAGGGAGGAGGAGCAGGCGGGGAGAAAGGGACTGGCTGGATATTTATCCCATCCTCATCTTTGTGTTATCAGTACCCCGGTATCAGCATTGTTCAAAATGGCTGCTTAGATGGTTGCCAGCAGCAACAACAGAATCGGTCCATCTGCTGGCATTCTCCCTAATCCATCTCAAACACTCGTCTTCTTTTTAAATGCATACAGGGAAAAGAAGGGAAAAAAAAGTCCGCCTTGTACAAAGAAACAGAATCCTCCTATAACAGAGCCTTTTAACTAGATTTTATGCCACCCCTGTTTCCAGGACACACAGACAAAAGTTAATTTTATGATAAAAGAATCAGTGTAAGGTGCTTTTTTGTTATGAGATCAGAAAGCAAATGGAATTTGAATTGTCTGCAGTGGCATGTATCTGACAAAGATTAATTTAAACAGATATTGTCTCTGAAACCAAAGTCCATTGAACGGCTTCACAGCCTATCAACCATGCGAAAGCAGCTCCTTCAGCAGCACTGCTGACTCCACCACTTTCTTTAAAAATGGCTTAACCTATTTCTTGTAAGATAAAAGGTCATATATAGTTCTATTTTACAAACCCATAATAGCCAAAGCCACACCAAGCGAGGACAATCGGGAGAAAATAATAACGACGGAGGGGGGGGAGGGATTTCCTCCCCCTTCACAGACAGATGCTCGACACTTGCTGGGTATTTTTCAAAGTGCACCGGTAGCGAGCGGCTGCAGCGCTGCCGAAATGTTTCGCCATCCTTAGAGAAGAGAATAAAAAACCCGAGGCCTGTGCAGGTCATCGGCGCCGGGCAGAGCCCCCCACCCCGGGGTGGAGATGCTGCAGCAGGGCAGCTCTCCGTAACCGCATGAGATGCTTCTCCCGCAGGGGTACAGAGCCACAGGGATGTGGGCAGCAGCAGCGGGGCTGCCGGCTCCCCTGGTCCCCGGTCCAAGCAGGCAGGGGCAGGCAGGAGGGGAGAAGCGCTGCCCCCAGACACTTGCTCACCCCCCTCCATCCACCCCTCACCAAACACTGGGGTATTATTTCTCCCTTTAATCACAAGAAACAGATCTGTGCATGCCATCAGCGGGCTGTGCGGACAGAGACAGCTGCTTAGACTTCAATGGGACACACACACATGGGGGGGGAAAAAAAGCTGCAGAAATCCAAATCCTGCAATTTCTTCCTTTTTTATTTCCAGTTTATACAGAGCACCGCAGGGAAAATGCTACCAGACAGTTTCAGAGCAATTGATACCGCAACAGCCCAGCTCTGGGAAAAGAATGAAGAAGCAGCAAAATAAAAGATGACAGCCAAAAGCACTTTCAATATAGTTTCAGTACTTTCAAGAGAAAGCTTCTGTACACAGAGCAGCCAATGAACTGTTACCAAAATAAACACAACTGGCTTTAAAAAAATTAAAAATTTCTTTCTGATGATAAAGAAAATCAGAAGAGACGAGAAACAGCAAGTGAGACAGAAAATATATTTATTTTTCATCCTCCAGACACACTTCTTTTAATTTGGCATCCAAAGCCACTGTAGTTCGTTAATGCAAATTTTATTTATCTCAGGAACCCGTTTGTTGCTCTGCCACCCTTTGACAGGGCACTCGTCTTCATCAAGACAGCCGCCCATCCACGGCCAGGGCGCAGCACGTGGCACCTCCTGCAATCCCTGTCTTTAAAAAACACGTAACACCAATAACGAGTAATGGCTATTATTGGCATCCCAAGCAGTCACCCACACGCTGGCATCGGCTGAAGGATGGAGGCCAGGGCTCCTGGACAGCACCCGGAGCAGAGGCACAGCCTGTCCTGACCTTGCCAAGGTCCCAGCCACCGAGTCCCCGGAGTTCCCACGGGGAATCCCTCCCGGGTGGCAGCTGCGGGGCATGGGCACCATCTCCAGTTGCAGAGACAGCAGCCAGGCAGATACCACACCACATTCCACTAAACGAACATCAATAACAATTAGCGGCCCACGGTCAAACGAGCTGGGTGGCATAGGTGCAGGCAGCTCATTACAGGCATCCAGCGATGAGTGGGGCACCGACAAGCGGGGCATCGCAAGGGGGATGCAGACCCTCCTCTCCCATTTTAACCCAGGAGCAACAGCAGCAGGACATTTGCAGGCGACAAGCTGGACCAACATATCCGCACGCAACCTTTCAGAGCCGGCATCGCAGCTGATCTGCCTCCTAAGCACATTTGTGGCTTTGTTTCTAATGATGTGAAAAACGACGGGAAAAAAAAAAAAAAAGGAGAAAGAAAAATCCCTGGCAACATGCGCCTAGAATGTGACAAGTAAAAGCCCAGGATTTTATTAATTTGCGCATTACTTTAAATGCACCATTTTACAAGAGCTAACCCCAATCCTGCACAAAATCCTAAGCCATAAGCTTGAGACAAAAACCCAAATGCTCTTAAAACACGGCACTAGAAAATCCATTTGGAGAGAAATGTGGCGGTGTCGTGCACAGGTGTATCCTCAGCATTTAATAAAACCCAAGTAGAATCTATCCATGTTTAAACATCAGGATTAAAAAAAAGAGCCTCTGAAAAATTGAATTTTTGCTCCTGGTAAAACCATGAGGATGCTTCCCCCATCCCCATCCCCCAAGAATTAGCTTTGCAAGACCCCTGTTTGTCTCTGGAGATGTTATCAGGCCCTTTCCCAGCTCCCACCACAACGGCACAAGGCGTCAGGGGTCAAGTCCGTACATCAGACTCTACCCTTGTGAAAGCCAGGTCAAAAATTAAGCAGGTCTCAGTCCTGCTCTTCCAAGCATGCAGGAGAGCATCTTCAGTGCCTCAACAGGTCTGCCAAGGGACAGTGAGAGCTCCCCACACCACTGCACCTCCCGGCTCCAAAACTGGCTCCATCCAGAAGGTGGAATTGTCTCACGGCACTTATTAATGTAGCCAAGGTTTAGCGTCTTCGAGTTTTTGTTTTCACTGGAAAACTGATTTCTATTGATGCTGATGCTGGAGAAAACCAAGACTCAGAAAAGGCAGGAACCAGTTACTCGGAGCAGCTGCTTTCCTCCCCTCCCCCTATCACTAGAAGACCAGGAGTGTGACAACTCCTGACATAACCTCTTCAAGAAAGCATCAAATGTAAGGCAGGACATACTAGAAGTTCATTTTCATACCCTCGACAGCTATTCCACATGTCCAGCTCCTTGCAAAATAAAGTCATCACCACCAGCCACAGGTAGGGAGATAGACGGGGAAACACAAGTTCAACCATCATCCACCTCCTGAGCAAAGCCAGGAGAGGACCCCGGCACCATCCTTCCCAGGTCCCCAGCGAACCCCACCCACAGCCCCACCAGAAGAAACAAGCAGCGTGACAAGACAGGGGAGCAAACGAAGGCTCCTCACCTTGCCCGGGACCTTATACACAGTTAGAGCACAGCCAGAGAATGAGAAATCAACACCTCACACCCCTGGGAGAAATAGCAATACCCCTACATCTCCAGACCAAAAGTCACCTGCTTTACACACAACGCACCACCAAGCAGCAGCCAGCCTTGGCTTCCCACCACAGATTCCCAGGCTCAGCCCTTGAGAGGGCAAGGAAATGCTGTTCCTTCTGAAATCCCCGCTCTGCTCCTCACCCCCACGAGCACAAGCTGCAGAGGGCTACGAGGATGATGAGGGGACTGGAGCATCTCACAAGGAAAGGCTGAGGGAGCTGGGCTTGTTCAGCCTGAAGAAGGGAAGTCTGAGAGGGGACCTTACAAATGTCTATAAATATCTTAAGAGTGGGTGTCAGGAGGATGGGGCCAGACTCTTTTCAGTGGTGCCCAGCGACAGGACAAGGGGCAATGGGCACAAACTGAAGCATAGGAAGTTCCAGCTGAACATGAGGAAGAAC
>Ga0065711_1009558_pt1 | contig 17748 bp, 9 predicted proteins | sample Hoacrofraction12_FD_59098 | JGI IMG/M metagenome (GOLD analysis project Ga0065711, IMG submission 59098) | Hoatzin crop microbial communities from Cojedes, Venezuela - Epithelial fraction 12 v2 (version 2) | ecosystem: Host-associated > Birds > Digestive system > Esophagus > Crop | place...
AAGGTCAGGCTGGACGGGGCTCTGAGCAACCAGATCTGGTTGAAGACGTCCGTGCTCGCTGCAGGTGGGTTGGATTAGATGACCTTTAAAGGTCCCTTCCAACCCAAAGCATTCTGTGATTCTAAATGCAGATCCAGCTTGAGAAGCTGAGGGTTGTGTTAGTCCAGACCCATTTTAGTTCCCTTTGGGTGTGCTAGACTTTACCTGTAGCTTCTTGTTTGAATTCTGCTGGGTGTCTGGGCGTGGAGGGACCACAGACACCTACTGCTTTCTTTGGTTGCAGAAGGAGAGTGGGAGGCCTGGAAATCCCATCCTGTTTGTAATTTGGACAAAACTTTGAACAAAGTAGTTTTTTGAAAAATAGTCTTTAGGGCGTCAGGACAAGCGCCTGTATTCCAAGACTGTTCTGGGTGAGCCGGGGCATCTTTTTAGCTTCTAGTGCCTACGCAAAAACTACTATGAATCATGTTTGCTACAGCAGGGCTAGGGACCTGCTAAAAAAGCACCCATACAAGAAACTGGTCCATTTATACTTGCACTACACTGAATCAGAAGCTGCACAAAGCCACGCTAGACAACCAGATTGATATTTCTCCATCTGCATGTGTAAGGGATGGAATTAATACACCTCATTCCTTGGTCCCCATTGTGGTTTGTGTCCTGGAAATTCTGTGCCTTGATGTGTGATGACTTCTAGGCTCCAAATGGGCAAGTAACAGTTTTCAAAAACTGCACTGTGGGGTTTTTTCTTTTTCCCTTTCATGTTTTCTTTCAAACACTTCTCTTACACAAAACCCACAGAGAGAGTTCCAGGCAGTGTCCACCCATATGAAACCAGACAATTTTTTCCATAATCTTTTTATAGATTTGATAATATTTAACTCTGTGTGTATTAAAAATGTATGGAGTACCTAAAATTCGTTATAAATGTCACCGAACGGGCCAATGGCTTTTTAATCTTGCTGCCACAAGGCTGCATTTTAGCCCATTTCCTGCCTGGATCCACTCCAGTGGCAGTTCCAGGAGGGGAATATATTTAGTCTATATTTATTTAGTCTGTTTAACTTTCAGTTAGTGTCTTTGGCTCATCCCATGGCCATGCTATTTTGGGATGATTTATACAATATTTACATTAAATTCTGCTAATATTTCCTTGCCTCTTGAAGTCAGATTACACCATTTACATCTCAAAGGCCCAAGCTGGAGGAATAAGCAGCTGTTCCAGGCACCAAAGAGAATTTAGCATCGGGGAGGCTGCCAGAAATGAGCCCATGTGTCTGAAATGCTCACGGAGGAATTATTTAGTATCAGACCAGTCCTCCATGAAGGAAGGGGGAAGGTTTACCACAGCAGTGAGTAATATGGTTGGTGTATAGGGGTCAGACAATAGCACTTGGACGCTGTTCTTGTTTTCTGCAAAGAATTTCTGGTGCACTTTCCATCAATAGCAAATGTCCTGAGCTAAACCATGGCAGGACCATTCTGTGGGCTCCTTTGTGGGGAGGGCTGGGTTTGTGGTTTTCATGCTTTGTTGTAAGAGCTGGACGTCACTGCTGTGCTTACCCCTGAAAAAAGGGCTGATGCAGTTGTATCTCCATCAGAACAGTCTGGTTCCAGGCGATGGGCTATGGCTATGCATGGTCTGATAGTCTGGCAAACCATAATAGGGGCATTTGATCAAGTACCAGAGCTGAGCCAAGTGGTTTCTGTTAAACCCCCTGGAAATGAGCAGAGCATAGGATTTGCTGGAGTATTTTAAAGAATTTCTTTTTAAAGAATAAATATACAACTGCTTATAAGTGACAGATCTGACCTCTTTGTTGGGGCTGAATGAAAAAGTAAGCAGACAAAGTGGAGTGGCTGTAGATGAGAGGAAATTCCCATCGTGTCCCTGGTGGTAGAGCAAAGCAGTCGGCTAAAGACAATTGAGTCCATCGCTTTCAGGCCTCTGTGGTGTAGCATGAGAAGGAGGGACAAGGGTGCTTAGCTGTGTGAGTGAGCCTTTTACAATTCTGAGAGATGCTTTCACATCAAAGTTTGGATGCTGAGGCCATATTCCTTAAAGCAAAAAAGTAAATTTGGATTTAGAACAAAAATGAAGACAAAGTACATTCAGCAACCCTTAATTTATCTGCAAACATGCATCAGAGTTAGGGGGAAAAAAAAAAAATCTGTGTGGAAAATTTACCTTCAGGATTGACCTGTGAAGTACCCAAGCAAGCAGCTGGATGAGATCGAAGTGCACGTAGCCAGCTGCCTGCTCAATCCCGGCAACATTTGGCAGAACGAATGGTTCTTCTGTATTGATGGCACAATACAGTTTAGTTGTCTGGGGAAAAAATCCAAACTGTGAAAATATTTGAAAACTACTGTTATCTAGTGGGGAGGGGGAGGGAGGGGGAAGACAGCAAATTAGCTGGAATTTTGAACTATAATTATTCTCAGAGGAATCTGCAGATTTTTTAATTATAGGGGATGGTTCCAATAGACATTCTTAATGGTTTGAAACTGGAGGACAAGTCTTGCTCTGAAAGCCAGTGAAACTCTAGGGTGGATAAATATTTTCTCTTTTTACTCCATTTAGTTCTCATTTTCAAGTCAATGAATTGTCTAAAGTTCATGAACAAAATATTGTAAGTCTTACAGACTTGCTAATCCCCTCTAACATGTGTCCTAAAGGGCAAGCATTGTACTTTAAAAATGTCTTGTTTGCAAAGTTACTCACTTCAATACTAAGAAAAACTTAGCAGTAGTAAGAAAAACATACCTGGGTATAAATAATAGCTGTCATCCAGAAGAATTTTGTTGGCTTTGGAACAGATAACATGACCCAGGGGGGGAAAAAAAGTGGGCAGAGCCAAAGTGCGGGTTGAAGCAGAAATCCTGTGACTCGGAATGATCACGAAATAGCAAAGTCTTTCAGACTTGGACACCACAGCACTGTACAAAGCAAAGCACAGCTTTAAGCACAAGGCAGACTGACAACACTTCTCTAACTCCTTCAGTTTATTGTTGTAAAATATCCTCGATCACGGGGCAGGAGGGAGGGATTCATATGAATCAATTTTATTTTCGAGGAAAAAGGGTATGAGGCTGCTGAGCAGCATTTTTAACCCAGACAATTAAATAAATCAGACCGGGGGATGGCATAATGGAACCTCACAAGAGCTGCAGCTGTGAGGTGGTAACAGCGCCGTAACCAGGTCTCTCATAAAACCTTTTGCCGACTCAGTCACCAATAATCACAGCCTAGGGCTGATTTCTGAGTCCAAAAAGGTTGAGTTAAATCATCTAAATTGCATCTGCTCAGTAACCCCCCTAAATTACAAGGGTGTGCTTACACTTACACATCAAACAGGACACCAAACAGTTGCCAGGTTACTTTGTTGAAGGCTTAATTTTCTTTACAAGGCCATAGAGGCAATGCACAGTGTGAAAGCGAGCATCGGTTCCCACGCCTGGCACTCCCGAGCGCCCTGGCAGAGGCCATGATCCCGAGGGGCCGACGGCGCTCACAGCAGGCACGCGCGCTCCGTCAGTGCGGCAATGCTGACTTCGGACAACTGACTTACACCGTCATTTTACTCCATACGTGATTCAAGTCCTTCTTGGAGGCCTGGAAACTCCAAAGTGCTATTATTACATTTTTTTCTAAGATGTTTTGCACTGGTCACGTGTGTGTTGTGACAGGTGGGTTTGCTGTTAGGTTTTTCTTGCCTGTTCAGAAACATTTCGCTGACAGGGACCATACAGGAGCTTCATTTAATGGCCTGCCTGCTGCTCCGCTCCTCGGAATTGGTGGGAAAAGGCTACGCTCTGCAGCGGCTGAAGAATGGCTCTCCAGGCTGGGAAACAGAGCAGGGGCAGCCGGTGAAGGACTCGCCTCTGGCATCTTGCCTCTGATGCTGTCTTCAGCTTCCGTCCTTTCTGCTGCTTCGTCTCTGCTTAGTTCTTCAGCATCGTGGCTCAGATGTATTCTTTCAAACATCACTGAACCTACTGGAAAAAAAAAAATGAGTAGGTGGTGTAATTTTAGACAGAGCTAGCAGGAGGCTCTTGCCAAGTGGCCAGTATCTCCCCTGTGCCTTCCTCCGTGCCCTGGGCCCTCCTCCCCTTTGTGCTCAGCTCCAAAGAGGTGCTAACCACCAGTGCAAATTGCTAAAGCAACGTGAAAAACGGTGGAGTTCAGAGTTGTGTAGATGATTTAGAAAGACAATTCTCAAAATCCAAAGGAACTGTGCCTGTAAATCACGCGTGTGCTGTTGGACATCTTAGCACGTAGGTTTAGCTTTTTAGCACAATTATAGCATAATGGAACATACAGTTAATGTTTTTATTCTCTTTATTAGTGTTTTAAATGTAATTTTAATATAGTTTAAGGCAGTTATTGAGCTCTAAATAGGAACATCTGGGAAGAAAATAATTTTCCACGTACGCTGAAGTATGTTGGGCAACGGTACTGTTTGGGAGAGACAGAGTGGAAAATTATACGCGTCTTGCTAAAACACACACGCTCCCCGTAAAGGAGGGCAGCTCGTGGTGCAGCTATTGGAGACCAGCAGGGGTTTGTTCCTGTGGGCCATGGCTGGGTGTGGAGCCACGTCTCTGGTGGGATGTGTTGTTTCCACTTCTACACATCATCTTTCCTACTAGCAATGGCTTGTTGGCTTTTAACTTCTCCGCGGTGTGGTTCAGCCAGGGTTGGCAACGTCTCTTTATGCTATCACTTTTCTGAAGAACCAAAGGAGAGAACAGAGACAACGTGATGCTGCTGTTTCACCAGCACCTTGGAGATGCTGCTCTTCCTCTGGTGGGATCACTGGGCTAGCCGTTTGCTTCAAACTTTCACATTTCTTTGGTCTTATTTTCATTAGTCTCATCCCACAGATTGAAAACAAAATTAAGCAATAACTGCTTTAAATTAGGTGTGCACTTCATCTGAATTCAGTATCTTACAAACACCGTCCTTGTGACAGCTCTGCAGTGTAGATTCTGCAACTTCAGCATTACAGAAATGATCAGAAAACTCAGATTGTATTTAGAAATTACTGAAGAAAAGAGAAATGTTAGGGTTTTTTAATTTAATTTTTTTTTCAACCAGCCAAATACTTCTATTACATTGTATTTTACAACATTTTTGATCTCCTGTCAAATTAGCCTTAATTAATAAATCCAGATTGCAAATCTGGAAGTATTTTTCCCAAAGACATAAGGCTAAGACTAAACCCAAGGAGACACTGGCTGTAGGGCTGGTGTTTAAAATACCAGTCATTTGTTTGTTGTGGGCATTCACATTCACACACAGGACTTTTTTCCCCACTGGACTGTCACAGTCTTTCTCATAAGACTGGGTATCCCACCAACACGCTGCTTTCTGAATTGTATTTCACAAGCAGTTTCATAACAGTTAAGCCACTCTTCATATCTGTCTGAAACATTGCCGGTGACAACGAAATAGCATTCCCTTTGTCTTCAGCAGACTTAACAGTGGACAAACTCCCAAACCTAATCCAAAGCCCATTGTATGACAGGCAGAAGGGATGGGGATAGGTCTTAAATGTGTATTTTGCTGGATATCACCTGGACATGTAAGATATAAAGGCTGTGAGAGTAGCAGAGACTTTTATATCTTTGGCCAGCAGGAATTTAGCATGTTTCTTAAGGATGCCCCTCTTCTATGAACACATGTAAGCTTGCAAGCCAGGAAATAATAAAGAGACAATTATTCATCTGAGTATTTATACTTCTTCTGATATTATTGTTTTTATTTTTGTGGAGTGCAGCTTACTTTGGACTTGGCCAGTTTTTGGAAGCTCTCCATCCCAAGATCTAATATCCAAAACAGGAAGCGGATTTGACAGGCACATGCAATACCATAGGCAAACACAAAATAACATCGTAAAGGTTTGGCTCTGGACCAGCTTTGTATGTGATGTTGAAACATTTGGTATTCTGCTTAAGGTTTCTGCAAGGAAACATCTGTGAGATTCTGCAGCAGATAACGTGAAATGTTTGGGCAGTCTTTGCTCACCTAGAAAGGCATTGTGCAGGCTCTTCTCGGTCTTCACTGTAAAATGAAAATGTGCCTCATGCTAACAGGAGAAGCCCACGTGCTGTCCCTAATGGTGCTCCACCAAGCCATGGTGGTCTAGCACCCAGGCGGATAAACACGGGCCAGGACAACCCTGTTCCACCCCTCTGGGGCCACGGATCAGGTCACCGTGCAGATCTAGATCTAAAGTTCTTCCCCTCGCTCTTCAAGGGAAGCTTCACTACTTTGTCTTCTCACCTGCAGAGAGGCATCTCCAGTGGAGGACTCTCATGAGCTCTGTTCATTGTAAGGCTTTCACACTGGTATGTCTACAGAACATATTGCCTGGGTGCCAGGGCTTTTTAGAGAGTCTGTGAGAGAAACTACAGGGCTCAATCCCAGCTGACACTCCTGCAGTGTCAGCACTAGGAGCCTGTGTGCTGTTTGTACCAGTGCAATTACAGTGTTGTTACCTTGGTGACGTACATTTAGATATGTTTTAATAAGGTGAACTAACAGTTAAGAATAAGGTTATAATTTAAGGATAGTTACTAACTCATGAAAAAGTATTTGAATAGCAGCCAGTGTTCCAGATAAGGAACATCTCATGGTTACAGACTTGCTCAACGAAGGACATACATCCACTGTGAGATGGTGAAACAAGAAGTTGGGAAGAAAAACAAGAACTCTGGTGTCCTCAGAAGATGCATGACCATAAAGTACAAAATGAGTAGGAGTATTCTTCCCCAAACGAGCACTAGAGACCCTCTGAGACCCCTGTGCAGGTGTAGAAGACTTTGCTTGCTCAGCACAATGAATATGTATTATATTGTATATATTGTCCNTATTANNTANGTGGAATAATTGTATTAGTTAGGTGGAGCTTTTACCACTGTTTGGTAAAGAATCCCAGGGGTGTGCTTGATTTGTGGAAATCTTCCACCTTGCACCCTGCGCAGAATAAAACAATGTCTCCTCTCTAAACATACTCTGTGTGTTTCGGGAGTTGTTACTGGTTCCAGGCAACAGTGTCAGCTAAAGCCCTAATGTGCAGATGGCCTCGACCCGATCACCGAGCCATTTGCCCCTGGCTGCAGAACGATGAAGACGCCAGCATCCCTTTGGGCAGAACAGACGAGTGTCTCCAGCAGAAGAACACTGCTTTGGTGAGCACAGGCAGCTCCTCCGAGGGAGCAGCCACCACACCAGGCCAGCAGCTTGTGGCTCGGGGACAGGTTAGAGGGACAAACGGGATGAGGGATGAGCCAGCTGCGTGCTAGGAAGCAAACTGGCAGGGAGAGGCAAAAAGATGGAATGCTCACCAGCTAGACACAGCAGTGTGTTCTGCAATTTAGCTTTCACTGAGCCAGAGACTTGCTGTCTTCTTGTAGCCTGTGGGGATTTCTTCTCCTCCACTCAGTGCAGTGCATCTTTCTGCAGCCTTACTGCAAACAGCTCGGCTCCTCTATAGGTGTGAAACGAGCCTGACTGTTCGTGAAATGCTCCCCTGGGCAGCGCACAGCCATCCCAGGGATGCCACAGAGGAGCAGACCATGCTAAACCAACACAGTTAGCTGTAGTTACCAATTTGGTAGATCCAAGGAGTGTTGGCCTAGCTCTTAGCAGTACTTTGGGAGACTTCGCAACAGCTTTAGTCTGTTCGTTGATAGAGTCCGATAACAAAAGCCTGGCATTAGGCATTTGATTCTAACAAAATAGAGTGGTAGAAGGAGAGTGGGATGAACCAGACTTGTAGTAAGTTGCACAATTTGTGGTAAATCACAGGAGTAAGTGGGCTTCAATGATGTTCCCCAACAGTCCTCATAGAACAAGTGGGTTTTTCTTTTCTAAATGATGCTGTTTTCTGAATGCATAAATATACTACTAATTGTGACAATACACTTGCCAAACTCTTCCACTTTTCAGACTTACAGAATTGTGATCCCAAGACAGCACTACCACCAAGCAAAAGGAATTTGAAGATTTGCATGCTGCTTTTAAGGATGACTTAAATTTCACAAATATTTTTATCTACTCATTGTAGATGTATCATACAGAGAAAAGTACTGTTTGGAAATTTTCCATGCAGCATGAACTATACCTAAAAATGCTCAAAATTTTTGTGTAATGTATTGTTTTGATGTATCATGGGGGATTCTTTGTAGCTTATTTGCTGATATTATGGCTGCACGTAATTAGATGGTGTTTTGGCTATTTACAAACTATGAAAGACGTGATAATACTAGGATTGTTGTCGGGGAGGAGAACTTTACAACACTGGGTTATTTTATTATTTAAAGAGGAAAAAAGTCATTAGGTGGTAGAGCAAGCTGTCAGGAGAAATGGGAGTGCATCCTGATTTCTTCAGACTGCGACTATATGTGGAAGATACAGCTTAGTCAAATGTAAGGTAATGACTGGAGCAAATTGCAGTCAATTCTTGATACTTTTAGGAAATGATGTGGTGGGATACCCAGGATAAATGAAAAAACCCACGTGAAACCACAAAACATATGTAAAATTAGCCTAAAAAACATGTTACAAGAGAGTAATGGAAAAAAGAAAAGTCTGTGATAGCATCTGCTGTGCAGAGCAGCAATCTCTGAGTTGGTCCTGGCTGAGCTGGTAACAGTTGCCTTTCCCTTCCGTAATCTCCTCAGTCGGTATCAGAAGACCCTTCCTCTCTACCTGTAATAGCTCCCTGGCTCTTGCCTGCGGTGCACCCCATTTGGCGCAGGACTGTGCTGGCTGGCAGCAGCCAGGTCTAAATCATGACTGATCTCCATGCGTCCTCCTGCACGTGTGCTCACGCAAGCATTACTCGACCTTGAGTACTTGCCACTGGAGGGAGGCAGAAAGCAGAAGTCATCTGGAGAGACAGAAGAGCCAGATAAGTACTCCCCAGTTTAGCTTTAGCTGTGGGATTGCACTAGGTGGCTTCAGGTCTCTGCAAAATCGGGCAGGAAAAGCCATTCAACCAGGTTGGAAGGGATGGGCCAGCGAGAGCAGAGTCGAGTTTCTGTACTTGTAAGGAAAAAGATGTATCTGGCGAGACATGTGGAGCCGCCCGTAAACATGTATCTACCTTCACAGAATCACAGAATCACAGAATGGTAGGGGTTGGAAGGGACCTCTGTGGGTCATCTAGTCCAACCCCCCTGCCGAAGCAGGGTCACCTACAGTAGTCTGCACAGGACCTTGTCCAGGCGGGTCTTGAATATCTCCAGAGAAGGAGACTCCACAACCTCCCTGGGCAGCCTGTTCCAGTGCTCTGTCACCCTCAGAGGGAAGAAGTTCTTCCTTCACAGTGCTCTAACGCCAGTGACAAGTGATGGGAAGTGCTATGTGAGTTGACTTCAGCTCTGGGAAAAGCCAACAGGAGCCTTTGCAATGGAAGATGGATGTTTACAGCTGCATACTCTGCGTGCGGTTCAGCGCTTAGCAACTGGTGATTTAGGGCTATGATAGAAGGAGCTCATGGGGGTCTGTTCCGAGATGCTTTCTGGTCTCTTCTTGTCATTAGTTAGCACTAGCTGAACTCTACCAATTGCTAACTGAGCTCTGGGATGTCCTTTCCCCCTTTATTCTTCATTGTTTTAAATATTTCACTGCAGTGCGTGCCACCTTCTGCCACTCTTTGGGCTCTACGGAATGGTGGTTGAATGCTGGTGTTCGGACTGCTTGTGGGCAGGGAGAGGACTCGGGGAGCCAGCTGTGCTAGAGGAGGAACTCAGTCCCACGCTCTCCGTTTTGTTTTGTGGACAGAAAGAAAGGCTACTGGTGGGAGTGATCGCTATTTTATACACTGGGGTTACAGGTTTCCAAAATGCACCATGTGTCCTTTGCATCCATCAGAATGTGGCGTGCAAAGAGACTTATTAATGGTAGCCATAAAGGTGTCAGGAGCATAATACTGTGTTGTTGATTTGTGTGTGCCTCAGCCTAGCATCTTAGCTGTTGGCTTTGGAAACTTTTGAGCCGGATGGCAATTGTTTACCATGGGGAATTAACCACTCTTTAAACATGGGTGCTTAGGATGCAGGGGAGAAGGGAGAGCAGACTGCCTGAAGGGGAACAGAGAGAAAAAGCATGTCTCTGGAACACGACCAGATTTTTGTGATTATCGCTCAGATCGCAGCTGATCGCTGCCCTTCTGATTGTTAGGCAGATAAAGACCAGTCCTGAGGAAACAGCCTTGGTGACCCGAGGCTTGGAGGGCTGTTTGCATTTCCTTGTCAGTGGGGTCCCCTCACCAGCCTACCTCTGCTCCTGAACAAGCATCCTGCGGGAGCACAAAGGACAGTGAGGGCTGCTGTTGGCTGTGATCTCGCCTCCTGCTCTTGCTTTGCCGTGTAGGTGCTCTCCTCTTGCAGCGCTGGCAGGGCAGTAACCCTCCAGCCCTCCACTGCCGTGCTTTGCCCTGTTCTTTCTTGGGTCTCTTCTTCATTTTCAGTTTTCCAAACCTAGAAGTTGCACTGCGCAAACCTTTGCAGAGAGCAGGAGAGGGGCCAAGACACAGCAAATACTGGAAGGCCGTGACGGTGGCCAGAAAACAGCAATATCTTGGCCAGACTTCAGCCCCTGCTTCGCTCCTCTGGCGCCACAGCAGACAGATTGCCCAACATACATGGAGCAGCACATAGAAATCCATATTGTGCTGTATAACATTGATGGCAGCAGTGAGGCGCATCTGCAAGCACGGGGGGAGCCAAGTAAACAAGAAGGCATGCTTTCTAGGTTACAATGTACTATTATTTAGAAAATTATCCTGACTTGGCTTGTGCAGCTTGAGAACAGTTTTAAGAAACACATAAAAAAAAAGACTCAGTGTCTATACTTGGAGTTTACTTGTATAAATACAGCAATACAGAATCATAGAATCGTAGAATGGTAAGGGTTGGAAGGGACCTTACAGACAAAATTTTGCCATATTATTAAGACCTGTGCTTATAGAAGTCAGAAAACAATGTTGTCATTTACAGAATGAAACATTAAAAGTGATACTCAGCTTTTCTGTTCCAGTGGGTGATAGCCCTGAGAACTGATGAGGGCCCCTGGCACTGTAATCCTCCTCCTGCCGTTGTTGTGAACCCTCAGAGCACAGCATGCACCTGCAGTGTCTGATATCACTGATATCATCACAGGGAGAGAGCCAGGGAAGAGGTGGCAGCTGTAGGTTGCTGCTGTTGTGCATGCTTATGGCATCAGAGAATTTGGCTTCTGTTTAACTGAGTTTACTACGGGTGTTTTAATGCCTCAGCAAATTGTTGCTGGTGCTGACTTCCCAAGAAGACCCCTCCTCTCCTATTATTTCTTCACCTGCAANCCAAATTTTTAAAAACTGTAGCTGGTAAAATAACTGACACGGCTGAGTAACCCATCATCCATGTGCTCCCCAGTAACGCTGTCAAATACGATCCCTGTCGGGGTGGTGGCAGCTGGTTTTGAACAGCAGACAAGCTGGCGGTGATAGGCTGCCATCTCCATTGCCATTAGCCCCCAGATAATTGTGTGATTCTGCAAAGTCAGTGCAAAATGGTCTTGGACCTAAAGAAATCCAAAATGTGACACTAAGCAAGAAGAACTGAGGAAGGTGAGGAGAGTCAAAAGTCACAGCGTCTAAAATGCTGTTCTGTGCTTTCCTTTGCAAGGAAAGAAAACTGTGTTCACTGCTCTCTGGGTCTGTTTTCTAGGAACAGGAGCACAGTGAGAATCGGATGACCCGCAGCCCATTCCCAGCCCAGAACACGTGCAGTATCGTGATGTGGGAAGATCCTCCTCGTAGTACTGCAGTAAGGACAGTAGCTAATGGATTTGGGCCAGTGGCAATTTCAAGGAATGTTTCTGAAGTTGTGTAACGAGGATCCTAGGGGGAGAGGGCCTAAAGCATAAGATAGCTCAGGAAAATATTATTTGCTTCATAAATGTCCTCTCTCCTCCAAATGCAGTCACAAAGATCTAAACAGGATTTTTGTTCTAAAGAATCTTTCACACCCTGTTTATCCTGTGCAAATAACACATTATTTGGCCTACTGACTGAACCAGAAGTTATTGAAATAATTTCTAGCCAACTGGCAAAAACATTCCAGTTGTCTTTAAAAGAGAAAACCAAACAAAATAGAAGAATGAAAGTTGGTGCAAGTGTGTTTTCAAAAAACCAGTCAGCGCAAAGCTTGCTAATACTGCAAGGGCTTCCTTTGCTTTGTAAACAGCACAGCCTGATGTGCAGCAGAGCTTGGTACTGCTCTGTGACGCTGTTCCAGCCATCTTTAGGTTACTGGAACGTGGCTCCTGCCTTGAGGCAGGGTGAGGGCACTGCCAGAGCCCTCTGCACCAGTCTGCAGGGTCAACGGGAGCGCAGCACAGGGCAGGCTGGTGTGGCAGCTTGCTCAGGCTGGCACACCGGTGTCAATTCAACTGAAGAAACCTTCCCCTTCTCCCTCCCCCCCCACCCCAATTCAATAGAGATGTGACAGTTTACTCCATATGAAAACCTGCACTAAAGGACACTACTGATTTGACTTTTCTGCTTATCTGATACTGAGCCACACAGAACTGAAAGAGCACTGTGCAGAGGATTTCACACGCCACTACGCTGCCATTGAAGCTGAGAATTAAAAACATGGCAGCGCAGAAATAAATCCAGTATTTAACTAGCATTCGCTTAAGCAGAGTGCCAAGGATTTCCAAAAGAAGTTTATGGTTTGTCCTCTTCTGTAATAAGAAGAAAACAAATCTGTTGCACATGATGTTATCACTGTACCGTCTTGACACCTTTTTTATAATTAGTCCTGCCTATGGCTGCAAACGCCTCTCTTAGTAGGTGACTTATCTTGCCTTAAACATTGTCACCTAGCAACGGAAGCCGAAAATGTGGAGGAGACTGGCAGTCCTATAAAGTGGACGCTGCTCCTGAATACACAGAACATGCTCTCTTCTACTACACATGGTAGGCCTCTACTTCTCTGTCCACTTACTCAAAACCTCAGCTAGAGAGAGCTGAACAATTGGTAGAAGCAAAGGTATGCTCTTGGCAGCAGAAACTTCTGCTTCAGGAGCCACTTATGGTCCTTACGATACTCTGTGTTGCTCCCAGGATGGCTGGACGGTCTCTACTGTAAGTACATCACCCATCTCTGCCCCGCATGTTGTCATGAAGCTTGTGGTATCCGGGAAGTCTGTTCTGACTTCAACACTGAAGCAAAGGCACGGCTGGGCTCTTTGCAAAAGCTTGTGTAACTGCACAGACAAGCCAGGTAGCTGTTTGCACAAATCAAGTGCTCATGTTTGCACAACTGCTATTTGGTAAAACTGTCGTTAAGAGTGTTTTGATAACTGGTTCCAGTTTTAGTTAAGGAAGACTAAATTCTTAACTGTATTGCTAAAGAGAAGGTCAGAGAACCACATGAGGATGAACTTGGGTTGTTTCCTTACCATTCAATATCATGTCTTGGAGACATTCTTCTTTATCTTTCATATGTCTCTCAATCACATGTTGCCTTAGCAACAGCCAGACTGTGAATGCATAGAGGATCTGCAGTTAAACCAGATTTGTACCTTATTTTTGCCACAGAACTCTTGGAGGTATACAAGCAACACCTTTCCTTGTTTGGTAACTGATAGAGATCTAGATCCTTACAAATTATCTAAACAAGTCAAAAAAAGTAGCGTGCTTTAGTGGGGCTGTCTGTCCCAGTGGCTGATCTTATATACATCTAAACTAGGGAGTTAAGGTCGCAAAGACTTTGGAGGCAAGAGCTGCTTTGTGTCAGTGCTGCACAGAGCACCGTGAGGTCTGCGCACTGTCAGAAAACGGGGGCAATGTCTACTCACCGTACTTTTCTTCAGGAACAACAAATGACGGTTTTCCCTGACAGTTAATTAAGTTAGCATAGGAAGAAGATGTTTAACCTGGCTATAGAGCACAACCTCCTCCAAACGCCATGTCCCGTGTTGAAGTGTCTTCGACAAATCAAACGACATGTTCGCAACACCACAGCCTTCCCCCGCACAGACTCCGAGACTCCGTATTCACCTTACAAAGCCAAATTCTGGTACTACGACAAACTGGCAGGCCTGGAACAAGCTCCCAGGCTTTAATAACAAGAATTGGACTTTGCAGGTGGCCTGCCCTCAGAAGTTGAAAACATGCACCCCAAACTCTGCAAGTATTTCATGAATGCCTTTGCCAAGTAATATCATTCGTGAGATGGATCTGGATGTCGCAGGTTGAGGGAGAGTACAATACAGCACAAGAATAAAAATACAGTTTTATTTTTCTCTCTAAGGCTGGCTTGCTTAACTAGGGAAAGAGAAAATGTGGAATTCCTACCTTCATGCCAAGAGGCATGCTTGGCACTCAGTATGGTTTTAAGCTAAAGCTGGTGAGAACTGATTGTGGGGTTGTAGGGAAGAATTCCTCTGGGGATATACTCAGCCCTGCAAAAAAACTTAGGACAAGCAGGATGTTCCCATAAGCAGGAAGGAATGGGGAACTGCGCAAGGCGTAATGCCTCTGGTCACGAGCCATCCGGATGATGCGGGACCAAATCAACAGAACAAAAGTCAAACAGCTGTGATGTGCGACGCTCTAAACTTGCCAGGCAACAGAAACGCGCAATGGAAGAAATGCTGCCATGTGGTTTCAATAGGCCTCAAAATCAGATACAGCAGAAAAGCTACCTGCTATGTTATCCCTTTCGATTCCCATCTGCAAAGCAAAATTAAGGGATAATCAGGGCCAAAGTAAAAACATTGTGTGTCTGCACCAAACAAATGGGCACACAAAAGCCTGGTTTGGCATGTCTGAGGAATGAGGTAGGGCAGATAGTTCTCTAGGGAGCTAGGGGCCAGCGCCCTTTTAAACGTGGTTCTTGGCCCTTCTGGCCATGCTCTTGGCAAGCTTACAGAGTTTGTGTATGCAGTACCTATGCCTTTCATTTTCTGTTCCAAATGCCATTATTGTCCCATTTTCAGTAGGAAGCAGATGTGACATTGGAAGGTACATTAAAATTACCTGCAAACATTATACAAATTGTACCAAGTTAGTGTGTTGCAAAGTCTGGTTAAATAGACTTAACTGACCACAGGAGCATGTTTCATTTGTATGCTCTTCATCATCATAAAGTTCTTGCAAATGACAGCTGCGTAGAGTTTTATTTTAAGACCTTGTCTGGCACTGGAACTTCCTCTTTCAATCTTGTGTTGCCTAGCAATAGTCAAAAAGAGGATGGATATAGCACCTGGCATGAAACCAGAGGTGTTTCCCTTCCCCCTTTGCCCCCCTCTCCCCTAAAAAAAACAAACCTTAAGAAAGAATCATTTGAGTCTGCTTGTGTTGGTACTAGTGAGGGAAATGAGTCCCTCTACAGCATGTATGTGTCTGACCAGTACTGATCCATGAATGGCAGGCAAGCTGCCTTTATGATTCTGTGAATTAACAAGACGACCACCTAAGGCTGTGAATTTACAAGAAGACCACCTCCATTTTTAAGACAGGTTGAGTGGCAACTGTGCTTTGGTCTGCGTCACGCTTAGTCATGTAATTATCACTCTTAGGGTATTGTACCTGATAAAGACGGGCTGTGTACTTTGCCAGCGCTGGCAGTAGCTGTGCAGGAAATGCTGTGTACACACGGTAAAAAGGGAGCGTCCAGCCAGCTTCCACTTGAAAAATGAGCTGCCTAAAAATCAACACAAAAAGTATTGTAGGTGCAACCTCACCTTCCCACAGAGGTTTCCAGTGCACTGGTACAGGAAGCTGGAACTGCTTCCCCATGACTCACAGTTCCTGCGTGTTGGCATGGCTGTCAAGGTGTTCGTTTTCTGAATATGGGATTTGTTTGTTAAGAAAGTCAGATGGGTGGAGGGAGAAAGTGGGAAAGGAAAAAAGCAATAGCTCTCAATTTCTCTGAACACATTCGTGTTGATAAAAGATAATGCTAGTCCACCTTATTCTCTTCATTCTTCATCAGCCGTAGCACATTATCCTACTCCAGACTTCTGCTTTCAGCTGGTCCCATTAGGACTTCTTGCCTACCCTCCTGCATTAAATATCACACCAGGATATCATACTCCTGTAACACAGCTACCCACCATCCAGTACCAATGATGCTAGCTGAGAGTAACAGTATGATTTCACCAACACACCTAAAAATTTTTTCTGTTAGCAGTCCCATAAAAAGCAGGAGGCAAACATCAGTGTGAAGAGTAATGTGAAAACCAAGCTATTGCTAAACAAGGATCAAAATGTCTTTGCTACATTTTCTCATTAGGGCAAACATGACCTAGTCTGGATGTGGTGGTAGGAAGAAGCATACACAAGAGTCTCCGGAAAGGTCAAGGTACATCTGAGTCTCTAAATGCTGCATTGAACATTCACAGCTGGTGTGGGAGAACTTTTTCTGGGAGATCCCTTAGGCCACACGATGAACTAGACATAGCAAAGCTTCTCTTTAGAACCGTTCCTTTAGCTCCTCTATATTCTGTGAACAAACTTTATCCCAATTGCATTTTTGCTATTTGTTGGAGTTTGAATTCAGGTAGTGGAATACTACACGTACCTCTTCGTTGTTCTCCTCTTCCTCCTCTTGTTCCTGCTCTTCGGAATCAGACGATATTTTGGGAACTTAGGGCTTTGTCAGGTTTTTTTGCAAATTCTTTTAACTGTGATGCCACTAATCAATTCCAACATCACAAAACAATTTTCCAAACTGCAGTCTAGTAGACAAGAACAGAGAGATGTGTTTATGAACTGATATGTCCCTGTTTTCAAATCCCCAAACAAATGCTTAGCGTTTCTTTGTGCTTTTGTAAAGGGAGCCTGGATGACAATGCATCCCGCTCTGCAGCGTGTAAGCAGTAACATGAAACGCTTCTTACCTTCCCACACCCCCATTAATTTGCTGTTGGTTTTGGTCAGGACAGAGTACGGGTCTTTCTATGTTGCAATAAAAAGAGAATGACAGAAGTAGAATCTGACTGTAGTTCAGGGAGTTTCAAAAAACTTCTGAAGAACACACTGATGTTATCTGCAGTCAAAATGATGCATTTGTCTCTCTACCAGCAATTCTGGGATTTCAAGGGAACTGCAGTTTGTGTTTAAACGCTCTGTGAATCAAATCATTACAGAAACAGCTTCAGTAGTGATTAGAGATGTCACTGAACTGTGACATCCATCCAGGTAAAATACCATCAGATGAAAAAGTGGGGTCAGTATCCCAAGTCCTTTAACTTGAGGGTGGTTGGAACACGGCTGTCAGTGATGGCACTTCACTCCAGTAAAGGAACTTCTGAGGCTTTTACTAGCAAGTAACCAATTGCCAAGGAAAGTGCCCTTACCGTTAGGCAGCAGGCAGCGGTAAGCAATCTGAAATGCCCCTTGGATCGTAAGGAAAGAGAAACTGCTGAAACTGATTGCTCTGAGCAAGATGTGGGTGCAGATACTGGGTTTGTTGTGCCAACAGAAAAAAGTGTATTATACAAAGCAAAATATATGATGAAGAAAGTACCTTGGTCTGAGGATTTAATAAGCTACGTCACCTACATACGTTACAGAATCACAGAATCACAGGATGGTGGGGGTTGGAAGGGACCTCTGTGGGTTATCTAGTCCAACCCCCCTGCCAAAGCAGGGTCACCCAGAGCAGGCTGCACAGGACCGTGTCCAGGCGGGTCTTGAATATCTCCAGAGAAGGAGACTCCACAGCCCCTCTGGG
>Ga0065711_1007894_pt1 | contig 17747 bp, 19 predicted proteins | sample Hoacrofraction12_FD_59098 | JGI IMG/M metagenome (GOLD analysis project Ga0065711, IMG submission 59098) | Hoatzin crop microbial communities from Cojedes, Venezuela - Epithelial fraction 12 v2 (version 2) | ecosystem: Host-associated > Birds > Digestive system > Esophagus > Crop | place...
CAGTGACAGGACAAGGGGCAACGGGCACAAACTGAAGCAGAGGAAGTTCCGTCTGAACATGAGGAAGAACTTCTTCCCTCTGAGGGTGACGGAGCACTGGAACAGGCTGCCCTTCCAACTCCTGCCTCGTGCGACGCGGGCGGGAGCGAAAAGCGTGGCCCAAGGCGGCTTCTGGAGCAGAGTGAGTTACGCCAGCGTCACCAACACGTGGCAGACTGCACTTTTATGGAAGCAGGCTCAGTGCAGTTGTGTTCTGACTTCCACGCCAGTATAAAGGAATTAAAACGGAGCCGGTTTCCAGATTAAACACAATAACTCTTTGTAATGGTCTCTTGTTGAATGAGCAAGCGTATGTGGATGACAGCCCATATTTCAAGCCAGTTAAAAAAAATGCATACTGGTAACTGAAGGGAATGCAATTATTATTTAATATTTAATTCTGAAGGGTGGCACGAAGCCATCAATTCAACACCAGCTGCCTTCTGTCAGCTGGTATCTAGGTACCCCTGTGAAGACAACTCCTTCCAGGAGCGAGTGTCAGATGATGTCCAAGTACCCTGTTCCACTGAACCCAGAGAATAGGCTCTGCTCCTCAGTCAGTGTGGTCTTGCTGCTTCTGTTTTTTAAATGAGTATCTGTATTTTTGGTCTCTTTGTGAAAATGTTATTGATACAGAAAATAGTAGGTGCCAGCTGCAGCGGAAAAAATGAGCATGGGCTCTTTAGAAGCATTTTCTGTGAACCATAGCCTGTAGCAATCCTTTTGCAATGTTTCAGCAGCTTGGATTTAGTATTAGAAGGCTTTTACAGCGTTGCTGACGCATGACTTTTCTCTATTCTGTGGTGGTGTTAATACATATTGCATAAGAAAATTGTGTACATGTATGTATCAGGTATAGCTTGCTAGGTAGGCTCCTTAGAACAAGAAATCCTGATGCCTGAGGAGCAATTCACACCTGCTGGCATGGAGAAGATATTCATGCCATGACCACATGGCCTTCATCTTACCCATCTGAGCTTGACAGCTCATCTCCCAGGTCTCTCACTCTTGACACTAGCAAGATCACTAACACAGCTGGACAAGAAACCCACCCCAGGGATGGTGTCTGTGACACACTTCGCACCGTCCCTGTTAAATACGCTTCCAGATGATGTCGGTTTTGAACAACGACAATAATCTTAGTTGACAGCTTGCTGCATTTATTGGCCAGCTGAATCCAAGACATTGAAGCCTGGCCTGGAAAACCCCATACTGCTGCTGCTGGAAGCACTGAGGCCAAGTCCAGGCCGTGGGGAGGACCGGCAATGGCTGGCCATGGTTGACATGGTTGGTCACAGCACGTGTACAGAACAGCTCAGGGAAGCACCAGGGCCCCAGTGCAGCTCCCAAACAGATGTGTGCAGGCGCAGGCTGAGGCTTCTGGCAGCCCTTCCTTGCACCCCTTCCTCCACCGCAGCCAGCTCAGCATCACTCAGCTGCCCCACGTCAGAGCTGGCCTGGAGCACCAGTGACCAAGCCCCCAGGAGGAGCGGGGGGAAGCACCTGCAGGGGAGGGTTACAGAGAAAGGCCATTACAGGTTGGTCGTGCTAATTAGAGCTTGTTGGTGCATTGAGGGCTGCGACAGGACTTGATACCCTCACAGCTGCCGTTATGGGCAAATAAATCTGATGGTAATGGAGAAACTGAAGAGCAAGAAACATAGGTGGAGGAGGCAAGAGACCAAGTCAAAGCAATTGCTTTTACAGGTTGCTGAGATGAGAGCGAGTTGCACATTGGCAATAAATAGTTTATAAATCCCCTGTGAGCAAGAATTCAATAGCACTACACGGATTTTGAGAAAGAAACAGCAACTACTTGAGCTTACTTCCCCATGAAGTCAAAAGCCAAATGTCCTGTGGGGATGTCCCTTGCGTTTGCCATGCTGGGTGTCACAGGGCATGAGACGCTGTGGCATTTGGGAGCCCACACGTAGGCGGGCAATGCGCACCCGTCTCGGTGGCCACATGCACCATGCCTAGCTCCCCAGGGGCCCCACACCCCTTGAGGTGCCTCCATGGGAAGCCCCAGGGCTCACAACCCACCACCCGCAGCAGCCTGTGCGTGTACCGGGGCTCGGGGTCCACCCTTGCCACGCGTGCCAGATGAGCACAGGTTCCTCCACGTTCTCCCCAGCAGTAATTCCCCTTACATCATGTCTCCATGACTTATTTCAGAGAGCTTCTGGGAATGTGAGAGATTCCTCGCTCTTCCTCTGCCCAAACGGCCGAACGACCGAGGGATGTCGGCTTGCTTGCAGTAAGCAAGTGCCTTGCCTGCACTTTATCTTTGTCTAAATCCCACTGTAAAGTGTCTGGAAAATGATCTTGTCTTTTGTATATCACAGAATCGCAGAAAGTTGGGGTTGGAAGGTGACCCATGTGATGTATTAGACCAGTAGAAAGGTAAGAATTAACGTAGAAAATCGTTTGGTTGTTTCCCCTCCCCCCCAACATCTGTTTCATTTAACTCTTGCTAGTGAATGGTGAGGATATTATTTGTTAGAACAGCAGGAAAAGTGTTCAAGTAGTGGAAGAACTGCACTTTTATCCACTTCTGGCATAATGATCTAGTGCATCTCAAAATAGGCAAACAATGCTAAGGACAGCAGAGTGGCTTATTTTGGGGGGTTCATAATGAACCAACGTGACCGTTGGACTTCGTGATCTAAGAGGTCTTTTCCAACCTTAATGATTCCGTCATTCTATGAATCTGAGGAAGTCCCAAGCAGAATTTAAGACAAGGCTGTTGGAATCCAGTAGAATAAAAATAAATAAATGTGCACCTTAGTATTATTTTCTTTTTGAGAAAATAAAAATCTGTGTATAACAGCATTCTGCAATTTTTTTCTACTGTGGGCACACCTACTGCCTTGACGTTGTGTCTTCTCATTTGAAAGGTCCTTGTTTTCTGTAACAAGGTTCAAGTTTGTGTCCATAGGCTGCCGCTTCGCTTTTGTTTTTTAGCACGTGTAACCCCCAGTCAGAACTAATTAAACCTATTCCTTTTCATTTGTGGAAAAGGCATTACCTCGGAAAGGAAGGTGACCCTGCTTCGGCAGGGGGTTGGGCTGGATGACCCACAGAGGTCCCTTCCAACCCCGACCATTCTGCGATTCTGTGAAAACAAAATCCTTCTCTTCCCTAAGTCGGGATTTTTGCTGGCTCTTTAAAAGATGTCAGCTGAGGTCTCCTAGGGATGCTCATTCCAAGGCCGTGCAGTCAGTCGCCCTCAAAAATCGCACTCGCTTGTTCTCCCTTGGCCAAGCCTGAAGCGAGCGCAGTTCGGATAACAACGCCAGAGCCACTTCTGGCTGGCCAGCGTGCGCTTGGCCATCAGCGAAGAAATATCGTTTCTCCCAAGGAAAGTGAGAGGGCCCAGAATCTGATTTATACCTCAGGGTCCCGAGTTTGGCTGAGGTTTCCAACCTGCCCGCAGGCAGTCCCTCACCGTCCCCTGCCCTCTGCGGACCCCAGCTTCTGCCCCGCAGCGCCGGGGCTCCCCGGGCGGCCCCGCATGCCTGCGCAGGACGCCCTTCCCCTCAAATTACCCGTCTGGCCCGACGCTGAACGGTCCTCCCCGCTCTGCAACGGCGAGGAATGCCAGAGCCCTTCCCAACATCACTTCTTGCTTTCTGAGCGCCTTTGTTCCCTGCTGCCTGCGGTGAGCGCAGGAGGTGTGAGGTTGCGTGGAAATTGCTGCTGCGAGACAAGAGAGACATAAAGTACGCCCACCGAGTCTCCAAAATCATTGATCTGATGAAAGGTTTTTCATTCCTGCTGTGGCTAAGAATGCGCTATCTGTTCTGTAATGAGCCCTTTTCTTTTGCTTTCACCTTATCCTATTTCATTTTTTTTTTTCGCTCCCTTTCCGTTTATTGGATTCTCTTTTCCCTCTCCTTATTTTCGGTTCCCGCACGCATCTTTTTCTTCCATCGCTGTCTGNTTCCTTGTAACTGAGCCATTGAAGTCAAACTTGTCCACCAGACCCAGAAGAGAGATCTTGCAGAGCTGCAGAAACAAAACCGATCCGGGGGTCACCGCAGACAGAGAGGCACGCGCGCTTTCACACCCCAAACATTTCCCCATGGCACCCTGTATCACAGCTAGGGCACGTCAGGATGGACATCTGCATAGGACAGTTTGTGACCACGCTCTTTCACACTTATTTCTTACACAGAATCACAGAGTCACAGAATAGTAGGGGTTGGAAGGGACCTCTGTGGGTCACAGAATCACAGAATCACAGAATAGTAGGGGCTGGAAGGGACCTCTGTGGGTCACCCAGTCCAACCCCCTGCTGAAGCAGGGTCACCTACAGCAGGCTGCACAGGACCTTGTCCAGGTGGGTCTTGATTATCTCCAGGGAAGGAGACTCCGCAACCTCCCTGGGCAGCCTGTGCCAGTGCTCCGTCACCCTCAGAGGGAAGAAGTTCTTCCTCGTGTTCAGACGGAACTTCCTGTGCTTCAGTTTGTGCCTGTTGCCCCCTGTCCTGTCACTGGGCACCACTGAAAAGAGTCTGGCCCCATCCTCCTGACACCCACCCTTGAGATATTTATAAGCATTTATTAGGTCCCCTCACAGCCTTCTTTTCTTCAGGCTGAACAAGCCCAGCTCCCTCAGCCTCTCCTCGCAGGAGAGATGCTCCAGTCCCCTCACCATCCTCGTAGCTCTCTGCTGGACTCTCTCCAGTCACAGCCGCTTCTGTCACAGCCAGGGCCAGGGAAGGGCCTGACTGAAAGCTCTGTTTCGCAGGTGGTGGCTCATTGAGACATGCAGGTACTTTTTGTTTTCTGTTTCCTTTGTCTCCGAGGGCACTGATGAGGAACTGTGTGCTACAGTAAAGAAATTCAGTAAACAGCGTTGAACTCTTCAACCGTTGCCGCAGCACGTGCAAAAGCTCGGTGCAATTGCATTAGGGCATCTCGCTGCTTTATTTCCTGTCTGGCATCGCTGGAGGGATCGGGTACATGTGGGATTATTTTTTTTTCCAAAATCTGATTCATCCTTCGCATGCTTCTGAAAACTCTCATTCCCATCAGCTCGCCCCTAGATTAGGCTGTCTGGGCAGCTGACACGGCATCGCGCTGCTGACCACTAATATGAAATATAATTGGAGCAATTCAAACCTCTCCCCCAAGGGTTGGTTCTTTACATCATGCACTACCCTGTGAAAGTAATAAAGTCAGTGAAAGGGGTTATTCAAGAGAAATTGTCAGTGTTTAATAAATCGTGCAATTAAATGCAATAAAACCTCTGTATGCTATTCATCTGTTCTGCCTTAACACTTAAGGCTGGGGCTTTTTTCAGAATAACGAAGTTCTGTCCTAGATAATTTTTTCCAATTTCCTCATTAGACAGGTTCTCCTGAAGCCTTACAGTTCTCCGCACTGAACCAAGCTGCCAGAGTAGTGCACCTAATGTAATCATGGCATATAAAAAGTTATAGAGCAGTTCAAGGACTTAAGTAGCTCGTAAATTTTTCTTCATATTTTCTCCGTAGTTCAGTTCAGGGCTGAATTTAAGCCACAGCATTGCAGGCAAAAATTGTGGTCCCCTTTCTCCAGCATGGGATGGTGAGATGCCTGGGGACAAAGACCTGAAACAAAAATATTCTTTAAGCACCCTTTTAAACTATGCTGTCACTGATTAGCTCTCTTTCTTCAAAATCATATATAGGAAGGGCTCTGGTAACTGTACGGGAGAGAAATTGAGTATCTTAGCCGGTCTTCATCACTTGGACTGGGAGATGCTCTTACTGGCCTTGTGTGTCATGTGTTTGAGTTGTATGTCTTCTGCTTCCTGGGGTGGGAATAATGGCAAGGGGAGAAGCATCCGAAGAGCTATGGGCACCCTGAGCTGAAGCAACATGGGGGAGGAAGAAGGTTTTGTCCCAGAGGTCATTTGGAGCCCATCAAGGAGGATATTTGGTGCTTCTCTTCCCATGGTGGAGTTTCCGAGAGGAAGCAGAGGATGGACTGGGGACCTCCAGAGCAGCTCCGACCTCTCCCATGGCTGGTGCTTGTGTACTGAAAATAAGTGCTGCTTTCCTACCCAGCAGGTGCATAAACAGTATCACAGCACCTCTGCCGCGGTGCTCTGATATTCATTTTACTGTTTGCCAGGTCCTTCTAAGGGAGATTCTCCAACGCTGAGTGATGTTGGGGAGCAGGAGCCATCTCCACTGGTCCCACTGGCTTTGCTTGTTTGTGTTTCCATGCTCTGCTCCTTTGTTTTCCCCCTTTCTCAGCTCTGTTGCCTTCATCAGCAGTGATTTGTGAGCCTTTGGAGGATCCTTTGAATAAGCTAATTCTCCCCTCCTGCTTTTCCACCAGGCTCTGCATATCCTTTAGTGATCAGGATGAGGTCTGTGGCCTCTTTCTCTCTGAAATGATCATGATCGTATAAATTGCCTGTTGCCACCTCTGAAGGCAGATGTTCTGTGCTCTCCTCTCTTCCTCCTCCCAGGAAGGTGTGACTGATTTCAGAGCCCTCAGAGCAAAATTGCAAAATGACTCCAACTTGGCCAACAAGCTGGTGCAGCCATACAAGAAGCCTCCCACCAAAATCCCTCCCAAGCTGGGCTCTGGAGGTAACCTCCTGTCCAGCCCTCTGCCCCTGCGTAAGGAAGAAGTGATGACACTAAACCCCAAGGATGAACCTGCCCGTCCTGCCGCCCGACCCTCTGCGCTCACCCAGTGCAACCCCTTGACATGGCCTCGAGCCAAGCTGGGTTATGTGAAGCCAATGGGGCACAGCGAAGAGCACAAAGCCAATGTCTCGGAGAAAGGGCTGAGTTCTCCTAAGAGCGATCCAGAGAAACCTCTCCCATCCTATTGCACTGACCAGCAAGGATCAGCCCAAACATCTCCAGAGGACACTCCAGTCCAAAATTCTTTCCACCATGCCCTACAGATCTGGGAAAACACTTTATCCCGCGGAAAGAAAGTAAGTGGAATGCTTCCAGCCCAACGGGCAGCAAACTTATACGTGCACCCTTGCCTGGAGCAGAGGGCGACGCGTGCTCCGGCTGCGTCGGGCAGCAGCAGGATGCAACCATCCGGAAGCGAGCCCACGCTGGACCTGCTGGCCCAGAAGAAGGATGCTCTGCACAGCAGCGGGCCAGCTCTTCCCCAGGCTCCCATAGGACACAGGGGCTCTGATGAAGCTGCTCCTGAGAGCGTGGTGGCCACTATTTTCTGCCAGCCGGGTTATCGCACACCAGGAGAGCAATCTCACCCTCAGAAAGGTATAGTAATTTATACTCTTACCAATGAGCATATATATATATATATGCATATGAGCATATATGTATGTAGGTGCTCTGAAAGTGCAGGATAACGCAGGTGAAGAGAAAAGCTGTTACGAGCTGGTACCCTCAAACAAGAGGCCAAACTGTCCCATTGGTGTGCTCTCTTCTTTCTCTGGTGGTCCTGGAGATGAGAAACGGGCCCCGAACTGTGCTGAGCTTGGGTAAGGGGAGGGCTCCCCACTCCACCGAATTTAAACTCACTTTAAGAAATAGTCCACATCTTGAGAGTAGGATGAAGAGTGAGGACAGGGGAGTATCTTCAGTTCTGGTCTGCTTTGGCCTTTCGCAATTACAAAGTAAATGTGGCTACACCCTGCTATTTGGTTTTCACACAGTGATAGAAAGGCTTGGCTTTTCTGCAAAGACAGTTTTGTTCAAATTAAAATGGCTTAAACCTGAAACCCCCTTCTACACCCTCCCAGCTTTGCAAAAGGTCATATTTGAGCTCAGAGAGCATATTCTCCTTGAAATATTTCTTACAGAAACCGGTGCTAGGAAACTCAAATGCCGCGAAGTTCCCCTTGCTAACGTCACGCCGCGTGATGGGGCACTGAAAAGATTAAGTCTTTGTTTACCCTGGAAAGCTACCTTGCTCGGACTGTGTATGGAAAACAGCTATGCCACTAAATCCTGGCAGATTAAACTGTTATCGGTACAGAAAATTAGGCTAGTATTTTATAGTGCAGAGGAAGAGAGCTGTCAAGAGCTGAGGCCCCAACATGGTTAACTTTGTAAAAAATATGTAAAAATGGACATTTCCATTTACTTTTCCATTCTGGTAACATGGTAAGAGCCCCGCTGTGTAACGGGGATGCTGAAATTGGGAGGAAGCAGAGCTGGTTGGAAATGTTTCTGTAGAACAACTAATGATCCTGCACGGGTTTTTGCTTAAATGAGGGCAAATTGCTGCCTGTCCTTCTGCTTCTCTTGGGCAGAACTGGAGCGTCCTGTCTGCCAGCCCAGAGCAGGAAAATGGTCTGACAGCCCTGGGAGCAAATGGCCAAGAGTTAAACTTCTCCCTTCAGCTGAATCCCTGGGTCCAGCCCCTGCGAAGCCAGCAAGACCCCCGAAGTTTGATCTCAGTCCTTTCCGAAGTGCCGTGCTTTCAGTCCACAGAGGGAATGAAACAAGTAAGAGATTTCTAGTCTTTCTCCCCAAAACTGTTCTGCAGAAAATTAATAATAATTTGTAATTTATTGACATCTATAAGGCCGCGATTCCAAGCACATGGAAATAAGACGTTGTTACTTGTTTCTAACATCCTTAAACATTGAAAAGAGCCCAGCAGTTTCAGTGAGACTGATTTTTGCTCTTAATCTGGAAAAGGGATCTGGTTTTCCAGGTTGGACGTGATCCCTCATGCAGAAACCTGCTTCCCTCCCAACTGGAGAGTGTTGTGAGTGGTTTACAGCTGGCTGTAAAGTAGCAGCAGCTGAGTACTAGGTGAGCTGATCTTTATCACCCCTTTTCAATGGGAAATGCCTTGACTCCGCAGCACACAACTGTGGGAAGGCACAATAAAATTGGAAGAAACTGGTCTGCTAATCCCCCTCCTCCTGTTTTAAACACAACAGAGGGCAACGTCGTTAAATGTTCCAACATCAAGAAATGCGAAAGTTCAGTTTCCCATAATAAAACCCTTTTGATGTTGCATAATAGAATATTCTGGACCACTTATTAAGCTGCTAAATAGTGTTTCTTTATAGATACAGGCTTAATTATAGCCAGATCTTAAGGCACAACTTTTGCTGAATTCAAAGAGAGCTGCTTTTCAAGGAACGGCTTGGCTAAACTCTCTGGCTTTACTGTGCCAGTGCTTGTTGGTCTGCCCAGGCCTTGATAAGAAGAGGGAAAGAGAGAGGCTTTCACTGAAACACTCTTCTAACTGACTTGCCTTTTCTAAATATATCAATTTGATGGAGGAAACTACTTACATTTATATGTCATCAACTCCATGCTCTCTCAATATTGCTCAATTATTGATCCCTAGAAAGCCTGAGGTTGTTGCCTGGAAACGTGAAATAATGACATATTAACACAGCCGCATCCTCAGTTTCTGCTGGCAATCTTATTTCACGCCTCGCCTTTGTGTGTGGCGTGCTGCCCCGAGGAAGGTCTGTCCCCATCGCACCTCCCCGTTGCCGCAGCCTGTGTTCTGCAGGAGAGCGGTCTCGCCCTCAAACGCTCATCCTCTGTGTGTTTGTGTGCAGCTGCTGGCGAAGAGGATTACTTGATTCCTGGAAGGTGAGCGTGCAGCGAGGCAACGTGCGGCTCGTAGGTGACGGGAGCATCCCCATCCTGTGATGCTGAAGCATCCCCGTGCAGCCTGGAGGGAGCGTCCCATTCCCAGAGGCAGTGACTTGCTCCAGGGATTGTGCGAACCTAGCTGGGAAGCTCAATGTTGGCTGGGATGACCTTCTCCTAGAGCAGAAAGATTCATCCCTATTTTCTCCTCTGGGCTTTTTGAACAGCATGGAGAGCCTTGCCCATGTGTCATTAGGTGTGGTTTAGCTGGTCAGAGGGAAAACTCTGCCACTGCTTTGGTTGCATCCGCCCACCATGCATTTTTGCCTTCCTATTTTCCATGTACTCAAGCTTGGTGTTTTCAGAAACGCGAGGCTTTTGAGAACTGTTGCTGAAACAAAGCCCTGGCATAAGCTGCAGGTGTTGGGGGTATTTTCTGCCGGCAGCGGAGAAGTTTGCCCTCCTGCGTGTTTGTGCAGCCAGCCCAGCCAGGGTACAGGAGCTGCTGCTCCCACTCCCCATCCCCAGGACTTCAGCTGTCTCCAGATGCTGAAGTGAGATGTTTACTGAGTGATGGTCCAGACTCGCTCACCAGAGGACGTGAACTGATCGGTTCAGCTTCTGCAGCCGCAAATTTCTAAAACAGCTCGAAAACCTTACAAACACAATTGGGTTTGTATGCAAGGGGATCCTGACTTTTTCTGCTACATCTCTGATTTGTCATGAGTGGTTGCGTAGTGGTCCTGGTTCTGTGCCACAAAAACAGCAAAAGTGGAGAAAAATATTCATATATATGTTTTGTCTTAGCTGCATCAATATACAGCTGGGAAAATGGGAAACAGAGTGGCTGAACCAAAGCAAAAAGAGACAAATTCTTAAAATACTTTCTGTGCCCAAACAATGAACTCTTGCAGCTAAAGACACAACAAGTTGTGCTTTTCACATCGTGAGGTGTTCCTGCTGGTGTTGGCTGGTGTTTTGTTCAATTTTTCACCTGTACTTGTCAGCAGAGAACTGGTCAAAAAATAAGCAGCTCCAAAACTGTCATGCACCACAAGGAAGCTGTCCCAGTAATACATTGCAGCAAGATTAGCTATCTTCCTCTAATACTTGTGGTGTGGTCTCTACAATAGGTCACTTGTTAAATATTAACCATGTGGTAACCGGGGAAATGAATTAAATTAACTCCAGCGTAAAAGCCAAATCATGGGGGTTGGGGGGCAGAAATTCCCCTCCCTGAAGCCCGGATCTGGGAGCCTCACCTGTAATGGTCTGGTCTCTTAAAGACCCTGACGTAGTTGTTTGGGCCAGCTAATCTTGAGCTCTGATTCCTTGTTTGGGGATAAACATTTTACCCTCACTGACGCTAGCCAGGGATCCATCAGCCAGCTGTATTTCAGGTCCGGTGTATCGCTGTGGTGTATATAAACGGCTGTCTGGTGTCCCGCCAAGTTCCCAGGATGCTATTTTATCCCAGCGTTAGGCTGGGAAGCGAAGGGTAAGGATTTTTCCTGGTCTCCTCTTCCCCAAGTGATGGCACAGGGGACAAAATACCTGCTTATGGTATTAATGCAATAAGTATATGTGTGGGACCTACACGTGCAAATCATGCTGTGGGACCAGCAAGCGGGCAGGCACTGCCCCCAGTGCTGGGGGGCTGCAGGGGAGAGCAGGGGCTAGGGCAGCCTTTGGCATTAGCACAAGCTTCTACTTGACTTTAGGTGTCGTTTCTTACTCTGATTTCACTACTGTTAAAATGCACCTTGAGTTTCTAGTTCCTCTTGTTCTGGTTTGCAACAACTACTTAGCTCTTACTCTGTTGACACTCAGTTGTGACAGCGGGGTAATTCAAGGACAACTAAACCCTCCCTCAGGTTTATTATTGACTTACTGTTAAAAGATGGAAGTTCTCACTATAACTCTTCCTGACGCTCTTTCACCACCCTACCCCGTCCCCCGCCTGTCTTGCAAGCCACATCTTGTGCAAGTACACTTCTGAGCTGCCGAAAGCTCTGCCGCCGTGGGCGGAGGGGAAGCCTCGGGGCTTTGCCTGGGTGCTCCGGGAAGGCTGGGGTTTCTCGCTGCACCTATTCCCAAATGGTGCTAATTTGAATTTCTGTAGGAGGAAAGGAAAATGGAGAATGAGGAGGTGGGGACTGGGCTGGCAAGCCCAATACTTCAGGTTGTGCAGTGCTGGGGCTGTGACACTTTGCCTCCTCCCACGGCTGCTTGCCGTGTCGGCATGGAGCGTGTCACCTCATAAGCTCAGGAGCAGGACCTTTAAACTTACCCTCCAATATCTGTATTTTCCCCTTCCTGTTTCCATAAGTGAGAAACAGCATGCTAAACTGTGCAACTGGGTTGTTATTAATTTTTAAGTAGCTGTAGTGTGTTTGAAAAGTGCTGCGCTCCAGCTTCCTAGGACTTTTTGTTCTGTTTCTACTTGAGGGATTGCTGTAGGCAGAAGACCATAACCCTGGTATGAAGTCCGTTGACGTGCTCTGAGCCCCATAAACACAGCCTGTCCTCCCAAAGGAAAGGCAGTGTGAGTGTGGAGTCGGGAGGAGGCTTGGCCGAGCCCTGCGTCTGGCACAGGGTCCTCTCCCTCCGAGGGATTCCTGATTTCACTTTGCTTTCTTGTAGGCTCAGTATCAAAGCGCTTGAATTCCTTGTCCTTAAGATGATTTTTTTTTTCCAGACTTCTAAAAGGGCCTGAAAAACAATCTCTTCTGTTTTTTTCTCTCATCTTCTCAGTGCTCAACTTGAAGAGCAGTATAATTACGAAGAAACCCCGATGTACCTGAATCAGTCTGGGGACACCACAACCTTGTGTGTCATTGAAGGTACTTTGCAAGGCAAAACTGCTAGGTGAATTACATGCTATCTGGAATAGAGCCTTTAAAAAAGGAAATAATATTGGTTCCTCAAGCTGAGAAAAGCAGCTGTGCATTGGTCAAGGTGACCAAAGATGACTGTCTGTATTGCCTCTGTGCACTGTCACTGCATGAGGCCTTTGGGGCACAGACAAAATAGAAGTTAGAATTTTGGTGGTGAGATGGTGCTTACAGTAAACCTACGGTGGGAAAAGTCATGAGATACTACCCAAGTAGAAGAGAAAGAAAAGAAGACAGTGAGGCAAACCTCAGCATCTTCTTGGGAACTCGTTTTTTTCAAGGTACAGAGCTTTTCCATCTCCATCACTACTTCTTCGCAGTATAATTTTCTGTCAGAGTTGCCACTGTTCTGCTTTTACTTTTTTCAAAGTTTTCTTTTTTTGAGGAGGTTAGTTTCTGCCTTGTGCATTGGTTATCTCTCCCATTGGAACAGGAGCCAAGCTATGTCCTTGGGGGGACCCACCTCAGCCCTTTTGGGTTTCCCCAAGGGCTAGGATAACTGTGGCCAGCCCAGATCGATGCTGCAGTCCTCTGAATGTAACACAACATTCAGACAGCAAATTGAAGGACCCTGACCAGTAGGACACAATGAATATACCGCGGTGAATATGTGCCTGGATGCTGAGCATGTAGGCTGAAGTTGGGTTTTGCAACTTGAAGTGCAGTGACTTTAACATGGACTGAAAAGTAATACTTGTTCACAAATATCTTTTCTAGTACCTAAGGAAGAGCCTCAGGAACACAATGTAAGTCTCCTCACAGCTGGTTTTAATCTTTTAGGCTTGACTGTACCATACATATCATGCTTTCTTATCTTAGAAATTTTTAATATCTTTATTTCTTACCTGCCGAGTATTTCTTTATGTGTGTTGTCTGTGAAGACTCGCAAAAAATAAATAAGAAATTGCAGAGGGGACACAAAGACTAATGAGATTTCCAGACACACTAGGGGAGAGAGTCAGTTCCCTTGATTTCCTCCGCAAACACGTAAGGAAGTGGTAACACCATCTGGACATTGGTAGTAGACCAAGTAAGTGTCAACCACCGATATCAAGATCATGACTACCTGAAGGAAAAATCCACTGAACTGTTCTGGAATTTCCTGTCAAAGGTGGGCTGGTGCTGGTAATCCATCTATGAAGGCATAAAAGCAAGACTGAGCCAGGTTCCTTGTCATAGCAGCACGCTTCGAGCTTTGGCTCATAAGCAGGGGGATCTGTTGTGGGCACAACTGTAAGGGTTTCCATCCCCTGCTGTAGGGATATCTCTGCTGCAAACTATGGCCTGACTCTTTTCATTTTACCCTGGCTAGAAAGGGGGTGGCAGTTCACTTTGACAGTGCAGATACCCTGCAGTGAAGGCAGGGCAGTGCATTGCCCAGGGCAGGAATTGCTGCAGCTGTCCCTAGAGAAGACCTGCTTGGCTGCATGGCCGAGCTCACAGTCGGTAGCTGGGCTGAGAGAACATGTCGCCTCGTGCCAGGAGATAATCATGCACTGGGTATCAGTTCTGGCTCTGCTAAAAGAGGTGAAACTACTCTTTGGAAAACATCGAAATCCACTTTCAAGTCCTGACTTGCAAAGCAATCAAAGTGTCCAGGGAATAGCACAGGTTTCCAAATGCACTGATCAGTGCATGATTTGCAGAGAGGTTCTCTGGCTCAGCTCTAGTCTTATTTTATGGTAGGCTGGAAAATCTTTATTTATTAAAGAAACCTTCCTCCACTTCTGTAAGCTCTCCAACCTGTAATTGCTTTCATTCTGACCGGTAGCTTCATCGGCCTGATCCCTTGCACTGTTAGATTATCCCTGTATAGTTTGTCAATATGTGTATCCCCTGTCCTGCAAAGTAGAGGAAATATCCTTGTCTGATGACTATTCCAAACATAAAATGCTTCTGGGCTTTCTAAAGAAATATTTCTTTAAATACTAGATGACAGTTGAGGCCTTGTATAAAAGCTTGACTGTTGAAAAAAGCACAGTGGCTGAAGGCTTTCCTCTCTTTATTCTAGAAACAGAAGACTTTTCTCTTTGCCAAATCCAGGTAATTTCCTTTCCTTCCTCTCAAGCTTCATCCAACCCAGCAACTAACTCAGGTTAGGGTTAGAATATTGTAACACTCAGTAAACAGAAAGAAATTTCATGTATTTTGTGACTGGGACAATGTAGACAATGATGCTCTTCTGTGTCAGCACTCGTGGTTTCTAAGATGGTTTTCATTCTAAATCATATCTGGAGGGGAGATTTTCTTCTCTCCTCTGGCACACAAGAACATACATTATCTTTTCCTACTGAAACCTGAACGCTTTCAGTATAAGAAAGGGGAGGTATGAGGGTCTCAAAGTGGGACACCCGGTTCCAGGTCCAAAATTCTGCGGTAAGGCAAGGCCCACACTGAATTTGTAAATATAAATATCACGTTTCAAACTCCTTGCAGTGTATAATTACTGTCACTGGCTGAAGGCTGGTTTTTTTGATGGGCTTGAAGAATCATGTGATTAAAGAGGGTCACTTCAGTGGGAAATGGTGTGATGCTAGAAAAAAGGTATCAAGTTCTGCCTCCTGTTGCTTTATCTTCCCTAGATCACCATATAGTATGGTGAGAGGTACGTCTTGTGGGCCAGGTACCGCTACTGGCAAATGGATCTAGCTTGTCCATTCCTGCTACTAGAAAACAATTGTCTTAGTTTGTGTCTTTTCGAAGAGTGATTGCTATTACCTAGGTAACCAGTGTCCTTTAGATTTGGACTTGCCCTTACTTTTAGTATTGGCAGTCCTTTTGGCATCTACCTCATTCAAAGGGAAAAGGAGCTGCTTATTTGGGCACAATCATAAAGCAATCTGTCTGTCTGTCTGTGACTTTGCTAAAGCATCTCTGTTCTGAGATCTCTCTCGTTTCTGAAACTTTCAGTCCTGGAAGAGCTATAATAGAGGATGAAAAAGAGGAAAAAACAAGTCTTGAAAGAGAGAAAGAGGAAGCAAAGAAAATTTTCAAGGTATCGTATCCTTCAGATTCCTTTTAATAATTACTATAGGATGTTTCTTCTCCTTCTATCCTCCCTCTCTTCAGGAAACAGTTGAAATTTGAGTCCTTAATCACCTGTTTTTTTCTGCCTTCTCTTTTGCCTGCTAATTGCTCGAGTGCTACTGCCTAAAAGGCAGGTAGTGCTGCTAAGCAGCACCTATGTCCACCAGAAATCCCCGATGGAAAAGGGCATGAAACTGTTCTAAGTCCACAGAAAGATAACTTCTATTCTTATAGATGTATGTATGTAAGTTATATTAACTTATATTAGAAAGCTGTTTCTAAAGATTGTATTGACCAAACCAAATGTCTGATCTCAGACAGGTGGAAACGAATACCTATGTCCCACTAGCCAAACCAAGGAAGATGGTAGAGGTGGGATGAAGGTGCCACAACTGAAACATGATGTGACCAGTACCCAGACTGCAAAGCATCCTACCCCACAAGGGCTGGCAAAAGACAGACCAGAGCTCTGTGAGTATCTCATTGCGCTGTTGAGTGTTTCCTCAATCCTCGGTCCCATCTGTTGCCCAAATGTCTCTTCCATATGGGAAATCCTGTTAAATTTGGATGCAACTCTTGAACCAATTTAGTTAAACCAGGGCAAAAGGTTGCATGCGCATTTGTATTCTGGTCTGAATCATTTATTTTGGCTTTGCAAATAGCTTCCTAAGTTGGTTAACCATCTGCATAACTCAAACCAAGGTGTTTGTTTTTCTAGCAGATTGCCCTTATCCAAGAGCGCTGAAATCCATCTCGTCTGCTTCTCACAATTTATTGAGTCTCAGAAAAGGGTTTGGCTAAGGCTTGTGGTAGAAATGCACGAGCAGGATGAGAGCCTGAAGTCTCCCTCTGTCCCTTATTAAGATGGATAATGGGTCCTTGCTCCATCTTCTTCCAGTGAGACTTTTTCTGACTTGGGGCTCCTTCTGTCACAGTGCTCTGAGAGAGCATCTGGAGCTGATGATACGCACCTTAGCTGCACAATTAAACCCAGTCATGTTTCTTCTGTAAGCACCATTTTGCAACTTCAGGTATAAGTGTGCATGGGCTCTATTCTGCAAAGGCTTACTCCTGCCTCTGCAAGCTGTTAGTGTGACATGGCAGCATTTTAAAGATGAAAGAGAAAAAAGTGTCTCTGTTGGGCTCTGTGGATAGACCAGGAGTGTGAAGGAGAAAGTGTAAATTGACTGTGGCTGTGGTAGTTGTTATTGGTGTGGTCCTGGGTTTTGTTTCTTTTTATTTGAAATCACTTCATAATAATTTTCTGTTTTGGTTGGTGTCTGTTTTCATAAGAAATCTTGCTGGTTTTCTTGACCTTTGAACAGCTGGAGGTAATTTCTGTTGGGATTTTTTTAAAAAAGTACTCATGGTGAGCCTCCTGCTATTGCTTCACCAGAGAAGCTGATTCAGAGAATTGCTTGGTTTCTCTCTCTCCCCCCCATCCTTTTCTTCTTCGTGGGAGTTCGAATGTTTTACAGAAATTCTGGTCATTAACTAGACCATCTGTGGTGGTGAATGTTTCTGGTGAGACCTACTGCATGCACCCGTGTTCGTTTAGAAACACTGTCTGCATTTATTTGTGTGGCTGCATTTCTACATTACTCCAACTCTCTTAAATCAGTTTTCAGGATTTAATATTGCCACATAACAGAGTCCTCCAGTAATAATCTTTTTCTAACCTCAAGAGGTGCAACTCTCATGCTCTGTTCTAGCCCTTGGTGAAATACATCTCTGGAATACTCTCTCTCCTTGTCTCTTTTCTGAGGTGTTGATTTACAGGTGCATTCTCGATGGACTGCCCAGTTACTGGGACCTTAGCACCTCCGCCAACCATGCTAAGCCTTTCCCTCAATCACTCTGCAAACATCCATGAGTAGTCTCTTGGGTTGTTTTCTGGTGAGGAGCATTTGCGTCCTTAAACGCTCAAATGTGGCAGAGAGCTGCCACAACTGAGAATATTGATAGACATTTTAACTTTCTTAAACATAAAATACTTTAAAACTTTAAAATATTTTAAAGTTAAATGCTTTGCTTTCTCAAAATGGCTCGGAGCGGAGACTTTCCTGGTCTCCTGGGATGGAAAGTATGGCTGTAATCTTTCATTTTTTGAGGGCTACAAGGATGGTGAGGGGACTGGAGCATCTCCCCTACGAGGAGAGGTTGAGGGAACTGGGCTTGTTCAGCCTGAAGAAGAGAAGGCTGCGAGGGGACCTTATAAATGCCTACAAATATC
>Ga0065711_1039524_pt1 | contig 17745 bp, 6 predicted proteins | sample Hoacrofraction12_FD_59098 | JGI IMG/M metagenome (GOLD analysis project Ga0065711, IMG submission 59098) | Hoatzin crop microbial communities from Cojedes, Venezuela - Epithelial fraction 12 v2 (version 2) | ecosystem: Host-associated > Birds > Digestive system > Esophagus > Crop | place...
GATCTACCATTTCTTAGGAAAGTGTCCCAGGTGTTGGCTTACTGGGAATTCTGTCTCTCAGAATTTCTCTTATTACAACTGTTCCACTTTGTGTAAACAATTAAATATTAATTAAGCTGGGGAAAAATAGTGGAGGAGGGATTGACTCTATAGCCTGATGGTTAAAGCAATCATGTAGGAAAATCAGATTCACGTTCTTCTTCATTTAATTATTTATACTTAATGGAATGGTGTCAGTTGGAGGGAGCGAAAGATTTACCTCGAACCGTGCTGTAGCCTAATGGTTACAGCAGGCTCTCAGGACGGTGACAAACTGGACTTAAATCCCTTTGTCAGACTGAAACAGGGAGGGTTATGAACTCAGGTGCACAGAAGATACCTGCTCTAACTTCTAAATATTAAGCTATTGGGGGGGGGAGCTCTTCTGCTTTTTTCTTTCAGTAGTGTTTTAGGATTGTTATTGGGTTACTTTGGCAGATGATCTGATAGCTAAGATAACCGGAGGAATGCTTGGCTTTTGACGTGTGTGTGATATTTTTTGTTATTTATTTGCTTTTAATGTAGTTGTGGTCTAGGAGGTTTTCTGACCATCAGGAGTTTAGTGATTATGTGGTAGTTTGACCAGTATGTTTTTGTTCTGGAACCATGTAAGTGTAGAGAAAATAGTAAACATGACTGAAGTTAGCTAATGACAGTCTGGCAAGCAGGAAGTTTATAAAGCAATGTTTTCGACCCAGCGTTGATTTTGTTTGTTATGGCAGAAGTATAAACTCTAACAAATGTAACTTGTGCAGTTAGGGAACTTAAGTGCTTCCAGATGAGGAAAAGGAAAAAAAGGCCTGTAAAGATCTTCATTTTGGTCTTGATCACTAAAATTACAGTAATACACTGAACGCTTTGTGAAAATAAAATTTGAAAATGTTTGAACTTCCTTCTTGTACTGGAAAGCAACCTAGGTAGCTGTGTCACGAGCATGAAATCTGCAACACTAGGAAGATTTGAAAAAGTACCATCTGAAAGTAATGCTGGCTGAAGTACTTTTGGTAGTATTTTGGGAGCAAATATTCTTACACTTATACTTCAAGTTTTAACATTACATTTTACATCAAGTAAAGTTATTGCATTATAGATTCTACTTCTTAGAAAGCTATAGCTGATCCTTAGGAACTAGTCCCCATTTTAATTTGTCTAAGAGGAAAAGGCTATATGACTGTAAGCTGTGCTGACTTTTGACTTCCAAAGTACTCCCCCTCCCAAAAAATACCCTGGTCAGATTAATTTTAGTGATCACTGCTTCATTCCTTTTCTCAGCACACAAGATTTTATTGTCGGGTCACCTAACATTGTTATAGTAATTCATAACCGCATGTATTTGGGACCTTTACTCATATGACAACAGCCCTATTTATCCATTTGTTTATTTTTTATGAAAACTGACATGAGAATTTTAATGCATCAAATATTCTGAGAAAAATAACAGTAAGCTATAATGGCACTCAGACCTTCAGGAAATGGATGTCCATGAGATGGCCAGCTACTCCTCTTGACTTCCGAGAACCTCTTCACTATTCGTGACTCCACTCACAATATTTCATGTTTAAGTAACTCCTATAACCTGTAAGGTAATCAATGGGCAGTTAGAATTTTTAAATTAAGAAAAATAAAAGGGAGGAGGGGAAGAGCCTATTAGGCCTACTTTGTATGCGCAAAATTGATGGTGTTGCTTGGGCCAGCACTGTAAGCAATTTGCAATTAACCGCACTGTTTCATTCTGAAGATTAAAGCTATAAGAAGAACAAAGAAGTGCACTATTACCATCACTGATATTATTACTTCACTAAATATCACAGTATAAATCTACTTTGCTGACATTTTAAGATCAGAATCTTCTATTCCATCTCAGATACCATACTTTCACTTCACACCTGCTTGTAGCAAAATAAATGTATCCTCGTTGTATACCATGGTAGAAACTCTTGGAAGTAAAACACAGCAGCATAGACTGAGCTTAGCTTATGAGGCATAGATTTCTAATGGGTTAATTTCCACATTTAAAAAAAAGCAAAGCAAAACCCAAAACCAAACAAAAAACCAAACCCAAAACCATTGGGTGAAATTGACTTCTAATGAAGTAAATGAAGATGTTTTACTGTAAGATTGGAGAGAAATGACTGCAGATTCTTCCTTTGTCAAGGATTTTGCATGGTGAGAACAGACCTGGACCAGGGAATGATGTGGTTTGAGGGAGACACAAAGGCAGATGTGATACTCTTGGGAGAGTGTATTCCAATTGTAATAGTTTCAGACAAGGTTGTTGGTGGACCCCAGTGTAGTGTAGACAATTTCCAAGAGAAGAAAGAAATGGAAATGTTACCTGTGCTTCCTTGGACATCAAAACACTGCTCTCTGAAATCTAGTACTTGCAGTGTGTCCTAGTGGTTTCTACTTCATTGGAAAGAATCTAGCCTAATCCTCAAATTAGAGTAGATCAAACATACCTACACAATGTATTATTCTTCTGAATTTACTGATATTGTAAATTATATTGTATGTTTGAGTTAAAAACTCATAGCAGAGAAGTTTTATCCAAGTGAAAGTTAGACAAAAAGAAAAGTAAATTGATGTTTTTAGGTGATCATTAGGCTACCCTGGGGACAGGTACTTTATTGTTTTCTTTAGAAGGATCCTGGAGATTTTGTATTAACGTAGGCTTTTATAAGTAAAAGCAAAACTAAGGAACTGAAGATACATTCTTCTTTGACCAGAGATGAAATGTATATTGGATGTCAAACACCTGCATATCAGAAGTTCTTAGAATGTTGTCTTCACAGGGAAGAAACGAACTGCTGATGTTAGGACTATAAGTGCACAAGCTCACAAATCCCACCTGAGCAAAACATAATATTCTACTTTGTAATTCTATAGCTTTTTCCCATCCAGGATTACAGGATGTTTTATAAACTTCAGTGGTGGAGAAAGGACAGGAATGTATATAAAATGAAATCAGACATGTTCAGTTTATCTATCTTCCCAAAGTCTACTAGAAAATCAGTGGCAGAGAAACCAATGAACAGAGATCCCTGAAAGGCAATTTTCTGTCAGCACCGGGAATGATAGATGTCAGATATTGTCCACCCATCACTCCCGCTTTGCTTATGCAGAGAGCAGTCATACTGCAGACAAACTAACGGCCTGATCCAAAGTGCATTCAAAGCAGTCAATCTTCAATTTGCTTGCATGCTCTTTGGATCAGGCAGTGACAAGGACACATTGATTTTCCAGCAAATCTTCTAGAATAGGATCAGTGGATTATTCATTTTGTCAAAGCAAGTAGAAATTAATATTCTTTGATCATATCTATTCTGTATTCTTTTTGCTATACGGGCGTGTGTTTCTCCCTCAAGATTTCAGTCTCCAACCTAAACTTTGAGAAGCTGATAGACACAGAATATGATATGAAGTTTAGTATGTTTCCTGGGAAGCATAATTTTCAAAATAATTATATATTACATTTTAAATCTTCAGACAACTAAATATTACTTATTGATAATTACTGACCTCTACAGAGAGTATATAAAAATGAATAGAATGACTATGTCCATGCTAGTAACTGCTGAATTGGTAGAAAGGTCCTATGGGGAATGAGAACATAACCATCACTTGAAGTAGCACACAGTAAATTGTACAAGTTTTGTAAAAGGGCTGGATTCCTCCATTCCCCTGTATAGTCTCACTCTTTTGCTTACATTTGTGGGGGTATCTATGGCATCAAGATCGGCTCTCACAGCAGTGGTTTGATTCAATGGCCACCTTGCACAATCAGCGATTCCAGTACCCAAGCACATGTGTGTCCCCCTGAAACTAATTCTTGCTGAGTTTCTAGGAGAACAGTGAGGGAGAATGAATAAGAAGCTCTATTTCAAAAGCAAGTACCTGGTAATTTGCGGTGGTAATAAAACGGAAAATATCATCATCTGAAAGGTAAAGAGGTTTAAGAATATTATGCTCAAGTATAATTACAGCCTGACCTTGCATGTGCCAAGGAAAGAGGTGTCACCCCCATCTAGAGCATCCTCACATTTCCAGATGTCTGCATTCCTAGACATACCTGCAGTTTCAGCTAAGCCTCACAGCAAGATCTAGTTTCATATCTGATGGTCTTCTCTATCAAGAAAAACATGAGTCGTCTTCAAAGTTCATAGCTGCAGTCTTTACAGATTAGATTTCATACAAGTGGAAGTGATTTGGTGTTCAACAATTGTCCTAGTTCCACGTAACTGTACATGTGTGCTAATAGCAGTAAAATGAGCTTTTTGCAGCCTACCGTTGTTAATGTGTCAGTAGTAATTAATATATCTGGAACTGAAGGAGAGTGACAAAAATATATGATGTATACATAGTGACTTGTGATAGAGGACATACCGAGACTGTGGTGAAACATTTATCTATAGAAAAGTGAAAAATCAATTAAGTTATTTTAGAAGTAAAGATTTTTTTTCAAGGTTATGAAGACATCTATAAGGAATCTAACTATTGTTAATAATACATTCTAACAATATACAGTGCTGTGTTTATGGTTCTAGCTAGTGAAATATAAACTGGTGTGCAAAACTTCAGCTGAACTGAGACGGTTCAAAAAAGGAAAACGTTTGGGTTTTTTTCATTTTAAACAGCCTCTGGTACTTTACCAACCTCCCATGTGTTGCGGCTGACTCATATATTATGGCAGACAGTAGATTTCTTCCTTCTCTATATGCATACTTTTCTATAGCATAGAAACATCAGCTGTCTTGATCCACCTCCATTTTATATCTGACTGATGAAATACAATGGCAGAAAATGCTACAACTTACCTGCATGTGTATTTTTCTGAGCAGCGTAACAAAAATGTGTATCTTATGCACCTGTAAAAACCCTGTGCCTTTTACAGGGGGGACACGTGACACTGGATACGTTTTCAGAGCAAAAATATTTCTTGGAATTTAATACCAGACTGCTTAATTTGATGAAGTCACAGAGAGCATCTCTGAAGTCTCTTCTCTGAAATAGTTTGTGTGGCCTTTCCCATATGAGTAAAGGGACTCATAACTGCTGATATAGCCTCATAAATACGTGTCTTTAGCTTCACTATAGCTGATTATTTCCTGCTCTCCATGTAACATTTCTCTACAGAAAGGTAGTTTATTTGTCACAGAGTATGTTGACGTGACCTTCTTATAAACCTGCCTAATAATTCACAGTGTTAATGTAGGGTTTGTTATTCTCTGCAGTCATGAGTAGGAACGTATTGGTACATTGTCAGGATAATATGGAAATAGTGTATTTTTTGATAGCACAGAGTCAGGAAAGCTAAGAAATCTGCCAATATTGGTTGAAATCCTTTAATCTTTTAAAATTCAAATGAAAATAATGAGAAAGATATTACTGTGTTTCTCCTTGTAGCTTTTCTTTAGAGTTGACTTTTGCCATGTCGCTTTTGCCATGTGACTTAAAATGGCATTGGATTTAGATCTGTGCCTGCCTTATTGAAATGGAGAACTTAAATTAATGCACCATCCAAAAAGCTTACATTTTTTTTTACTGTGCATAATACTGCTTGAAGTTTAACTTGTATTTTGGTGAATGTTTTCATTTTTGGGAGAGAGCATTTAGTAGTTCCAGCTCAATGTTTGTGTCGGTTGTGTTTACTCTTCTTTTTCTTACTACTCAATCATGTTATTTTCCGGTTTGGTCAGAGAACAGGTTATTTTCATGTCACTGCAGGTAAATGAGATGCCCTAAAACAAAAATGAAATGTTCTAGACCTTTGCCCAGTTAAGAGGCTTCTGATCTCAGGGGTCTATGGACTACCGTACACAAAGTTACCTGCTAGGACTGGGGAGTCATCAGCATCCTCAGGTTCCCAGAACAATATGGTGAACCTCTCAGTGCTTGCTTTTGAGCCAAGTGCTAACTTTGAGGTCCAGGAGGCTGATCTTGACATGGATGAAAAACGCAGTCACTGACATCCTACAGAGGAAAAAGGGTGTGCACACAGAAATATGTTGCAAATGCACAGATAACCTACAAAGGATCGCTGAGAAAGCAAGTTAATGTAGGTATTATCACTTTTACACATAGCAGTCAGAACAGAATACACTCCAGTGTCATGAAAATATTGAAAAATGAAGTTGAATGTTGGAGTCATCTGAGGGGGTCAGAACTTCAAGTATTCTTGAGGTAACTGATTTCAAACAGAGACTCTTAAAGCGAAGTATAGAGAATCTATGATGTCAAAAAATCCAATAGATATTTTCTACTTTAAATCTGTAAATGAATTTGTCATTAAAAAATTCTTTTTGTTTTCTTTATTTTTCTCTTATGTCTTAGTTAAATCCCAACTGGAGGTAAGCCAACATAACTTTGTGCACTTGTATTATGAGCACTTAAAATCTGCAAAGATTTTGTGGGGTGTGAGATCAATGCAGAACCTAAACATAACAAAGATCAGCTTGACTTGTACATTGGTTTAACGTAAAACTTCACATTTGGCATTCCTTTTTCATGATCTGTCCAGTTTTAAAATTCAGCACTTCAATTCTGGTTAAACTTTTGTAGAGGTTTCTTTTTAAAGCTGTTCATATTTCTCTCTGTCCCATAATATTTCACATATTAATTTATTTGGTTGCTTCTGCAATATTTGTGTATGTTAGCAGAATAAACTGACAGCTGGAGAAATTTAAGATTTTATACTGGAAATACTTTTATATGTCTAGTTTTTATGGCAATCTTAATTTGGTTTCACACTGTATATAAATTGCTTTCTTATTAAAATAATAAAAATTAATTAGCTTTATGCACAATGGGAAAAAAATAAAAAATGAGTGGTGGCCAAGCAGCAGGAATGTAGGAATAGGAAGTCAGGGAAGACAGGTGCTCAGAAAAGCAGACTCATTTTCTGCAACTGACTGGGAAAAGGGTAATAAAGAGCTTGTCCCCAGCTGACGTTAGCAAGTCTTGTTTATCTTTTCCTGGTAAAATGCTCTCAATGAGTGCGAAGCAATGAGTAGAACTTTCATGGCTGTGCACTTGCCTTTTATATTTTGTTAGTAGTGTTGGATGCTGGATGGGAAGTTTTAGGAAGGAGACTTTGTGCATGCAGAGGGCAGCGTTACAAGCTGAGACAGCATTTTGTCTGGTATTGCAGTCGTGAATAGTAGGTGTCACACTACACGAAGTCACCACCATCCTCTGTACTGTATCTCTATGACTTCTGTGGCTATTTCAGGAAGAGCGGCTGGCCAGAAACAGCTTTTTGGAGGGAAACATCCATAGTAGTTGCTTTTTTAGGAGTTTCACTTTGGACTAGCTCTTTCTCTAGTCTGCTCTTTGGACTGATCATCCATTAGCAGTCAGAGTCTATTAGCTGAGCCCTCACAGCACAGCTTCCCACCTTGTCTCATCTAAACTAGATATAATTTGTGTACTCCAAGGCCACCCTGAGATGTGAACCAAGCATGGCAAGTTGAGACAGCCGAAAAATTTGTTTTGAGACTCCAAAAGAAAATACTAATTTAGGCACAGCCCATCAGGTCTGAACGGTCTTATCTGGACTCTCCCTGCTCAGTTCAGTCAGGACAAACTTGATGGGGGAACCCAGTTATCCCCCCTTCCTCACTCTCTTTTGGTATCTGTGCAGAAACAGCCTTCTCTCTTGCCTTCTCTCTAAGACTGTGGTTAGAGTCTTGGTTTAAGTACTTTTTCTAGAGAATAATTTCCTCATTAGCTGTTTTCATAAGTCCATTGGGAAGCAGTGTTCTTAAGGAAACATACAGCTAAGTCTGACAACTTGATGATTTCTAGTTCTCCAGTTGCTCTGAAATATCATCAGATGATGAGGTAGAAGGATTTTAATCCATGAGACCCACAACTTCACTCTCTCACATGTCCTATTTCAGTTCTCAGCAAAAGACTAGAACTGTTCTTTCCTGCACTGAACAAAAAAACGGGTATCTCAACACAGAAATATTCTCAAAATCTCTGCTAGTTTGTCCTAAATGTGGGTATTCACTAGTGAGTAAAATTTTTATCTTTGCTATAATTCTGCACTAACTTTACTTAATTTAGTTACTTCACTGGAAAAAATACGAAGATTAGCACTTTGCTCAGTTTTCAGGTATGTGGATGATGTAAAGCCATATCTAAGTAGTAAGAATGTTTTAGTGAAAAAAAAAAAATAATTATTTTTTACAATAAATTTGTATACAAATTTTCAAAATATTAACAGATGCAATAAGAAATGTTTCATTAATCTAGTACTTTTTAATATCAAAATGTTGGTTTTGGTCTGAAGGGAGCAATGACACTAAATTATGGATATTATTCTACTTAAATCGGAGACCAAATTTCTGTCACTAAGCTTGTGCAGTGACAGACATTTACATTTATTACTGAAGTATAATAAATGAAAATTCATTCAGAAATTAAATAAGATTTTAATGTCAATAGCTTATTTTTTATTTCAGTTATACATCAGAAACTTTCAGACAACATGAGCAAAAACATCCTCACTATGCTTAGGAAAAACTTTCACTTCTATTACTACACTGTATCAGCTTTTTAAAAAGAAATGCAGCACAAAATATTTGATCACCATCACCAGTTGATCACTGGAATGCTCCAGTGAAGTACACTGTTTTAACTGTCTAATGTAAGGTATTGAAAGAAAGGGAAAATAATGTATTCAGATTGTTTCATACTTGGTTTACAATTACATCGCAGCCAACGTTTGTGAATTCCATCTGTTTCTGGACTCCACTGCAATTTTTCTCACTAGGCATAAGGTGGTCCCCAAAGAGTAGATATACTTATTCCCTTTTATCTGAAAATCTTGTGTTATCTACTGTAAACAATACCTGCACAGCTTCTCAGAAGACAGGTTTTTGACATTACAGATCACCATTGTAGTGGGCATGAATGTGATCAAATTGAAAACCTAAACATAGGTTTGGAAACCATTGTAGAAATGGCCATCATAAAACTGCTTTGAAGAGCACGGGTTTCAAATCTAATATTTACCTTCAGTAAAATTTCGAAATCAAAAGCAAAATTTATATGTGATGGTTTGCATCTCTTTGTGTGAGGTTACATCAAAGTTATGCTCTCTTTTGCAGCTCTAGAGTTCTGTTTCACTTACAAGTTAAACAATGTGAGAATACAGCTTCATTTTCTAAGACTTCTAAGTAACCACAAGTCATATAACTTTAAAAAAACTGGACAAAATGAATACCCATGCAGTCAAGTAATTTTCAGATATATCAGGATACTAGGTCTCCTTCCATTAGCATGAGGATGAGACAAAATACTTAGCAAGAGTAAAAGCTCAGCTAAACTGTAGTGGCCCTATTTTTAATAAATAAAAGGGAAAAGCCTCCTCTTGGATTTGGATGTCAGAAGACCAGTCAAGCAAACAGGCGCTTTTTCTATCATGCACAGCTTCCCAGCTAGAAAATTAACTGAAATATTTCGTATACACAATTTTTTTCATAGACAGGAATTCACACGTTAAAAGCAAAATTTTGCCAAACGATTCTGTGAACAGCTCAAAACCAATATTATCAGTAATTTCTAACTTGCAGAAACACTTCGGATCTTGGGGTTTTTGCCCTGCCAAAGAAATTTTTCACAAAGATGTATTCAGTGATTTAGGGAAGTTTTTGTTCCATTACCTGTTTAGCTGTTACATTCTCAGGATTGTCAGTCTGCCACCTTCCACAAGTTACATTTGTGAATTTAAAAACAAAAGCAACTCCTGCTCATTTCTTTTACTGTCTGGGATACTATTATTAATTCCAGATATTATGCTGATTATTTGCATTACAGTAGTCAAAACAATGATGAGGTATTTTCCTTCAGAGATTGCATCTCATTCAAAACAAATTTAACCCTTGTGTTTCGAAGATTTTGCACAGACCTTTAACTATCGGAATTTCATGCCTGACAGTGGTTTAAACAGTTGCATTCCAATATAACTGCATAACCTGGAAATTCCAGTACAACTGAATAATCTGTTATCTGATGAAAACAGCTAAATTTTAATATGCTGCAGTTGACTTAAAGGTTAAGCGACCTCTTAAAAGAATGTGAACTTGTGAATTAGGGAATTCTTATACTCTCAGGTGGCATTTTATTCACCACAAGAAGTAACTGCTAATGAGCTCCCTAGCTAGCAAAATCTAGATGTAAAATATGTAAAACTTGAAATGTCTAGTGTTTCTGAAAAAAATACACTGTGAGCTTGGCTTATTAAGTAAATTATAATAGATCAAAGAAAGAAAGGGTAAAAACAGGTGTCAAAAGCTGAGAATGACCAGCCAATTTATTTTCTAATGTTATTTCGTGGTCTACCCTTATTAAAGTATTTGTTTAATACAATTTGCAAAGAAAAGATTGCCCCATCTAAAAAGTGTGTTGGATTAACATAAATAGAAACCTCAGTATGATGGGTCAATATACCAAAGAATAGGCTCATTACCTATGAACCAATTTAATTCACCTTTTCTGTTCAAATCCAGCTTAAGCAAAGTGAAGAGTCCTGATTTAGAGTATTTAGGTTTTTTTTTTTTTAATTTTGAGAGTTTGTCACTGAGATAAGGGGAAAAGAGATTCTAATAAGAATGGCAGAACGTGCTCCAACACACCACACTAGTAAGCTGAATCACTGACAAGTGCAAAAGAAAACCTCAAACTGCCTGTAGGAACAGTGAGGTCTCATTCCCCTTGAGCATAGCAAGCACTGCTACTCTGAACACTAAGGCAATAATTATTTTGAGTCCTTAATTTTGCAAAGCACTAAAGGAAGTATATAATCTCAAGGGTGTTCCACAAAGTATCTAGGCATGTGCAGAGCTTCTGGCTTCAGTGAGACTTAAGCAGTTGGCTGTATAGCACTGAAGGGAAGTCTGCGCTTGAAGACAGTTGGGTGCTTAAAGATAAGATAAATCAAAAAGCAAAATAATAGAAATATAACTGAATATCTAAATGTTCAAATTTCTGTGTATTTTTAATATCTGTACTAAATTAATTATAATATTAATGTTTTAGTTAATTGTAAATCGATTATATGAAAAGAAGTGCTCAAACTATAAAGTAAGAAGCATAGTTAAGACCACCTCCAAAAAGATATGTAGAGGCATTAAAACAGGCTTTCAGTCCAGCATAGACATCCAGAATAAAGAGGGAGACACTAGAAGGTCGTATGTAGTTCATGCTTAATCCTAGAATTGTTTGAGTCTTCCACATGCTTCAGTTTGCAATATTCAAGATTCCTAGATACAAATTTTCTTCTTTTAGAGTTTTTTTACAGTTCCTTTGTATTTTCAGAGACGCACTGTTCATCCTGCAGCTCATTCCTGGTGCTGAACATTCCTCTAGGATGCATTAGCCTCATCCTGCAGGCTGGCAGTGGCTTTGGAGATTTTTGCTTAGTTTTTTTCTCACTGTGATGAAGGTTAAATTGTCCTCTGTCATTTCTTAGGGACTGTGCCTTAACTGCACTGATCACATATTTCACATTACAGCTCTGGGACCAGAAGCCCTCCAGGTGAGCGATGTTTTTCCTAAATTAGACTGTATCTCCCTGCTTCTGAAGTAGCAGATCTGAATATCCCTTACGCAGACTGGTGTAGGCAAATGCTAGCTAAATACATCTGTCAAGCTCCTGCCAGTAGCCCAGTGGTTATGACACTCCCCAGAGAGACTGAAGCATGATTTTGAAACTCTTCAGCTAAAGGCAAGTATAGAAATTGGGTGTTTTGTATATGAAGATCACTAACTTCACCTCAGACTGATGTTATAACAGAGGAGAGCTTGAAAAATATTTTGTGTGGTGCTTGCTTCACCTAGAATATCAACCACTTCTGAACACCTACAGAAAGCTTAACCTCTAGCTTAGCAGTGAGATACTTAAAGAATCCCCATTTAGGCTTGAGCAATATTAGAAGTATAGGACAACTTCCTGGCAACAATTTAGTGCTGCATCACACTGTCTGAATTTCACCTATGCTTAGGGCTCTTTTCAGGGGAGAGAGCAATGGAGGTGTTGTGGGGGTCGGGAAACTACACTCTGGGGTTCGAATTCCTGTGTTTCTCCTCAGAGGGCCTGTGGATCCGACTCCTGTATCTGACAGGCTGCTGGAAGAAACAGAAGTTAATTTATGTTAACCAGCAGATCTTACAGCAGTCATAAATATTGTTTTAGATATAACTGATTATGCTGATTTATGATTGAGTTCTGTAAGAGGCTTCTTTCATCTAGTGCCAATTACAAATTTGTTCTTTCCTCTCAGTACTACAGATACATGCATAGTTTGATGAAAATACACCTCATGGTAGATGTTACGACTTGATACAGAGGACTCGTTCGAAGGTACCAATTATGCTGTTTACTTTTCTAGATATGTCAGTAAAGCAGTAGTACATCTTTATAAAACAGCAAGAGAGAGCCAGCCACAGAAAGAAGTGAACTTAAAATATTTCTGTATGTTCTCATATGATCTACTGACAAATAAGTCTGATAGCTAAAAGACAGTGAGAAAATTGGTTCAGTGTGTTTGTTCTAAATCATAGTGTTTTTATAAAAAAATCTGTTTTTTTCAGAATCTCCTAAGGTAGTAATATTTTAAAACATGTCCGTTTGTTATATATCTGTATCTGTTGAAAGGTATCAGAAACATAAACAGAGTTTCCTATTAAAAAATCAAAATTAATTTTTGAGATTCTAAGTTACAGGACCTCTCAGTTATTGTGTAACCTCTCAGTTCATCTGTTGAGTTCATGTATTAGCATGTTTGAGGAATCATAATTGATCAAAATTGATTAATAAAAGGATCTGGGCTGCTTAAGGTATCATTTTCCATCCAGTGCAACAATGTGGTGATTTCAGAGTAAGATAATTAGAAAATACAAAATAGCTTTTGATTATTACCAATTGAATGGAACTGCTGAACGGAAATTTTCTTTTGCTTAGATTATCAGCAATAAGGCCTCCCAGAAAAGTAACTGTAGATCACAAATGGATGGAAGCACCTTTAAATTTCCTTGGCTGCTGATAGTCCTAGGCTGTCAATACAGACAAGTTTGCTTTAACTTATTGTTGGCAAAATACAAACATGAATTAATTTCTGCTATATTTTGTCTCTAGCATCAGTATTGTCTATATCTATTCTTAGTTTTATTTCTTTTTTTTTTTCTTTCCTCTTATTAGGAAATGGCCTAATTGCTAGTTTGTACTATTGCAAGATGGTATATAACTTGGGGGCTTGCATTACTTTATCTATGAATACTCTTCATTTTCCCAGACGTCTACTGATGAGCAATTTGCCTTTCAAGGTGCTCAGTAAACTGGTATTATTTGCATATACATTATTCTCTAAGGTTTTCATCTAGGGAGCATCATTACTTGCATTGAATGCCCATCGCTTTAGACAGCACTTTGATTTTTAGTCCTTAATTACACAGTTACTATTTCAAAATGTTTCTACCATTAAAAAAAAAGTGTTAACAGATAATTGGAGTTAAAAAAAAAAGCACATTGAAAGACAATGTAAAGCTAGTGTATTTGTTGGTAAATCTCTGTTCTCAGTCAGCAACAGCTGCAGTTTAATTAAACTCAACTGTTTGCAGGTGTTCACAAGAGAATATTGTATAGATATGTATATACATATACAATTCAACTGGAAAGAGTTACCTTTGTAAAGAATCATAGGCTTCTAATGCAGAGGCACCTTTTTCTGTATTCTTGTGATTAATGTTCAGGTTTCTTTCTGATATGTAAGGATGAGATATTATCAGCGAAAAATCCACATGAAAGCACCGTAAAACAATAAGGGAGGAACACCAGCTGTGCTCATAAATTTAGACAGTTAGTATAGCTGAAAAGCATTATCCCTCCTAAGACTGCTGTTATAGTTAGGTGAGTCTAGTGCATCAGACAATACGAAAGGATTTGATATGTATTAAAGAAGGAAAAGTAAATACGAAAAAAAGACTTTCTAAAGATCAGAACAGCCTTAGTTGTTGTCTGGATCAATAGTAGTCTCATCACAGGTAAAAGTTCACTAGATAGCATATTGAGCTGCAAGTTCAAAATGTCAATAAGGTGTGTAAAATTTAAGACTGGGACATGTTATAGGATAGTTGTACTTAACTTTTGGTGCTCGTGTTCTAAATATTTCTGCTCAGCAGAGGTGTTTGTGATAGTTGACAAGAACCAACACTGCGATATCTTTTAAAGTTCATTTACTGTGCACTGTCTAATGATCTAGCCCAAAGAGGAATTCTATATATATATATGTACCCACGGAGATTTATAACTAGGTCAGAATGCTGTTTCCATATCTATTACTAATTAATTAGCTGCAAATAGCAAGTGTACCTCAATGACAAAATCTGTCATTTCAAAATTCCTGTATTACTGTGGCTGTATCAGCAGCATTTGCAAGTGCCCATTTAAAAAAAAATGTGAAGGATTAATTCTTACAGTCTGTATAATACTACGTCATATGTGTTCATTTCTGATCTCTAAGCAATGTTTCTAACATTCAGCTGGAGTAAAGCATATGATTAATGCTTGTGGTCATTCTGCAGCAGCTCTATTAGACTGCCAAAGATTCAACAGAATTATCCATGAAACAAATTATTATTAGTTATAACTTGAAGGGGAGGGGAATCACCATTGTTCTTTTTTATGATAGTTAATTTCTTAACACATTTTATCATGGTAAAAGTCCAACTTATTTTTGTTATTGTTGAAATTAAGTTACAAAAGTGATAAACAGTAGGATACAGTAACAATCAAAATTTATCTGAAAGCTTTTTTTATGCTTTGCATGAATATTGTGATCCATATTTTCAGCCTGGTGCTTAGTAAACACTTCTGTAATAAAATTTTTATTACTCATATAAGAGCTGTACTGAATCCTTTGTAAATGGATAGTTTCAGGAAGATGAGTTTTAACCAAGAGTATTTTTGAATATCTGTTTTTTTATGACTGTCAATATTTAAAAATCATGACCGACCAAACTTACTTTTAGGTAAGTGAGTAGCATAGCTCAGACTCACACTTGATCATTTAATTAATGAATATTTCTTGAGGGTGCAACACAGCTACACAGTGTTTAATAACACAGATATAAACACTCTTTAATAATTTGAGACACTTTAAATATTTATTTCATTCTCGACAGAAACACCTATAGATAAATATACATACGGATATAATTTTTTAAGGAAATATAGATTTTTATATTACAGGTCTGTCCTCTAATCCTTAAAAATTAGCAATACTCTGTGTTTTAAAGCATTAGTGTGTTTGTCAAGAGACTTGATTTTTAGGTATTCTATTATTGACAGTAACTCAGTGGCTTCAGTTGGACCCACAGTTACTTTTGGGTCCCACATTTGGAGATGTCCTGTGTAGATTATTCTAGGTAGTGTGAGGATAAGATGTGACTAACATCTAAAGCTGGTTTGGGTTTTTTTCAGTGCTAAAATATGGCCACAATATCCTACAAACACTGCCCAGATGATTTGAATTTGGTTCCACCCATAAAGAGCAGAAGAGTTTTTGCATTTATTAGTAAGTTAATGTCAGCAGTTTTGAGTTTTCAACTGTCAATGAAAATGGGATAATTAGGCAATAATGTAGTGTGCAGAGCACTTTTTAACATGATAAAGTCATGATAAAGATCAGCAGAGTCAAGGGATTTAATGTTAAAGTGGAAAGCATTTTTCACCTAATTTGCATTTAAAAGAATTTTGCTAAAATGCCAAAATAAATGATGTGAAAAAACAAATGAAAAGGCAACTTTTAAATAAAATTAGTTGATATAAAGTTTAACTAAGGAAGCTATCAATTTATCCATATTTCTTATCTTTTATTTTACTAACTTCTCAATTGTGTCATTTCCATCCACTTCAGTAGGGAATAGCACAGGGAATACACTCAGGGCACAGCCATGACTGTGTAGGAGATAACTTCTTCCTTTTAATTTCAAATTAGCATTGAAAACGTTTCGCTTGGGTCTCTTTTCTTTTTGCTTGGTAAAATTCAATCTTTTGAGGCCTCTAACAACCCAGAACTTCCTGGAAAACTGATATTTCAATTCAAGCTAATAAAATGAATTGCTTAATAGAAGGTGGCACTTCCTAGTGCCATTGTGATGGTAAGAAATCATCTCAGTAGGTGCCTGCTCGGCCAGAAACACTAGCATCAGTGGGGAAAGCACTCTGTCCTGTATTGGCTAGTTTCTTCTGTCCCGTACCTCTGACTCCAGCACAGTGCAGAGTTGGAATTGCCACTTTCCAGACATTTTCTATAAATCTTCTATACATTTTCTGTAAAAATCCATCTTGCATTAAATAGAGTGGAAATGAATGAGGAGAACAAAATATCAGAGGTCTTAAAATCATAGGTGTCAGTCCTCTTAAAACTGTGCTATCAAGGAGTTATTTCGAGTTTCAGAGCCTGGTGCGACTGTGAATCATGGCTTTGGCTGGCAGGGTGATGCCATAGCTATGGCAAGTGATGCAGCAGTTTAAGCCTTCCTAGCCACCTTGGGTCCCGTCCATATCCAGATGTACAGTTTCTCAGCTAAAATTAAAAGCAATTAATTTACTTGTAAAGGTCCAAAGATACACAGCTACACCTGTAAGATGAAAAAAAAATGTATCTTTTTTTTAAAGATGGTAAAATAGAAAGAATCCACCTGAAATGTGGAGGCATCTTTATTACACTGAACTAAGGAAAACATTATTTTAGTTTTCCAAATTCTTTTGACTGTAGAAACATGGGTCAGTGATTCAAGTTGTTGGAACAAGATCATCCACAGTAGTCTGTATGTGATGGCTGAAGACAAGCTTTCTCAAGGTAAATGAAGGGAATTTGTCTTATCCTGTGTTTTCAGTGCTGTCCCTCCTGATATTCAAAGGCTGTGAGGACATTGCAACGTGAGTGAAGGAGAAAAGGCAGTAATTATTTCCCCTAAGGCTTACCTGGCAGGGAAATGGTGAAACAGAATGAAACTATAGATAAGCAGGTTTGGAGGAACAAGGACCAGTAAGAAAGAGAGCTTGAAGGCAGAAATGTCGTTCTTGTGTGAGGCTAGTGGGATCCCTTCCTTGTGTATGGTCCATTCTGTTTCTTCATTGTTCCTCCTTTGGAAAGATATCCAGGTAGTGCTTTAGCTCCCATTTGGATCAGCCTTATCATTACAAACACACTGATATGTGGCAGATAATTATGCTGTTTGCCACTGCAATAGCTAGAGGCAGCTTAGATGAATGACTTTTTTAGTACATAGAGCTAGTCTAAAATGTATTACTTTGATTAAAATATGCATTTCCGAATTAAACCAATGATACAAGCTGTCCTGGGTTTGACCAGGACAGGGTTAATTTTTACCGGACTCCAGGAAGGGGCACAGACGGGGGGTGGGGGCTGACCCCACCTGGCCAAACAGAGCCCGGTATTCCATACCATGTGACATCACGCTGGGTTCCGGTGGGGAGGGCGGCGCGATGGGAACTGACTCGTGGCTTGGGGGGGCGCGGCGCCAGTGCTGTTCGGGAGAGCGGTTGTCTGGGTCGTACGGTTCGTTGTTGTGTTTTCTCCTTATTTGTATCGTTGTTGTTCCTGTTTCCCTCTGTTTGCTGTTCTGTTAAACTGCCCTTATCCCGACCCACCAGTTTCTGCCTCTTTCTTTTCA
>Ga0065711_1006310_pt1 | contig 17744 bp, 13 predicted proteins | sample Hoacrofraction12_FD_59098 | JGI IMG/M metagenome (GOLD analysis project Ga0065711, IMG submission 59098) | Hoatzin crop microbial communities from Cojedes, Venezuela - Epithelial fraction 12 v2 (version 2) | ecosystem: Host-associated > Birds > Digestive system > Esophagus > Crop | place...
AGGAAAAGCATGAAATCAAAAGGAGCTCTGAGGATGGGACACAGCTGCAGCAGGCATGTGAGGAATCCACTAACACAGTAACTCCCTGCAATGTACCATAGAGGATGGAATGGAGCGGAGACTCTGTTGCCATGCTCCGTGATGATAAAGTGGGAAGAAATGGTCCTCTAGAACTGATAAGCAGCTCATCTGGCCCCCTGAGCCAACAGGTTTTCGAAACCTTGCCAAAGTGCTACCCTCTCATGAACTTTGCTCGTTTTAATTTCATTTTAATACCAAAACACACCTCCATCCCAAAGGCTACCTGCCTCCGAGGTGCAACCACCCCTCTTCGAGTCTGCGCTCTCGATTTTTCATAAAATATACCTTTAAACATGAAGCAAGAAAATTTTACACCAATCATGATAAAAAGTATGTATGACTACAGTCACTCAAACTCCACCTTAGAGATAGAAAGGATATAAAAATAGCCAGAGAAATGGGGGATTTTCGGAGAAGAAGATCTTCGGAGGAAAAGAAGATAACACTGTGAGCAAGTCAAGGGAAACTCCACCTCAGAATGCCTCCAACAGGCAGGATTGGCTGACGGGCTGAGCCTTGCTTCTCCCCCGCCTTGGGACGCCTTGGGTGAGACTTAAACTAAGGACTTTTCTTGGGAATAGTTACTCCCTAATGTTTATAGCCAGGCTGTATTATTTATAACCTTTTCACGTGTTCTATATTTGCAAGTGCTTTTTTGCAGACAGTCACTATCACTGGCAATTCAAAAACCTATATACCTGTTGCAGAAATAAAACTGCACTGTGTAAGTAGTCAGTTGTCACAGTTTCTCACTGAACGCGACCAAATGCAGCCGTGCTAGTTCATGAGCACGACTGGACTGAAGGTGCAGACTGCTATTAGTGTATCCAGAATTGTGGTAATTTAATATACATATTAAACGAGACTGGACTGGTAGTGGCAAATTGGACATCACTCAGAATTTAAACCTAGCTGCACCTAGCCTCTCACTTCGGTGAAGAGAGTTAGAAAGCAAGGGGGTTTATTTTCTGCCAAATTAATGTGACAATCATCTGCACAAAGCAGAAGGACCTCCATGTGAATCTCTCTTTGTGTCCTTGCAAGCAAAGTTTTTATCTTTCCTGACATTTTGTCTTTGTCTCAAAGCCCCAGAATCTTGCTTCTTATTTTTTAATCTTCATTATTTCAAAGAGAAACTTGAAAATATCAAACCTAGAAATGTGGCAACTTGAATTGGAATCAAAGGAAGAATACTATAAATTATTTTGTAAACCGTTATTTTCACACTTATCTCTTCCATTCTTTTCCTATTTTCACACTTATCTCTTCCATTCTTTTCCTGTGATATAATGCATGAAGTCTGGATAGCCACAAGAGTGTTGTAGAAATGCAATATAACAAGTTTTTAATGTGAATTATTATTAAAAAATTTCAGCAGACTCCAAGGGCAAGTAATTCAAAAGTTATGAATACAAACTTACAATAAGATGCAAAAATAACAGTTTATTTCAGCTGGAATTAAAGAGACTGTGCTGAGGAAGGAAAAAAAGTAGCCATTTTCATAATTCATTTAATAACATGTAAGCTTAAGCCCCATATCCTCTCGCACTTCCATTTTGGCATTCTGTAGTTACGGTCCTCAGTGGAACTATTCAATCAGTATTTATGCCTAACATACAGAAATAACATTTCAAGGCAAAACACAGAGCAGTAAAATCAGAGCATTTTCAAAGCTCAGTAAACTCTAAACAGCTCTTTACACTCAAGCTGTTGTTCGTGTTTCTACAAACCCTTAGGAACATTTTTTTTTTTCCTAATGGCAAGTTGTGCCTAATGATGACTTGACTCGGAGGCATAGCATGTAGCTTAGATGCTGTTTGCTAATACCTTTCTTTTTAGCAAATCTGTGGTTTATAGCAAATGCTTGTGACAAATGCTGCCTATCTGTTTTCTTTTGGAAAATGAATAAGTTACTAAAAATAAAATTGAAAACCATAAGGATCTGTAAGCATCACATTTGGAAAAACCACCCTTCTACTAAGCTCCCTGTTTTCTGAAAATTTTGTCCACAAGCTTACAGTGTGAAAATGCTTGATGTTATTTGAAATTTTTAGCGTGCTGCATGTCTGTAAGTAATAGATATTAATTTTTACAAGCCAAATCACTAAGAGGCAAGCAACATCATGCTGCATAGAGAGGTTTAATACTATATCTTTTTCCATCGTCTTCTTTTTAAAAGTACATTTTCCCCTCTGCCTTAATGATCTGGGAAGATTCGATGCAGGAAGCCATCACAATACATTTCGTAGATGTAAAGAATTCAGCACTTAACTATTAGGTTATATCTACTGAAATGCCAATAGAGCAACAAAGGTGATATTTTCCACCTCGGTTTGTTGTTTGCAAGGTGGATCTTACTGTGGTGTTTCTTATTAAAATGTACCAATAAATAGAAGATGAAATAGAAACTGACACTTTTGCCATATCTCTAGTAAGAGCAGCAGTAGGTCTTTTGACTTTTCTGATGTGGAAAAACTTGATCTCAGATTCACTCTTTTCAGTGTATAAGGATTTCGTGATGTACTGTGTATAAAACTACAAGTCTGGCTTTTACATTTGACCTCTGAAAAGTGGTGATACTCTTACTACTTAAAGCATGGTTTCCTTGTATTGCTATTTTTCTTTGGGGACAATAAAAGGAGTTCAAAAGGCTTCTAGATGCATTTGTGTTGTTGCGGATTTGAGGAGGAAATACACCTTTTTGGTGGTATCATTGTGTCTGTCTTCAGAAAATACCGTTTACTTCAGTTCTCAGGAAATTACCCTGAAAACAACAAAGCCCCAAATTGTTTCTATGACATGCATTATATGTTGAACAAAAAGAAATGTATCTAGTCAAAATTTTTAAAACTCTGAAAATAAGAGACTATATTTGTAGTTCTCTATATTTCCCCAGATTCTTGCCAGAGAAGGAAAATATGCAGTGAAGGTGATCTCGTTTAGAAATGACATCCCAGAGATCAGAGGCACCGAATTGCTTTCATCTCTGCCTACAATCCACTTCCTTCGAGAAACCATGTATGTTCAAATAAAAACATAGGACAAATTAGTTTTTTGACAGCCGGTCCCCTGCAAATGTACATCAACTTCAAATACGCATTGGAGAAGGGAGTTTAACTTTGTATCCTAATCTTCTCAAGATAACATCAGAACTGTCCAAAGTCACTGCCTCTAGGTTAGGTAACAGCTTCCAAACCTGAATACATCTGTCAGTGGCAGATTGCAGCTAACGCCACGCAATTGGCACCATGCAGCTGGAGACTGATTAGAAAGAGCCAAGTGATTTTGCTGCTTCATCCTTTCCTTTTGTTTGTTAATTAATTAAAGTATACATTAAATTTTTTAAAAAATATGCATGGAACTTTCCTGGTTTGGGTTAAAATAATCTATAATTAGGGTACATATCTTTTTTGCAGATTCTTCTGTAGGTATCTACTGTAATTTCCCAGAAGAGCAGAAAAATGTGATTAGACGTAACTTTTTTCAATTCCGCAATAGTTCCCTGGAAGATTGCTCTTTATTTTACAGAAGAAATTTATTACTGGACACATTTTTTCAACATAAATTCCCACTGACAGCTAAATATATTGGATGCCTGCTATTTCAGAAGTCTTCTATTTAGCTAAAGTATTTGGACGGTTATCAACTGTCGTCCTACTTAGAGGCTTCCCTACGTCTAAATAAAGACTTCTCCTACACTTAAATCTGACCATCCATGAGCAGTTGTTATTTGGCAGAAAACTAACATCAGGAGAAAAGTATGTGTAGTAGATGAGCATGTTTCAGCTGATAAAAAGGAGCCTTTATAAACAGAAACATAAGGATATCTGATTTTCTCTATTGCCAGTAAAGACGAGGACATTTGTTCAAAGTTAATGTACACTACACAATAAATTAGATACACAATTTTCCTCATCTGAGCAGCTGCAGGCACCATCCCCACATATGGAGCAACAAAGAGGAAAACCAGAAAAGTAGTCTAATTTTGCCACATGTTAGTGCTCTCCTGCTTTGTTCTTTTGCCCTCAAAAGAAGACAGCAAATAGGGGAAGTGTTTTAAAGAGTTTGTCTCCTACTTCAGCATGAAACCCATGTAAGAGACTGCATGCAGAACAGATTGCTTTTAAAAAACTAGTTTTACTGCTGTGTACACTTGGGTCTCCAAAAGTCAGAACTGAATGCAGTGCCAGCTGGATGCATCTGTACCTGAGTGCACTCAGAGGTGTACCTTGCAGGGGTGACAGCACCATGATGGGCAGTGGTGACAGAAAGGACGGTGGAGGATGGATGGAGAGGGCTGGCCTTGGCTGATGTGGCTGCCGGTCCATCCATGCCTGCTGCCATATGTTTCGGTAGGAAAAAGGAAGCAGACCAGTCTTTCAAACTAGACACGAATTAAGGAATTTGCGGTTATTTAGAAAGCAGAAGCGCAGAAGACGGTAAAACGCGTTTGTAAGAGCATAAAGGTGTTTGGCTTGCCTTGGTGACAGCCATGAGAACTTAAGAGAGAAAATGACACTCTGCAAAGATGAAACATGGTTTGAAACATAAAAGGGTACTGAAACATCCCCCAAAATACGCTACCTGCATCTCCTATGTTGTTTGTAAGCAGTAGGCCTGAGCTGCAGACTTCATGGGTAGTTCTGTGTTAGACATGGGGGTGAGTCGCTGGATGAGGGCTCAGAAGAGCGGTGCCTGCTGACAGGCACAGGGCTGCCACTCAGCTGCTTGGCTGGTTGATCTGGAGCTTGGTGGGAATGCTGGGAAGGAGACACGTGCCATCCAGGGCGCTTCCAAGCCATCTGGTTGTGTCTTCCAGAACTTTCAGGACTGATGCTGCTCTGCGGGGCCTTTAAAGAGCCTGTGATGAAACACTGCAACCATTCATCCCATCCACCCCCAAGCCATGTAACCCCTCAGGATGCCCTGTCTGGCATACCCAGCTCTCGTAATGTGCAGAGCTGGCACAGGGAGCTGCACCCTGACCCAGACCCCATGCCTAGCAGCATTTCCTACTGCTCTCAAAACCATCTGCGTACCTCGCTGTGAGGCAGGCAGTGCCTCCCCACTCTCTTGGGCTTCCTTGAGCCCTGTGAGAAGCGGCCAGCTCCTGACCCAGCTCTGCCTGGAGGTCTCCTGAATGCACAGCAAGCTTTGGCAGGAAAGAAAGCACTCACCCTGTACACAGGGAGTCCCACCATTCCTTCTAGGGGCACTGGGGAGTTGTTACCTCTTCTTACCCTGTGACACCAAGTGTCCCTTGCCCAAATACACATCTTCCTTGTCCTCACCACTGTGACTGTTCCCTCCAGAGTAAGGATGTGCTGTTTCACAGGTAAAATGCAGAGGCTAAGTCTGCACTGCGTATACAACAAATGAATCGGAGCAGGTCTGCAGACCAAAGCAGATGTTTGTGAAGACCTGACAGACACCTTTCAGGGCAGTTTATTTCAGACTAGGTCCACAAGCCCTAGAACATCCATTCTCTAGCCATTCACCCTCTATTTAGTTTTTTGAAAGATGAATGCAGACTAAGCTAATCCTGTTGAATGTAGTAAGATATTTCCTCAGGCTGACAACTTCCATTGGCAGTGGGTAGTAAGACCAGCTCTGCCAAAAAATTGTAATCATAAAGTCATACTCAGTAAAGGACATAGAAAAGAACAGAAGGGTGTGTTGACTTTTCTTTTGCTACAGAATGCTAAAAACTGAATAAATATTTAGATACAGAAAATTGTTTTCCTTGCTAATACACTCCTCATAGATTTATGGTGGTGCTGAGTGCACTTCCTCATTGAAAAGCTCCACACCAAATGTTTTGCATATGTTATGTGCTGGGCTTTTCCATAATCAGCCATTGCTACTGCCTTTTCATTAGCAGACCACAATAAAGTTGAAAGACCAATAACATCTGAGCTGTACAACTGTTTGAATTTCTGATTTGACCACTAAAATGAAACATTTGCAAACATTTATAAACTCTTCTGGGATATGGCCCTTCACTTGTAGCTGTTACACTGCACATCATTGATAAATATTCTTCCAGCTAGAAGGAGGAAGAAGATCTCGGTAGTAATTTAAAGACCTTGCTGCAAAATGTAGATTTGAATCTCTGTTTGTATGAATATTCATTTTACATAAACTGTAACAGGAGATATTCTGCACTCACCTGTAGTTCAGGTGTCTTTGAAAAGGGTTGCAATCCCTGCTCCAAATCAGGCAGAATGGGGATTTGAATCTGGATCTCTCATGTCTCTGACCAGTTCCTTGACTCACTGAGCTGGATTCAGAGGGCTGTCAGGGAGGAAGATGAGACAATGACACCTCATTTCCCTTATTTTTGTGCATGGCATCAAAGTCCTGATCCTTAAAAGCAACACATTGAGGATGGGGTGCAGATGTTTAATCAGAAGTGTCTAGTGCCATTTGATCTCTCTTACTGTAGCTGGACTATTTACAGAGCTAGGAGATAGAGTGGGGACCAAGTGGGGTATTCAAGTGGTATTCAGATGACTCTGCGTACCTACACTAAAGAAATGGAACCTCTGTCTTAGTTTCAGAAGTATAAAAACTAGATATTTATTTTTATTTTTTCTTATTTGGCCAAAGATGAATGTTTATCAAACAAACTGCATTCCCCAGTAATTGCCCTGTTTTATCTGATAACAGGTACTTACTCATGTGAAAATGAGGAATAAATTACCAAGATCACTCCCACGCCATCGCTGTAGATGTAAAGAGCAAAAGAGATATTTCAGTCCACTGTTTCACTCACAGATATCTCTCTAGGAAATGAACACACGAACAGAAATTCTTCAAATGTCACAGGTGTGCTGACCTTATGAAGCTCTGCAAGTGCCTGAAGAAAATGAGCACAGAGCAGAAAATACCTCATGAGAGTGGAAAGAAAAAAATCTCTGTGGCAACCAGAATGATCCAGTACCAGCAAAGTTTTTGCAACCTGTACTGCACTGGGCTTTCCTAAACAGACACTTGATGCTGGCACAAAATCACATCTGAAAAGGTAGCTGGATTTTGTCTGTCAGCATAGATCATGTAGTATATGGGCTTCACATAACAATTCTTTGGTCTTTTTTTCAGCTCAGTCATTTGCTGTAATGCATACAGCAGCTCAGACATATTGACACAGCCTCTCTGAAAATAGTGGCTGAGGTACTTTCAACTTTAATTAAAACTACTTTTTAGTTCAACTACTTTCATCTGTAGTTACATGAGAAAATGGGGGACAATCTGTAGTTTTAATGCTTAAAAATTCAGTTAATGATTGAAATTACCCTTACGGTAGGGATCATTCTGGCTTCCACAAAACATGGAAGTTGTTTTGGGGATTTTTTCAGGGCTCTGCACAGGCCCCACTGGTGAAGCACTCACTGACAGCAGTGCTCAGATGCTGCATGCCCAGGAGTACTGTTGCTGCACTGCTGCTGTCTTTACTTGAGCTGTCTGAGCAGTAGCACCCATGCACACTGCTTTTAAATATCTCCCCAAATAAGAAAGCAAGTTTAACAACTGCATATGCCCAGAGAAGATGTTAGTGTTCAGATGGTAGGTATGTGGGTCACTGAATGCACAGCTTTGCTTAATACTAATAGGAGCCAAGACATGTGAACATTATTCAGTAGTATTTTAAGAGAATGACCTCACACATTTTATACAAGTGTGAAGAAATTTCATGTGTTGGAAAGGTTGGTATGGTTTTCCATACAGTCAAGGAGGCCGAAGGCATACCTGGCAGCTGCTCTCTGTAAACTACAGTTGCTAATAACACCTAAAGGATCTTCCATACTACCAAAGTCCTTGGCCTAGGAGGATGTCTTGGATTATGCATACCTTTTGGATGATAATTTTCTTCTTCCATGCAAGGGAGAGCTGATATGTCAGTTAATAATGGGATCGTATTACAACCTAAACTGAAAAATGTCTTAAGCGGTCTCTCCTTACCCGCTTTCAAACTCATCCCAGGGTGTCCAGTCAGTTGTTGTTATTGCTAATCTTTGGATGTCAATAAATACAAGCAAAATGTCCTTGTGTTCAATGTGGCTCAGAGTTGGGATGGTGTTTGTTTCAGAAAATGGAACAATGTATGCTCACAGGATGTGGGAAACAAAGGATTTTTCTTGCTGTGTTACAGATAAAAGAACTGGCAAACAGACAGACTGGGTGACTTACGTGAGCTCATTGAGTCCACAGACAGAGCTGGACTCTTCCAACACCATTCTGGTCTCCTACCCACAAGTACATCCATCTCGAAACAGAAAACTCTGAGGAATCTGCAACCCAGGAGTCCAGTTTCCATATCTGACTTGTTCATTTCTCTGCTAATGATCCTCTGCTCTCCAAGCACGTGGCTTCATCTTGCATAGTAAGAGAGCTAAAGATAGGAGTGACCTCTAATCTTCCTGCTGCTAATGTCAGCTAGCAGCTCAGGGGCAGTGCACTGCCTGCNTTTCAAGAAGAGAGGCGGCTGTTTTCCAGGGGCTGTTGTGATAAGCCCAGCCCAGCCCCACTGACAGGGAGCAGCACCCGAGGCAGTGCCAAGCCAGCCTGGACTGTCCCTTCTTTCTTACCAGGCTTGGCTGTCTTCTGACTGGGTATGAGAACACTGCTTCGGGTTTTGGGGATTATCTCACTACCCTTTCTGTTCCTCCTTGATTCAATATATCACACCTGGTAATTTTTCACTGCGATTTCTTGGCCTCTGTTACAGTGTTCTGAACATGCTCTGGCAAAACTTTTTACAGATTATTGAATACACAGTCTTTTTGATAGGTCTCTATTTATTATTTCTCTGAGTATCCCATGATACATACTCATTGCTTAGAGTTTACAAATAGCGAAAAAGTTCAGTGTCTGAAATCTGAATTCCTTTCTGTAGACTGCATTTTTAGTGTAAGTATTATTGTACTGTTNCCTTGTAGACTGGCTGTGGGGACTCTGGACAGAGACTCAGAATCAGGTTAAACATGATACCCCTGGACAGTGAAAATAATTAGTCACTTGAGAAGGTTTACACTATCTAGCTCAATCCTCTCCACCTTCTTGCACACACATTGCTAGATTTGGGGGAAGTCCTTCTGTCAATCCTATTACAGACTGGCTACAAGCCATTGTAAGGGTTTCCCTGGTGTGACACAGTAAGGAGCTAATTATATTTTCTTGTCATTTAGCAATGACATGAAATCAGTATAGCAACTTTCCTTGCTAGACTCATGGCAAAGGAAGAAGTCCCAGGAGAACTCTAAGGCTTGGTCTGTGTCCAAAAGAATTATCTTTGCAATGGGATAATCCTCACCATGTCAGCTAACAAGGCTTAAGGTCTGGATTATGTTTTCAATGTAGTGCAAAGCGATGATACCAGATCAGTGAATCTGGCCCATTTTGTGTGGTGAGTGATAATTCTGTATATTGCAACAGGGCATCTGTCATTTTATATATGTGTGCATACAAAGAAAAAGAAGTTTTTGGGGGGTTATTCTGGCTCATTATGTAAAACTGCAAAACAACTTAGCTATGATAGTGTAGCTGTCTTGACCCAGGGATGGCTGTAAGAAAAATAATGCTTCAATTAATGAAAAAAAATCAGGAATGCAAACAATTTCCCTGATACAGACTCTGTTCATCACAGATACCATTTTAGAGGAAGAGTTGACCACTCTGGGCTAACTTTCCTTTCCCAGAAAATAAGTTTTGTACTCAGAAATTCAACTGGACAAATAATAGATGTTTCATTCTGGTGACTGAGTAACAAATTAGGAAAAGTCTGAGACTGAAAGAAAATAAAATCTATTTATTTATTTATTTAGTCTTTTAAATTACATTTAGACATATGCCCTCTCCCCCCCAAGTTACACAGAGAAAATGCTATTTGCAGGTCAATCAGAACCATTTACTTCAATGTAAGACAAAGGGTTTGCGTTGGGGCTTTCTTCTGCTTTGTTTTGTTTTGCTTTTATTTTATTTGCAGAGGGATTATTTACTGCCTTTCTATTTAGACTTAAATCTTTTTTTATTTAATTTTTTAAACCTCCTTCAGTCTAACATCTGGTCATGGTTTGAGATCATCTAAAATGCCGCCAGCCAAGCATATTTAACCCATCTATGAGACCTCACTTTTCAAATGCAAAACCAAATTACCTAGTGATACTCAGATTTTCCTTTCTCCTTGTTCTGTTGGATCTACTGAGGTGAAATTAAGTAATTCCTTTTGAAATTATAAAAAAAGTTTAGAAAATACTGATGTATCAAAGCATGATCCATGGTGTTAGATACATATTTGTCAGGAATGACACCATCTTGGCTGATCTAACCATGGAAAAAGTCTAGACTGGCATCCCGAGCTCCCTCCACCTTCCTCTGTGACTCTTTCACTCCCACTGAGACTCATTTCTGTTTGTGCCAGGCTTTTCTCTGCAGCTTCAGGTCTGCAAGCCACAGTCTTCCTGCAAATGTGTTTGGTTGAATCTCCAGTATCCCAGAGGCAGGGCTTTGTGTGCTGCAGGTCTGTGCTGGTCCCTCTGACATAGTTCTTGCCAACAGCTGGCCTAGAACATTTTTGAGGACTATACATTAGTTTAAGGACTATAAATAAGTTAGTTTAATTAACTGTAAGTTAATTTTTAAGGTCTGTAAGAGGTTAGCTCTCTCTTTCAACCTGCTTTTAATTTATCTGTTGTGACAAAATGTCCTCAGCAGGGTTCATTTTTTATCCCAATGATCTATATACACGAGGTATATAGTAGAGGTTAGTACCCCATGTGGCTGACTGAGTGTGGCGGTCCTGGGAGAGCAGAGCTTCCTGTGTGCAGTGGTTTCTCACAGCAGAGAGAGGACGATGTCCAAGTGAGCTGCAAAACTGCAGTCACCTGAGTCCTCACAGCCAGCCTACAAGGTAAGAGTAAGGTGCTATTTATGCTAAAAATTATGTCTGCATAAAGGATTTAAGATTTCAAATACTCTGAACTTTTTCAGTATTTGTAAACCCAAAGTTATAGAAGTAAAATAATACTTTTAACCTAAGATGTAAAGATAAATAGATAAGTCAATAACACTCTGATTGGTACCTGAGCTGTGTGGTGGCAGCTAGACGATTATGGTCACAATTGGTGCCCATGACACTTGGTGTGGAACTAGCTCATGGGAAAAAAACATTCCTGTCTCAAGTGCTTCACAATATCCTGCAGCTTCCTTAAAAATCAAAAATTCCAGCAACTTATGTCAAAGAAGTTTAATGCAGGCTTTCATTTAGCAGCTTGTAATGTGTACTCTGACTTCAGGCTAGTTTCTGGTGCATCATCACAGAAGGGGAAGTAATTTGCTAAGCACTATGCATGTATATTATAAGAAGATACTTATCAGATATATAAATTACTATTATGTGCCATGTTATTTCCTTAGTCTTCTTTTGCCATTAGTGTAAACTAATTTTTAAATAAATCAGGGAAAAGCAGGGAAGAAGGGGCAATTGTTATGCCAGGGCAACCATCTCCTGTGAGAAATCCGGTATCTGAGTTTAGAGGTGCAAGCGCATGCAAATAACAGCACAAGCATAACAGCAGGAGAGCAACACAGAAAAAATACCTCCACGGCAGTTTAGGTGAAAGATTAAAGAGGGAAAGACAGACTATAGATCTGCAAATCTGAGATCCTTACCATTACAAAGGTTAAGGCACTGCAACATGGGGAACTTGAGGAATTTGATGAGGCAGTCATTACTCCTCAAAGAAAGCAAGGTAAGATCAATAGGAAAATAAATAGACCACTCAGCAGCTTCACAGGCTTTTACAAGCTTCCCTAGTTGTTCAGTTTCCTCCCTTTGCATCTTTCAGAGCAATAATGATAGCCGGCTCTATAAGTCAGTGGTAAGAAGACAGCTTGACAATGTCAACTGAGGAATTTAGGTTTGAGGATAAATTAAAGAGGGTAGCTTTATACCAGATATAAGGAAGAATTTTTTTACAATGAGGACAGTGAAACAGTGGAACAGGTTGCCCAGAGGAGTGGTGGATGCCTCATCCCTTGAAACATTTGAAGTCAGGTTGGACGGGGCTCTGAGCAACCTGGCCTATCTAAAGATGTCTCTGCTCATTGCAGTCTGAGGGGTTGGACTACCTGACCGTTAAAGGTTCCTTCCAACCCAAATGATCCTATGATTCTATGATTCTATGCTTCTACGTAGGCAGAGTTTTTTAAGAGTAATAATTTAAAAACCACAATCAACTATTCATAAATTGCCTAAAAAGATACTGCTACTCTTGGTCTCATGGCTCAGTGCTCAAAGTTTGTAAAAAGAAGAGTGGCTCTGCAGTGAAAACCCTTGAGAAATGCTAGTCTTCAATTGCTTATTTGAGAATGACATTAATTACAAAATACCCAGATATAATAACCACATAGAAAGCTGTCAGTGACAATAGCGTGAATAATCCTAAGGGCTTTGCCCACACAACCTGCATGCTTTCGCATCAATTCAAGTTGACTAACAAGATGACAGATTAAAAGATTCTTTTTTCCACCTCCCAAATTCAAATCCAAACCTTGCTACAAAGCTCTAAACTGTACTTTTGTGATGGTGCCTATTTGGGCATCTTGTTCCAGAGTGTTTAGCCCTGTGTAGAGACCATACAAGCAAGGTATACACAACTTTAATGGATAAGACAATTATGTCTTAGCCAACATACACAAAGGTTAGCCTGTATTTAGCAAGCCACGTGGCTTTGTTATGCTCCCCACCCCCAATAAGACACTCAAGGAGTGTTTATAGGCCAGGCAGGCATAGGGAAGAGACTGAACTGCTTTGATGCATGGCATAGATACTGTTGCTGAGTTGATATCCTCCAGCATCTCCTTTTTTTTTCTTTACGATTTTATACCCTTCCATGACAGTGCTTTCCTTCTTCAGTCCCCGAGCTACTAATGATCCTGTCTCAGACTTCATACCCGTCTGCAATTTTATCTTCTTTATCTCTGCTTTACAGACCTTTCCATAGCTCTTTCTTCAACTGAGTAATTTCCTCAGGAGTCTGAGCCAAGGTTACACAATTGGGCCACATCAGTGTAGGGCTGCCCATCCCTAGCACACCTGGGACAAGTTACAGAGGGGTACAGAGAGGGAGACCTACACCACCTCACCTGTCATAGTCCCCACCAGGAAAAGGTCAATGAAGCAAGGAATAGAAACTATGGCAAGGACTTTCCCATATGAATCATAGAATCATAGAATCACAGAAATATGCTGAAATTCACTCTGGAAAAGCTTCTAAATGGTATTTGAAAGAGCTTCTGAGGTAAATCCTTTGAGTTTTTCATGATCATTTTCAAAATAGGATAGTTTGGTGCTACACATATTACTTTGCACTAGTAATGTGATACTCAAGTTGGGTGGTGAAACACTGGAACTCATTGCCCAGAGGGGTGGTAGATGCCCCATCCCTGGAAACATTCAAGGCCAGACTGGACGGGGTCTGAGAAACCTGAACTAATTGAAAATGTCCCTGTTTATTGCATGGGGGTTGGACTACCTGATCTTTAAAGGTCCCTTCCAACCCAAATGATACTATGATTCTATGATTCTAAGTATAGACGCAAAGTGATTAAAAAGATAAGCAAGGATCCCTGCATGTGAGTTTGAGCCTCTTTCTGGCTGAATATTATCTGTTCGTAAACACAGTGAACTCTGGTGGCCTCCCGGCTCAGGCTAGACCTTCATAAAGATTATAGAAATGTCTCCTCTTCTCCAGAATTGTTTATGGAATCGAGCAGCATTTTAAACCTCACATAAAATCAAACAGCAGTTCAGGTTAGAAGGAACCTCTAGAGGTCTCTAGGCCACACCCTGCTCAAAACAGTGCTGGCTTCGAAGCTAGACCAGGTTAGTCAGAGCATTCTTCAGTCCAGTTTTGAGGATCTGCAAGGATGGCGATGGCACAAAATCTCTTAGCAGGATATTCCAGTATTTGTCTGTCCTCACAATGAACACTGTTTTTCTTACGTTTAGTCAGAATTTTTGTGGCAACTTGTCCTTTGCATTGCGCCTAAGAAGAGTCTGGCCCCATCTCCTCTGCAACCCCTGTTTACATAGCGGAAGATTGTAGTTTAATCCCCACTTTGTCTTTTTTTCAGACTAAATAAGCCCAGCTCCTTTAACTTGATATTTTGTATCATGTGCTTCGGCTCCCACCTTGTACCCTTCCCTGGACTCTCAAGTTTGTCAACATCTCCCTTGTACTGGGGAGCCCAAACTAGGCATGCTGCTTCAGAATTGGCCCCACAGATAATCAGCAAGCAGAATGACTTCCCTTGATCTGCAGACTGTGATATTGCGAATATAGCCCACGATGCAGTTGGTCTTTATCTCTGGGCACATTGCTGACCCATGGTCAGCTTGGTGTCCACCAGCACCACTGGGCCTTCTCTGCGTAGATACTTTCTAGCCAGTGGGCCCCTGCCTGTCCTGGTGCATGGCATTACACAAGCCCAGATGCAGGTCTTTGCACTTGTCTTTGCTGAACTTCATGAGGTTCATGTAGCCCATTTCTCCAGTGTCTCAAGGTAGTCTTGCCCTCCAGCTTATCAGCCACTCACCCACCCCCTCCAGTTTGTAAATCATAAAAATTTGCATAAATGTTCCATTTAACGTGCTCCCTTTCCTTAAATGGTGCCAACAGGAATAGGTAGTACTCCCGAATCACAAGGGCAAAAAAGCAGCCTTCGAGCTTGTGACATATTTTACATCTGTGCTTTCACATGACAAAGTATATGGTCAGATCTCCAGTTGTTATGCACTGCCATTATTCCCTCCACTGGCTTTAATTTTTATTTTCCATTGCTTGTCTCCCCTCACTTTTGGATGCACGAGAAGAAAGTGAATGAAAACTGAACTCCTTCTAAAACAATGAGGAATCTATCACTTCAGTAAGTGGGCATTCCCTTCACTATTTCAGCTCTTCTGTTATAAAAAGACAAACTTCGCTGAAAAAATGCAGCGAACGAAGAATCTACCAGAATGTTTTACAGTTTGCATTGCTAAACCTAACAAAACATAAAAAACTTAAAAAATCATACAAAAACCACAAGACCTTTACAATAGAATAGCTCATTTTGCACTTTATGTTCATTTTGCCTTGTAATTTGCTTAAAAGCCCTGCAGAGAGAAGCATTTATGTTTGATAAAAATGATTAGCATGTGTGTTAGTGCACTTAGATTGTCTTGGTTGCATGGGCAATGGAGTCTGAGGTTAATCTCATCTAATCTAAATGATGTTCACGTTAGATTTTGCCAAAGCGCTGCAAAGTGAGGGAACCCATGTCGGTGCAGCGAAGTAAGCACTTACCTCCCAAATTTCTTAAAAGGAGCATTATTTCCAGATGCCTTATGCTTACATTGTGTCCTCAGTTCAACTCAAACATCAGAAAGCAATTAACTGTTTACAACCCTGCTTCTGGCTTGATGCACACACAGTAGCAAGCTGCCTGATTTTCAGAACATTTGACATCAAGGGCTAAATTTCCAGTTCAGTGCGTGGGATTCATCTCGCTGCCTCCTATTAACATTAATGGGGATCCCTTCACTAAATCCCCTGCAGTACACTGAAAATCTCTTCCTGTTTATAACTCAGGGTCATGATGTTGTTTCTCCCTGGATTGTGTCCTTAAGGGATTATTTCCATTTTTATGTCCATGCTTTCATATAAAATAGAAGCAGATGATTTTAACATTTCCAGGCAGTATAATTTGCCTTTCATGAGTCTCTAGGAGCTTTAAGATGATTAATATGTCGTAGTTTTAATTTCCCTCTGAACTCGGTCACACCAAGAAACAATTCTTCCAAATCCCAAATAAAAAAAGGAATGAAGTACATCCCCTTAGATCTCTTCTTCAGTTTTATTGTGAGTTGCTTCAAGACTTGCCGTTCCAGTCTGCAACTCATCTGGACTGACACTTTGCAAGACTACAGTGTAGCTCCTGTATGGGCCATATGTATAGGTCTTGTTTTCATGTACTGCTGGGAACATCAAGGAATTTTAACCCCTGAAACGCACTCCCAAATTTCATACTAGTCCTTCTGTGGAAGAGCATTGGTCTGTGTGTGTATAAGGTGAGTTACTGACTTGTCCTTGCAGATGGAGATACATAATAGCAATTACATTAGGAGTTCTTTGGACAGATGAAAGCTGGTGACAACTGTCTCCTCAGGGTGGAGCAAAGTTGCAGCAAGAGATGAAGTGAGAAAGCTGTGCAAACATTAGGGAATAAATGCTTTAAGAAATGCCTGAAATGTCTAACATGCCCATAGAGCAAAACGAAAATGCTGTGTTCAAAGGCTATGTTTACAGAAGTAAATAAAATGTGCCTGTGAATAGTCCCAGGCGTTGATGTCAGCTGGTACTGAGTGGTGTGCTGCTTTGCAGAGGAACTGTCTTTCTCTGCTTAAGTAGCTTGCCTGCCTGCGAACTGCATGTGTGTTGGGTACGGTACGTGCCATGTGCCAATTCCTGGATCATTCCTGGGAATCATATGTGTCACACTGACTGCTTTGGGTCAGAGTAGTGCCAGAGTCCACCTGCTTGACCATACAGAGGGTTACATTGCTTAATTCACTAGTATAAATATATCCATACTGTCTGCACATACCAATTTGCTAGTTTAGATAGCTGGCACAAGAAAAGTAGTGAAGATGGGTCATCTCAGGCTTTATCTGAGGCAGCTGCCAACGTGCAAGCTTTCAACAGCAGGAGCTGACTCTGTATATGGCCTTCTAGCAGCACATGTTAATGCTGAACCTATCCCATTCTTGTGGCTGCCCCTGCTATCTAGCTTAAACCTGGTGTGGACAGACCATATGTTCCCTAGAATTCAATTTCCATTTAAAAAATCTTTTGGGTGTTCAGCTGCCTTAAACTTTGTGAAAATCATCAGAGTTTAGGTCACAAAACACTCAGCAAACTTTTCTGCAAATGCTGTTCCGTGCCTTTCACAGGCAGCTGGCAGCCAGAAGAACAGTGGGGTAGGAGTGGTAGATACACCAGAAGGCTGCGCTGCCATTCAGCCTGACCTGGACAGGCTGGAAAGCTGGGCAGAGAGGAACCTGATGAGGTTCAACAAGGGCAAAGTGCAGGGTCCTGCACCTGGGGAGGAACAACCCCTTGCACCAGTACAGGCTTGGGGTGGACCCACTGGAAAGCAACGCTGTGGAGAGGGACCTGGGTGTCCTGGTGGACGACAGGTTGACCATGAGCCAACAGTGTGCCCTGGCTGCCAAGAAAGCTAATGGGATCCTGGGATGCATTAGGAGGAGTGTGGCCAGTAGGCCGAGGGAGGTTCTCCTTTCCCTCTACACTGCCCTAGTGAGGCCTCATCTGGAGTACTGTGTCCAGTTCTGGGCTCCCCAGTTCAAGAAAGAGGAGGAGCTGCTGGAGAGAGTCCAGTGGAGGGCTACGAGGATGGTGAGGGGACTGGAGCATCTCTCCTACGAGGAGAGGCTGAGGGAGCTGGGCTTGTTTAGCCTGAAGAAGAGAAGGCTGAGAGGGGACCTAATAAATGTTTATAAATATCTGAAGGGTGGGTGTCAGGAGGATGGGGCCAGACTCTTTTCAGTGGTGCCCAGTGACAGGACAAGGGGCAATGGGCAAAAACTGAAGCACAGGAAG
>Ga0065711_1039530_pt1 | contig 17743 bp, 8 predicted proteins | sample Hoacrofraction12_FD_59098 | JGI IMG/M metagenome (GOLD analysis project Ga0065711, IMG submission 59098) | Hoatzin crop microbial communities from Cojedes, Venezuela - Epithelial fraction 12 v2 (version 2) | ecosystem: Host-associated > Birds > Digestive system > Esophagus > Crop | place...
CCTCGTAGCCCTCCGCTGGACTCTCTCCAGTAGCTCTTCATCTTTCTTGAACTGGGGAGCCCAGAACTGGACAGAGTACTCCAGATGGGGCCTCACTAGGGCAGAGTAGAAGGGAAGGAGAACCTCCCTTGACCTGCTGGCCACACTCCTCTTGATGCACCCCAGGACACCATTGGCCTTCTTGGCAACCAGGGCACACTGCTGACTCATAGTCAACTTGTCATCCACCAGGACACCCAGGTCCCTCTCCGCAGAGCTGCTCTCCAGTATGTCAGCCCCAAGTCTGTACTGGTGCATGGGGTTGTTCCTCCCCAGGTGCAGGACCCTACACTTGCCCTTGTTGAACTTCATCAGGTTCCTCTCTGCCCAACTCTCCAGCCTGTCCAGGTCTCACTTAATGGCAGCACAGCCTTCCGGTGTATCCACCACTCCTCCCAGTTTGGTGTCATCAGCAAACTTGCTGAGGTTACCCTCTAACTCTTCATCCAGGTCATTGATGAAAAAGTTGAATAAGACTGGGCCCAGTACTGACCCCTGGGGGACACTACTAGTTACAGGCCTCCAACTAGACTGTGCCGCTGATGACAACCCTCTGAGCTCTGCTATTCAGCCAGTTCTCGATCAACCTCAATGTCCACTCATCTAACCCACACTTCCTGAGCTTGGCGATGAGGATGTTATGGGAGACGGTGTCAAAAGCCTTGCTGAAGTCAAGGTAGACATCATCCACTGCTCTCCCCTCATCTACCCAGCCAGTCGTGCCATCATAGAAAGCTATCAGATTGGTCAAGCATGCTTTCGCCTTGGTGAATCCATGTTGACTACACCTGGTAACCTTCTTTTCCTCCACTTGCTTAATGATGACCTCCAGAATTACTTGCTCCATCATTTTTCCTGGGATGGAGGTAAGGCTGACTGGCCTGTAGATCCTTGGGTCCTCCTTCTTGCACTTTCTGAAGACTGGAGTGACATTGGCTTTTCTCCAGTCCTTGGGGTACCTCTCCTGTCCTCCAGGCCCTTTCAAAAATGATGGAGAGTGGTTCAGCAATGACATGTGCCAGCTCCCTCAGCACTCATGTGTACATTCCATCAGGGCCCATGGATTTGTGGGCATCCAGATTGCTTAAGCGATCTCTCACACAGTCCTCCTCGACCAAGGGAGGGTCATGCTTTCCGCAGGATTCCTCTCTTACCTCCAGGGCCTGGGATTCCTGAGGGCCAGTCTTAGCACTGAAGACTGAGGCAAAGAAAGCATTCAGTTACTCTGCCTTCTCCGCATCCTCCGTCACCAGGGCACCCACCTCGTTCAGCAGTGGCCCCACATGGTCGCTCGTCTTCCGTTTGCTGCTGATGTACTTGCAGAAGCCATCCTGTTGTCTTTGACATCCCTTGCCAGATTTAGTTGCAGGTGGACCTTAGCCTTCCTCGTTGCATCCCTGCATGCTTTGACAACATTTCTGTACTCCTCCGAAGTGGCCTGTCCCTCTCTCCACATTCCACAGACCTTTCTTTTCCACTTGAGCTCCGCTAGAAGCTCCTTGCTCATCCATGTGGGTCTCCTGGCTCCTTTTCTAGATTTCTTTGTCAGGGGGATGTACCAATCCTGAGCATGGAGGAAGTGATGTTTAAACAATGACCAGCTCTCTTGGCCTTCCCTGCCTTCTAGAGCCCTGACCCACAGGATTCCTCCCAGTAGCTCCTTGAAGAGGCCGAAGTTAGCTCTTCTGATGGCCAAGATTTTGATCCTGCTTATCGCCCTGCTTTCTCCATGCAGGATCCTGAACTTCACCATTTCATCCGAGGCTGTCTCCAACGTTCACATCCTCAACCAGTCCCTCTTTGTTCGTTAGTACAAGGTCCAGCAGAGCGCCTCTCCTCGTCGGCTCCTCCTCCATTTGCATCAGAAAGTTATCATTGATGCTCTGTAGGAACCTTCTGGACTGTGTGCGCCTGGCTGTGTGGTCTTCCCAGCTGATTTCAGGGTGGATGAGGTCCCCTACAAGAACCAGGGCCTGTGACTGTGAGGCTACTTTCAGCTGCCAAAAGACAGTTGTGGGTTAAGACAGATAGGGATGTCGCATACGAATTACCATCACGGGCGAAACGGACTTGACTTGGGCAAAATTAATTTAAGGGCTGTTTCTTGCACCTTTTCCCTCAGCCCTCACTGCTGGGCAGCGCTTTGCCCTTTTTTAGTGGCGCTTTCCTTGAGGCACCCGCCCGGTGCTGCGGGGCTGGGCTGGGCCTGGCAGTGGGGCTGCAACCGGCCCAGGGCAGCCCTGGCCTCGCTTTGCCTCTCCTCACAGAGACCACACCTGGACACTTGCACCTCGTAAAAATACTGCAAGCAGATTTGTGTATGTATTTCCTCTTAAGCAGTACAAAGCAAAACTGAATACGTATTTGTCATGTAAATGAAGCTTAGCAGGGATATATCTGACTCGGCTCATTTAAAGCTAACTCTAGATATTAAAAGAAGCCTGACTGTGGCAAATAAACTTTTGTGTAAGGTGAATTAGCATTGGTAACTCTGACTTCTTTAAAGTTACACTGGATAATTCATACTATACTGTGGTCTTCAGATGTATTTTGACTCACTGAGACAGAATAACTGTGCGGTGTCTGACAGCTTTCTTTTTTACAATCAAGCCTTGGCAGGATACTGGAAGAAGAGACAAGTGAGGTTAGTGTAGACAAAGCTGTGAACTGAAGCTGAGACTTAGCGCTTCATCTCGTTTCGAAGAGGAGCTAGGCATCAGAAGGCCAGGCCGTTTGAAGCAAGGTTAAGTAGCTTGAAGTATCTTCCTTCATGAAGCTGCATAACAATGAAGTATATATTTCTTGCTTGCCGCTGAGGAGCCTTTCTGCGTTATTTTTTGTTTACTTTCATCCATGGGGAAATATTATCTGTTTTTATAATGGACTAACTAGCACATGGCTTCAGTGATGCCAAAGCACTGTTTGACTTCCTACTTCTATCAGATTGGTGCCTACTTTGCTTCTCCAGGGTGTGCTGACAACTCTGGCTGCCAAAAACTATGTATGCCTAGCGAGTAAAGTGTATGTTCTCATGACTGCGTCTTCGTAGACATAGCAATGCCACATATTTAAAACTTGTTCTGCAGCGACACACTCTCCTCTGCAAACTTTAAGAAGTTTCTCTTTATCTGAGAGAAAAAAGCAACATATTCACTAACAGGCTTTGAAGGACAAGGAAAATGCTGAATTGTAGATTAATGTCATTGTTGGATGCAAAAATGCTACTTCAGCTTATTTTTTGACATTCTTAGAATGCTCCTTTTAACTGGGTTGAGTCTGCAGTTACTTTAGGGTGTCAGTGATCAGAGCCTTTGTCCAGAAGTCTCTGTCCTCTGTTGCTGGATTTCAGTTGCAACAATAGACATGGAAATACTCAGTAGCACAGGCAGTTACGATACCTAGACATGCTTTCACCTTGTGCTTGTGATCTGATGAGCAGCAGGGACTGGGGACTTTGCAAAGGAACATAACTATGGCTGAAGAAATAACCATTTTGCTCACGTCAGTTGAGAGACTGCATGTAGTGCTGAGATAACTCTAGTACATGAGAATCTCATTCAAGCTATATAAACGTCCTTTCTCTGCTGCATTTCAAAACTAAGGTGCAACCTGTTTTACAATGTACAGAATGAACCCAGGAATCCACTAAATGTTAGATGGAAAAGAGAAAAAAGATATCTAAAACTGCATGGTAGCTTTGTTTGCGCTAGCTTCAACAGATACTGTATTACAAAGCAGCTACTGTTAAAGTTGTAATGATCGGTTAATCTTAGAGTAGTTTGGAAGCTAAATAATTGCATACTAAAAACGAGGTATTCAGAAAAATAAGCTTTGAACCTCTGGCTCTGTTCTGTGCACTTTCCTTCGGGCTTTCTTCAAAGAAACGGTGTCATTCAGTAGAATTGCAAGTCATGAAGCAGGTAGTGGAACTTTAATCATACTGAAAGCAGATGGAAATTCATCCATCATTTCTATAAAGGCCACGACTGACTTCATGGATGAATGAAAAGTCCTCGAAGTCCCTGTGACTCTATTGCTTTTCTCCTGCTCTCCTTCACAAGTTGTTTACTTATACATAGCCACTAGTCTGCTACTAATCCGAAAAATGGACATTCACATAGTTATTTTTTTTACATTAGCACATGTTGTTTCACTCAGGATGTTTTTTATAATTAATATAAGGGATCACAAGGTCCAGATTTCTGACCTCTGATGTGGTTGAAATTCCTGGACAGGACTGAGTTTCTGAGAAGTATGCAATCAAGAAAAATTAGACTGAGTGATTTAATAGAACACTGGCCAAAATATGTATTTTTTACAAGTACATCTTGATGTAAAGTTGTTGCTGTATGAGTTTTTAGAAGTCACGTGACTTGTACACAGTTTTCTGAGGAGTTGAAAACAAGCTGGCATCTTTTCAGCCCTTATCAAGTACCGTAACCAAAACATCATTCTTTGTCTTTAATGTATGACTGAAGACGGGATTCTGAACGACAAGTCACTGGACGTATTTTGTGACTTAGAGACATGTTGTAAAATTCTGTTAAGTTAGAATCTATTTTTTCTGTCTTGTTTGTAACTCTTACCATTTGCATTTGCTTTGGTCTCAAACTAGACTTGATGTATCTTTATTTCGCTTATATTTAGGCAAATTTAACTGTGATAAATATCAATGAAAGGAGATTCTTCATTCTGGTGTCAGTGGGTTGCTTGAAAAAGAAGGGAGCCTGTGTTGCTCTTGCAGTTGGTTGTGTCCTCTGAGGCAGAGTGTGGAGAAGAGCTGAACACAATTCTTGGGCTTTCACATTAAAATTCCTTCATCTAATTGAAGCAAAGGAGTAGAAAGGATTATTTGATCTTCTAGAGTCCTCCTCTCTGGACAGAGCTAAACTCCCCGTGCCAGACACAACTGATCCCTTAAGGTTCATAAAAATACTTAGGAGCATTTCTACTTTTCCCTTTGGAATGACCTTGCACAAATTGGCAATCATTTAAAAAACATGCTGTGGGAAGATGTCCCAGGTATCCTTATAAAATCTTAAATTCTCCTCTATCCAAAGTATTGTGGTTGTAAAGACTGCTATGCTAATTTTGCACACAGTTGTATTTTTCAGTACAATATCTAAAATCATTACCAAAAGATGTTGCCTTCTTCCAGTTTAATTTTCACAGATGAATTTTTGGGGCAATTGACCTTGGAGACTTTACTGACTGATGTCCAATTGGTGGTAGAAGAGTCTGAAACAGTGGAGTTGTTATTCCTCCAGATATACCAAGATTTTTTTTTTAATAGGGAAAATGCAGAAGTGGCTATATACTTATTTATTATTTCTACTAAGAGAGAACCTCTAATTCAAGCACTACCTTATGATAACTTTTATTAAAGTCCAGGAAATAGATGCTTTTTTATGTATATGAACACAGGAAAAGTATTAGAGAATAAGTATCTCCACTTTGGTACTTCAAATTGCCCCTGAGGAGAATACATTTCTGGTCTGAATAAATACAGCGCAGCCTTTTTTGAAGATTCTATTTTAGTCACTGAAGTTCAATAGTATAAATGTTCCTTGCAGATTGTAATTATTGTAATAATACCAAAGACTATGATATTTCGGTGTGGATTATTTTATTAGAAAACTTAATTCAAACTTTTTTAGCAAACCTTCATTTTGAAACACATGATACAACCAGTCTTTGATTATGAGATACTAGATTTATCAAATCTAACCTTCAATTGCAATACATATGTTTTTTAAAGGATTACAGTGTGGACAGGAGTCTGTCTTTTATTTCTGGTAACACTGTTGATCTTTTGTTATAATCTCAATTGTTTGTCTTCTTGCTCTTTGCTGGCCTTATATATTTGAATAATAAACCCACTGAATCTTCTATGATTTTTCTATTGTGCCTATCCTAATGACATGTCCATAATTGGCTGGAGGCTTCTGGGTATTCATATACCCAATAATAGCAGTCCTACAAGAATAACATTCAGAACTTATATTCCAGTTTTAGCTGAGTCTTTTATTTTAGTTAGTTCGACAGTTGAATGTTCTGTAAGCCTGTTTAGGAAAAGAGGGTGGTGGTATCAATGACACTATTAGTTCGGGTAAAGATAGGGCTAGGTAAAAGCTTCCCAGCTGGCAGTTTATTGTACTCATGAAGTTAGACTCTGACATTAAGTAAGTTTAGACATGATTGAGCATGTTGAAGAAGTGATGAGCTGCATTTTACATTCGATAGTTATTACAAACACTTAATAGCAATGAGAAAAGATGGCATATATTGCATGATTCTTTAAAAATGGACACAAAATGAAGTATAAGGTAAGAAATGAGAGTGCTTGTGCACAGTAAGTCCAGGAAATATGATGGTTTTCTTGATGGGAGGGTAGTGAAAAAAGACAAGGAATAAGAGGCTTTAAAAGATCTTACTCTAAGGCCAAAACTAGGAACACCAACGGTGAGAAAGCTGTGCCAGGGTCCTTGTGTTGGCATCTCTACTTGTAACATGATAGTTAAGATGAAGCAGCTCAAAATTCACTGCATGTTGGGAACAATTTACTCATGATCATTAACTAATTGATTTATAGGTTTCCGACCTCCTTACTTTCAAGCCTGTTCATAGAATTCCACTGGCTTGTCCTGTTTGCAGGCTGTACTGCAAGAACTAATAATACTAGGCCAGCTGATTTAAGTGACCTTTCTACATGTTAAAATTTGAAGGCTAGAATTGGAAAGTTTTAGTGCTCCATAAGTAGTAAAGATGGTGCTGGATTAGAAAACAGTGCTTAAATGTAACAGACTTTTAGGGAGCCATGTAAAAAGTAAAACACAGGAAAGTGTTTTTCCCATCAGCGCACACTTTTCTTTTTGCTGGTGATCGAGCTAGAATTATGAAAGTCTTTACAATGTTGCTGAGGGCACTATTGATGGAATGAGGACTAATCTGGTTAAATTTTGTGATGAAGGCCTGTGACGAAAATCTAACACTTGGGTCTTCTACAAGTAAACACAAAAAATATTTATCCCAAAACAAAAAAATAAAAATATCCCATTATAATTACAGCATCATTCTTATCTCTGGGTTTCAGTTTGTTTTTGTTTTGGCCTTGCATGTTTCAAGGAGGATGCAGCCCTTACTCTGTTGGTACCAGTCGATGACCACAGATTTACCAAAGCTTTCACAGAGGGCGTGAAAAATAGTCTTAATGCATGCAAAGACCTTGTGCAAAGAGAAAGGAATTTCAAGACCATGGTGAACTGGACTACTTCTAGTAGAATGAAATTGCAGCAAGGAAGTTTCAGGTTAGGTATCTGGGAAAACTTGAAAATGAAAATGATAGTAAAGCAGTAAACTGGACTAAGCAATTAATAATCTGACATAAAATTCCATTATACTTTTCTCCAAATGTGTGTGAGAACTTCAAGTTCAAAAATATACTGTTACTTTCCACTGCTGCTGAGGTGCAGTTTCTAACTACTTTCCTCTGCCTTCTAAATAGGGGTAGCTGACAGTCTTTATTGCCCTACTGATTCCTTTCTATTTTTAGTTTCCTGTTTCTTTTCCAAGAAATAAAGGGAAAGGTGCCTCCAAAGGAAGACATCTCTCCTTTCCTCTGTGCTCTGTTCTTTTGTGGGAACACCTGCAATTTTTATAAAATCAGGAAAATTGTTTCTGACATGCGGTCAAATCCTATCCACCACACAGGCAAGTGTTTCAAATATAAGGGCGGCTAAATTTAGAATATTACAGAACTTGGAATAATATATATATGTAACTGCTTTAGGGAATTTTCCCTTGCAAGCATTGCCTAGAGTCCCTTGTACTTTTTTTTCAGCCAAGCAGCCAGTAGCACTTTTTTCTGGATGTTTCCCCTCCCAGCTCCTGACACCTGTATCGCTTCCCTGTCTCCAGACCAAAAAGAATGACACCTTCATCTTTCCTCCTCACCAAATACCCTCTAATCTTATCTTTTGCTGTCTTTGCTTCCCCTGCAGCAGGAGCTCTTCTGGCAGGAACAGCCTCCTCTGGGGCCTAACGGCAGAGCCAAGCAGTGGATTTCAGCCTAGACGTGTGCAATAGCAACTGCCTAGTTTTGGAAAAAGTTGAAAATAAAGGCTTTTCTCATGTCTTTCCAAGAGCTTGTTCTGCCTATGCCCATGGCAGTTACAGTTTTATCTGTCCTTCAACTGCCTCAGGAGATCTTTCCCATCTTTGCCCTGTATCACCTCTACCTTCAGCTATGTGTTGCAGTACTGTGATAGAGATGTTAGAGAAGGTGCCAAAAAACCCTGGTATGTCTGTGAGGCACAGTGCTGTACAAGGCAGAGATGCCAGCTTGAATTTTAGTAGCTGAATAAACATCTCAGCATGGTATTAATACATCATTAATTGGGCTCATTAGCCCTGTTTTTGATGGCTACCTTAACTGGCATTAACTTGGAAATCCCAGCATGGTGCTGTGTTCTGTGATGCAGATACATTGTTTTTTCTAGGGCACTTAACACCTTTGGAGTTGCTTTGCTGCAGAGAAGAGGGGTTGCACAACAGCAAGTCATTGGGATATTTTGCTTCATTTAAAACACTTTCTCATAATAGATGTTATTTGGCAGATTATTTTATATGATAAAGAGGCTATTGTGAATGTCAAGCACTGGAACAGGCTGTCCAGGGAAGTAGCTGCATGATCATTCCTGGAGGTATTAAAAAGACATGTAGACGTGGCACTTGCGGACATGGTTTAGTGGTGGATTTGGTAGTGTTAGGGTAATGGTTGGACATGATGATCTTAAGGGTCTTTTCCAACTTAAATGATTCTATGATTCTATATGTGACTGAACAATTCTTGAGTAGAATCATCCTTAATATTGTTAAATTCATGCCATTCTCTGCAGAGGAAGGAGTGGCTGAGATTTTTTGTTACCTCAAGCAATATATTTTTGCTAGGTTCTGAGGGCCAATATAACTATGTGATTTAGTGGTATCTGCAAAAGAGAACAAACTCCAGTTGAAGGCAAAATTGCATTATGTTTTCCCCAAATCTTTTCTGGCTGATCTGTGAGTTGATAGAAATGTTTACGGAAGTCTCAGCATCAAATTCTAATGACACAAATGGGGCCTAATGCTTGAGTCAAGTCCAAGGGCATGGGATGGGATGGGATTGTCCACATCCATTGTTCAAGTCTGCAATTAAATGATTTTACAAGTAATTGTAAAATTGTAAAGTTAGTGTCTCGCTGAAGTGTGAGAACACTAAATGGCAAATTTATTTAGGAAAGTGGTAAATGTTAATATTGTTGTGAAAAACTACACAACAGCAGTGACAACGTTTTAGCTCTGTAAAAATACAATCACAATGCCTCCATTAGGACATGATAACTATCATTACTGAAAGAGAACTTTTTGCATACTGTAGACTTTTTTTTTCTTTTTCCATACTTGTTTTCAGGTTGTTTAGATATAAGAGAGGGAAGAAAACAATAGTTACTTTACCTGTACTTTGTTAATGTCAAGTCATAATATTCCATTTTAAACAGATCTCTTAAATGCTTTTTAAAAATTGTTTGATGACATAACTGTTCCTCCTGAAGTCTGTTACTTCTTGACTTCACAGGAGCAAAGCTTAACTAAACACATAAATATATCTAATAGTTGCCTCACACAAATTATCTGTGTGATTCATATCATAACACAGCTTACATAAATCCTTGTAAATAATATCTGCAAACATCCTGAAGAATATTAAAATCCTATTGAACCCTAATGGTAATGCCTCAGGTCAGGCACTGAGTTCTTACAATGTGTGTCTTAATAGCTGTTTTTTCACTCTCAGGGAGTTTCTTCAGTGATTTGGCTGGAGCTAAAGCTAAGCACTTACCATATGTAAAACTCTGGCCATTTCTTTTTTCCCAGCATCAAGTAATATTTACTGACTTTTGAAGCGAACATTTTTCTTTTGTGAATAACGTTCAGGTTGCCTCTTAACATTTCAGTTGCTATCAGCTGACTGACTGTTGGAAGTCTTCATCTAGTTGAAAAGCCCCTGCACAAGCAGCAGCAGCAAGTCGATAATAATTCTGCTGTTGCTAGTTGTTTCTTCTTGTATGCTCTGTATAGAACTATAGGGTTTTTTCCCCTCTGCCTTTTCTGTTGATATAAACTTTTCTAGACTTCTTTTAATTTTTCTCGGTACAGGTAGGATATGTCCATATTTTTCTACCTTTTAATTTACTCTAAGACTGTCCACACATCTCAGAAAGAGTCAAGATAGATGAAAGACCTTTTTTGTTTGCTTAGCTTCGAAGTGGTTAATGTTTTCCTTATGAATATTTGGACTTCACAAATGAATCTGTTTTTCTTCAATTCAAGTATAGTTTTTTATCATTTGACAAATACAGCAAAATTCAAGTTGTCTATGAGTGTGAGAAACGTGACACTTTTTTCAAAACCAGAAAGGGTTCACTGATGTGAAGAGTAGGATTTCCTCAGTGTGCTTATGTTAAGTACAGGAATACTATTGTATACAATTTGTTGCAGTGCAAGTGGTCTGAGAGAAAGGTGGGAACCACAACTACTGCCTTAATAATTTTCTTGTGAAACAAACATGGTTTGGGAATCTCCAACACAGATTTTTACCCAGATCCTAAATGGAGTCAGAAAACCTGCGTTTACTATGTTACAATGACTATAAAATGTTCTTTCATATGGAACAAGGCCCAGAAAGACTGCAATGACATTCTGACGCTTCAGTTGTGTCACCACTTGAGCACCAAGAGTGGTAAACCACAGTTCAGTGAGCTGTACACTTGCTTTGCTTGGTGGTTCTTTGGGCTGTATTCCTGTGGAAGAGGGAGGTTAGGCAGACTTTCCTGGAGGAAAAAGGAGCTCATTAATCTGTCTTGGGAGGCTGTGCTGTGGGAGAGGAGGTTCACAAGTCTGCACAATATAGAGTGCTCAAGATTTATGGGAAGGATCTCCAGCCCTCTATGTATGTGGAAAAACTGGCAGTCTGCTGTGAAGAGTGTGAACAGTCAGCATTCGTGCTTAAAAATACCTTTCTAGAGGTCAAATAGTACCATGCTTTGTTGACTGCAGCTACAGGAAGAGAATTAGGAGTTATTTTTAAGACTTTCATGTATTGTATTATCTTAACCACTGAGTTTTTCTTCTTCATTTAAACCAAAATAACCTATTTGATATTCTAATGATATATGGCATTCTTGAGATTATAAAATGTCTGGTCTTTTTTCAGCAGTTTGCTGTAGGAGAGAGGCCAAGGCAGATCTGCCTTGAAGATCTAGCTGATTTGGGGCTCCATCACATGTTAGCACTGTAGTTAATGAGCTGGCCATTGCATAAGGAAACTCTGTCTCTGATGTTTCTGCTGTCTTCAGTAAAGAGAAGAGCAGATCTCTAAAATTTTGTATTGCATGTTAGCCTGGTGTATCTTTTTACACTGTATCTGTTAGCCTCCATTCCCCATATAACGGGAAAGGAATACCCCTGTGGGGGTCTCACAGGGAATTTATGAGTTTAAATTCACTAAATATTGGGATATGGAGTGCTATATGAACGCCAAGATTGCTAAGAGTTTTGTGGAGAATATGTTTCGTTTGGAGTTCTGAAACTGAAATTCAAACTGAATTTGAGCCAGCTTCAGCAATTATGTAGCTGTAATTCGCATTAATGCTGTTTAATAGATGTTTAAAAGATGTGTGAAGAAATCTAACGTGGTAGTTTTGTCAAACTTCAATGCATGGCCGAAGTAAGCTTTTAGTGAAAACATTTAAAAGACATAAAACAAGCAAATGCATTTCTTGATTTAGTTACCTTACAACTGGCACATTTTTCTCCTGTCATTCAAGCATTTGCGTGTGATGGAACGATCTAAAAGAAGTTTCCTCTGTGACTTTCTTGTGGCATAAGTAACAAGTGGCAGTTGAAGCCACTTATTGGTTAAATTACAGTCCATTTTAGGGGAGTAAACTAATGTGTGTATATTAGCCTGGAAGAAAAGGTAAGAAGGCTTAAAGCAAGGAGCTGTCTACAGATTAACACTTTGAAGTTCACTTGGATGACTTCCAGCTGTGGGAATTCTTGTGAGAAAACATCACTCACTCCACACCAACATGGGAAGTTCAAGGGCATGTCTGCCATGTTATCCAAAAGTGTAAGCACTGTGTGGATAGTGCTGTTTGAGCCTGTGTTAATCGGGGTAGCAGTAGAAACTGCTGTTTCCAGAACAGTGTGCAAGCCTTGGCTTGATGCTATATTATTATGGATTCAGATTCACAGACATCCTAAGCCTATCTAATTGCTCTCTCCTGCTGTCAGGTATTGATTCCAATGTTCCTATCTAACCAGGTAATTTTCTACATACTTGCAGAAGTAAGCCTTGCTAAATTATCAACACAGGGAGAGATCCAATGAGTAGCAGTCTGGATGGAGTGGGGAATGCATTGACAATTGAGAAGGTGAGACTGGGTAGCAGGAACAGGACTTTCCCATCCTGTTTAATAGCTGTGAGTCAGATTTGTTCCCTGCAAATCCTGAAGCTGCAGCCTGCCAAAGCTGAGTTATTCAGAAACTTGTGTTAGGATATCTTACCTATTACCAAGTGTATTTACCGGCTTCAATATTCGTCCTCATGCTATGGACACAATTCCACACTTCAGATGGCTTCTCAAGCTTTAAGTTCTATGTCCTTCTCCTGCCTTTTCTGAGATGGCATTCTCCAGGGTTGAGAAAGAACAATTGACTAATTACTAGTACAGGTGTTAACAGTTTTCATTTGTACATTGACTCCTCGGGCATGAGATAAGAAGCAAGAGAGTTCAAGGAACTAGGTTGAGAGAAACAAGGCTCTGGTGAGTATTTGTTTAGTAACTTACTAGGTATTGTTTCATGCTCAGTTATTGCACAGCACAGATAAAATGGCAATGATATGAAGTCTATAGTTACATGGATAAAAATTGTGAGAGAAGAATTAAAATAAGAAAAGGTTTAAATGACATTTTAAGGTTTACACTGAAGATCACTGACAGGTAGTCTTTTAGAGAAGAAATTTTATCTAACTCAGCTTAGAGCTTGACTGAAGGTATTGGGTTATGCATAACCATCTTCTTTGGCAGCTTAGTGTTAATGAGCCACTATGTTCCATTGATAAACTACCTTTAATCCACAAAGGTTAACTGGATGTTAATGCTGTATATGCGGAGGAGACAGATCAGGGTTTGTTCTGGTCATGGGTCTGTTTTGTGATATCTCTCTGGGAGGTGGGGTGCGTAGGCAGAGAGAGCTGCCTCTTTACCATGCTCTGGTTGCTGTCTGGAGTGCCTGGGAAGGCTCTGCCTAAGAACAGTTTGAGTAAGTGAGAACAGAGTCATGTCATGAGTTTGAGTTGGTGCCAGCAAGGATGACCATGGCAGTCAGGGAGCCAGGGGCTTGGGAGGGCTGTGGTGAACTGGGAGAAGCCAAAGTAACCAAGACTTGCTGGAAGGGAAGACCTTCATCCTAGAGAAGCAAGGGAAGGCAGCATAGGGTTTGCTGGGATTCCGAAAGTTGCTGAGTTGTTGTATGGAGAGTGTATCTGGAAGGTCTTTGCTCTGCAAAGAGGCATTGGGCTGTGTGAGATCTATTTATGACCTCCTTCTGTTTCTCTCCTGGCTTGTACTGAATGTGCTCTCCTTTGAGAGGTGAGCCTAGGAGTAGCAAACCTTTTTGATTCTTGTGGTCCCCGTATCCTTTTTTTGATTAGTTTTACAAAGCTGTTAACATACAGAAAAAAATTTCGGGATTCTCCCTGAAAGGTGAAATGGACAATATCTTATATTTTTGTTCATAAATCTTGCTTACTTAAAAAAAATGTATTAAACTTCTGTCATTAATTTCTCCGATTATTACATTCAATTCCCTCCCACCCTCCCATCAGTAGTGGAGAGGAGAGAAGCACAGTAGCTGTGAGGCAAAATCCTTCTCCCCCACTCCCCCTTTCCCACCTCCTTTGCTTACTCTGGAGACTTTGGTGACCTTGGTTTGTCTTTTTTTTCCTCTTTCTACAATTGAAAAAAAATTATGTTTGTCTGTAATCTACTTTGACTCCACTTGGGCCATGCCAGTTTCATATTCACTATCAAAGAACAGTTTCCGAAGCCCTCTCCTCTTGGGTATTCCCTTGTGGCTCAAATCAACTTCCTCCAGGACCTTCTTTCTCTTGCTAGTGCTGCAAAATTTAGCTCCAAATCACTCCTACGTAGCATTTCTGTGATGGGAAGAGGGCTGGCATATTTAATTGTATCAAATTACATGAGAACATTGAGTCCTTTGGCAAGAATTAGGTAAGGAGTAAGTTTTAGGGTTCACACATCTCTGATTACTGTCACGTGATTGGTGTACGTGCAAAACAGAAAGGAAATGTAAGCAGAAGCAAACTGCAGCAGGAGGGTGGTTTTTACAGAAGTTGAATTCTGCTTCAGTATTACAGCAGTTGTTTGTTTTTGTTTTTTTTCCTTAGTTCTCCTGTCTTCTTCCCCTCCCGTCCAATTTTAGTCTTGGGATGTTGTGCAGTACTGTGTGAAAGAGACTTTTATGTATATGTATAGTTATTTTAAAATTACCAGGCTGATAAACACTTTGCTTTGAACTATTCAGAATGTAGTTCCTTAGTCAAAGCAAGAAGCTTTGAAAAATGTCCAAACTTCAAACTGGCTTTGAGAAGTTAGTAGTCCCAGGGATGCAGCTACGGTGTCTGCCAGCTTGGTGTCTTAAATCTATTTGACATGGTTATACATCTGCTCATTTTAATAACCCTCTTGCTTTTTTTTTTTTTTTGAGAAGGCTCGAAGACCATTAGTAATGGTCAAAATGTAGCTTAAGAAACCCATTCCACATCTGTTCAGGCTAAACAGCTGAAAAACGAACAAGAGAGATGCCCTTTCTCTTCCTTGAAGAAATTGGTTAAGCAATCCAAACGTAAATGATAAAAGAGTTTCAGAATGAGTGCATATGGCTGGTTGAGATATTTTTACTTTCTGCATAAATTCACCTAGATAGATGCACTGCCAACAGATGACTCATTGCCATATAACTCATTGCCGTATAAAACAGTTGGTCTCAACTTGCTAAAAGGTGTAAGTTGTAGTAAATAATCTTTTTCCATTCCGCACTGTCCAGTTGAAACTATTGAAACACTCCATTGTTTCTAAAACCCACACATTTTTATGATGATCTTTTTAAATAGACTCAGAAGATGAACTAGATTTGATCAGACAAATATTGTAGCGGATCCTTTGTATTAGATGTAGCACACAGCTAAGTGAGTCCAAGTAAGTTATTGGAACTAGATTTCATTTTACTTTCATCAAAGAAGAAGAATAGGAAAAGCTCAAGAATAGAATTGACATGACAAACTTGGGAAGACAGACAAATTAGCACAGAGTTTATAATCTCTGTGTTGCTCCTGTTGCTCCTTTCAGTGTTCGGCTATCATTGCAGCAACAATGAATATTCATATGATGCCCATTTGGCAAAACCCATTACATATATGTGAACAAGGACTGTCTATAAATAGAAGACATACTTCATTGAAAAGCTTCAATTTCAAGATAGCCATTCCAAATTGCTATGAAGTTTAAAGGACTGCATGCATACAGCACAATTCACATGGGTATAAATAACTGGATGATCTCTTAAACAGAGTCACTGGGCTGAAGGTGGAAGAGACTGCTGGATGCAACCTCCATTGTCTCTGATTATAAAGAGTAGGATAGGACCTATCCTGTACCACCCGTTGCCCTTCTTAGGTGATTTGACCATAAAGTGCAGTTCTACATCTGATATCCAGCAGATTTTTGAGGGGCTGATCTTAGTAAAAATACTTGAAAAAAAACCTGCAGCAGTAAAATTTATCTCTGTATTCAATGCTGTTTTCTTAAATTCATAGGAGCTGTCATTCTACATTCTATAGTAATTCTTTTACATAAAATGAGTTATGCTTTAGTTTATTCTCTGACATGAAATGTTTAAAATGGAAATAATTAGTTTAATGTTGGAAGTGTAAACATAATCAGAATGTAGAATGAAGATCCTACTGTAAGGTTAACACATTTGTGATTAATCACTTCAGTGGTTCATTTTGGTCATTTATTGACCATTTTTTGTGACAAATATCTCTCTGATTTTGTCTGCTTGCAAATGTCATGACCTTCATTGATTTCCATTTGATTTCCAGTGGCAGAAAGCTAGAACCTACTACTGAAGCAGAGGATTTTACTTGTAAAGATTTCAGTTTCCTGACGTCAGGCCTCACCTCTCCCCATCCCACCAACCCTCTGACGTCTCTCTTCCACTTCTCCCTCCAAAAAAATCTCTGTGTTTTCTGAAATAATTTATTTTAATTTTGTCCAGTTGACGAGGAAAGCAGCACATGGGTTGTGGCCTGGGCACTTGTCTGACTGGTGGCCAGTCAGCTGCCCAGGAGATATATTTTCACTGCTTCGCCATGTAGCCTGTCCTTTCTAGACAGTGGGTAGAATAAACAACCCTATTGGCTTTTTACTATTTTATAGATTCTGAAAAGTGTGCATTGTATCTTAGCAGCTAACAGAATGGACAGGCAGCCTGTGGTGTCTGTTGCTAATCGTTAGTCACAGCTAATTCTTATGATTGTTCATCGTTAAAGATAGCCCAGGAATAAAATTTAGTATCTCAGAGTGATTTTTTTCAATTACAATATCTTCTTGTATAAGTCATATTATTGCTGTAGAATCTTTACCACTGGGCTTCTTGTCATGAATTAGTTCCACTGAAAAATGGATACAAAATACGATGTCACTTCTTTTTTGGAGAGACCTGTATTTTAGGTATGATTTCGTGTGCTTGCTGTGTGTCATCCGTGTCATCTCTAACTTCCAAAAGCTGAAGCTGCTTTACCTCTGAAATATCTTGAAGCCAGCCGGGGTTAGCTTTGGTCTTTGGAAAACCTAGTGCTATGTGGTTTAAATAATGGCACATTCTTCTTTGGGAACACGCTACAGGAAGTGCCTGTATACAAGGTGTACTTTTCCACTTAATGACTGTATCAGTTGCTCCTGCTCTTGAGGAAAGTCAGCGTAGAACAGTGATTTGAGTGTTGATCTTCACTATATTTGGGGAACAATGAGTTCACACTCTATTTTACACGGTTTCCTGAAAAAAACGCTAGATTTGATCACCTTTTCTGCCTTCTGAGATGAACAAGAAGGGAAGTAACAGCAGACAGGACAAGAAGAGTCCAGTCTGTTTGAAATTTACTGTGCTTGCTGCGTCACTGGGCCTTTGAAGTTTGTCATCACAAATATCATGGAAGCTGTTGAAATCTGAGACACCTCTAAAGCCAGGATGTTCAACTTTGCCGTGTATAAAGCTATGTTACTGTATCAGCTTTGACATTAACAATGAGTAGGGTCGGATTGTTCCTAAAATGTCTTGGAATTGTTTGCTGAGCAGACAGAACTCCTTGGTTGACTCTGACCACCATGTATTTATCAGCAATTACACATCTGTCCTGAAAAACAAAGTTCTGTAGCAATGAAATTACTGAATTGAACAAATCTGAAAGTAGGAAAGGAAGGAAAAAAAGAAGGTAACCAATTATTTTCAGCTTTTCTAAAATACCTGCTCTAGGGGAAAACTTTTACCTTAAAAAAAAAAAAAAAAAAAAAAA
>Ga0065711_1006311_pt1 | contig 17742 bp, 8 predicted proteins | sample Hoacrofraction12_FD_59098 | JGI IMG/M metagenome (GOLD analysis project Ga0065711, IMG submission 59098) | Hoatzin crop microbial communities from Cojedes, Venezuela - Epithelial fraction 12 v2 (version 2) | ecosystem: Host-associated > Birds > Digestive system > Esophagus > Crop | place...
GAAAGCAATGTAGCAAGGTAGCAATTTCATTTTATGGTAGAGCTGTCAGCAAAATCCCTATAGTTTTTGTAGATGTTAGAACACTAGAATCAATTTGTGGGATGAGATGCTTTTGAAGAAATATGTTCACTAAGATAAAGGCTCATCCCTCCTGATTTTAATCACTTATTATTATTAGTTATTTTATAGTTATTTCAACTATATTATACACCTAAGCCACATTAGGATGAATTGTCTCGTGCAGGTTCCTCTCCGCAGATGATTGATAAGTAGCTTGGAATAGATGTCTGATCTCCAAGAAAGTCAATTATGCTGAGCTAGATCTTAAGCCAAAGGAAAGGCCTGAAATGTATTGTACATTTCTCTTACTTCTACCCCCTGTCCTGTCTTGTTGAATGCAGTGATGGAAATCTTGGCCAATGACAAAAGCTTTTGAAAATCCTATACAAAGTCTAGTAGTCTAGAAAGATATTTAAGCTAAGTAACTAGCTCATTCAGTTTTCTGTCATTCTCCTAGTGCCTGCCCACATGAAAGGTTAATAGCAATCCATTTTCAAATGTCTCATCCAGTCTACATAGTATTGTACTAATATGGCACATAATAGGAATTAATTAATGTTTGAAAAATTCATAATACTCATTGTATGGTCTACATAAGTATCACAGGTTGCTATTACATTCAATATACTTCCTCCTCCAAATCAATGTAATCTGCAATGGACTTCATGTCAAAGATCAAACGGGAAGAAAAAAAAAAGACACTTTGAATCTCTTCTTGTTACTTGGGTATCACAGAATCACAGAATGGTAGGGGTTGGAAGGGACCTCTGTGGGTCATCTAGTCCAACCCCCCCGTCGAAGCAGGGTCACCTACAGCAGGCTGCACAGGACCGCATCCAGGTGGGTCTTGAATATCTCCAGAGAAGGTGAATCCACAACCTCCCTGGGCAGCTTGTTCCAGTGCTCTGTACCCCTCAGAGGGAAGAAGTTCTTCCTCATGTTCAGACGGAACTTCCTGTGTTTCAGTTTGTGCCCATTGCCCCTTGTCCTGTCACTGGGCACCACTGAAAAGAGCTTGGCCCCATCCTCCTGACACTCACCCTTCAGATATTTATAAACATTTATAAGGTCCCCTCTCAGCCTTCTCTTCTTCAGGCTGAACAAGAACTGGACAGAGTATTCCAGATGAGGCCTCACCAGGGCAGTGTAGAGGGGAAGGAGAACCTCCCTCGACCTGCTGGCCACACTCTTCCTAATGCATCCCAGGATCACATTAGCTTTCTTGACAGCCAGGGCACACTGATAGTTCATGGTTAACTCATTGTCCACTACGACACCCAGGTCCCTCTCTGCAGAGCTACTCTCCAGCAGGTCCACCCCAAGCCTGGGGTTGTTCCTCCCCAGGTGCAGGACCCTGCACTTGCCCTTGTTGAACCTCATCAGGTTTCTCTCTGCACAACTTTCCAGCCTGTCCATGTCACGCTGAATGGAAACACAGCCTTCTGGTGTATCCAACGCCCCTCCCAGTTTGGTGTCAACAGCAAACTTGCTGAGGGTACAGTCTAACTCTTCATCCAGGTCATTGATGAAGAAGTTAAACAAGACTGGGCCCAGTACTGACCCCTGGGGGACACCACTACTTACCGGCCTCCAACTAGACTCAGCGCCGCTGATGATAACCCTCTGAGTTCTGCCATTCAGCCAGTTCTCAATCCACCTCACTGACTACTCCTCCAGCCCATACTTCCTGAGCTTCTCTAGGAAGATGTTATGAGAGATAGTGTCGAAAGCCTTGCTGAAGTCTAGGTAGACAACATCCACGGCTCTTTCCTAATCTTCCCAGCCAGTCATGTCATCATAGAAAGCTATTAGATTGGTCAGGCATGATTTCCCCTTGATGAATCCATGCTGACTACTCCTGATAACCTTCTTTTCCTCCACTTACTTGATGATGACCTCCAGGATAAGCTGCTCCATCACCTTTCCTGGGATGGAGGTGAGGCTGACTGGCCTGTAGTTCCCTAGTATCCTTCACCTTTGACTTCAGCCAATTAGTTCCTGCCTTTGTGAAATTTCAGTTTAGCAGTATTTGGTGTTTCCTAATCTACTGTGAAAGATAAATTTTAAAAAATTCTCCATACTTCTGTAATGCTTTACTGGATGCAAAAGCCTATGTTTACAGTATTTTGACAGGAAAAAAACCAAAACCAAACCAAAAAAAGCCCCAACGGTCTAAGAATAAGCAAGCAGGAAGAGTACAGAATAAACATACAGGTTTTCATTATTTCTTATTGTATGTGAATTCTTTCATTTGGACCTCAGCTACCCATACCCATATATTTTTGGCCTCAATGAGACAAATCTCATATTTTACAGGTTAATTTATGCATGTGCCACGTTAAACTTTTATAAAGCACTTCGTACATTTCTCCTTTCATCATTTTAGTATGTAGAAGCAATAATGCAAACAAATAGTAACTTTTTCTTCTGACTTCATGCAAGCATGTCCATCTTTAAAACAGAAGATATCATTACGGACTAGTGATATTTCCAGAGAGGATGCATTAACATTAAAAATAAATGCTATTCATTCACATAAAATCAGAGATAAGTTTATGCAATAAATCTCAGTTTTAGATTCACATTATTCAGTAATGTGTAAGAAAGTGGTTACAAAAAAGCTTTTACCATATATATATGTATGAGTACACAATTTACTTATCGCTTTTAGGAAAAAAAAAATCCAATGCTCTTTAGCAAACCTGGATGCAATTAAATTCAAGCAGTGTGGTTCTTTCACTAATGAGAAGGGTGGCTAACAGTCCACCAGTTAATTTACTGAATAAATTCTATGTAAAGAACAGCTTAGTAGTGTGTGTTCATCTGTTCCAGGAAACTCTTCAATTAAATATATTTAGATACAAACTATAGTGTCAATGCGGGTTTTTTTACAAGAGATCTTGTTGCATGAGGGCAAGATGTGACTTTAATTATATTTTCTATAATAATAGATAGATGAGAAAAAAATAATTAAAAAAAAAATTACTGTTGTATCTGTAGCCAGAACTGTAACTCAGTACACATGATTTTTGCCAGTTGTATTAAAAGACTTTAGGCTCTGCCCTGAGCTGAGGGCACAGGTCTCAGGACTGGCCAGGTATCACCTTCACTGTAGATGGGCTGAGCTGGTTTCAGCTCCTGCCTCGGAGCCAAGTCCCTGTTGCCTCCTCTTCCTGAGCTTGAGCTCTTCCAGCGGTGGGAAGCGTCTGGCTAACCCAGGGGCTCCTCATGTTTAAGCATGGGGAAACTGTGGGGGCTGTGTTCATCCCTCAGCTGCAAGCAGCCAGAAGGCATCAGCCTGAGGTAAGGAAACATTTAACAGGAAGTCCAAATGTATCAAACTGAGGAGGAAGTGCCCACCCCACTCCACATACAAATCTCCCATGCACTCCATAAATAACCTGTTGCTCCTGGTGAAGACTTTGTGATGTTCTAAACTCATTAAAACCTTTCCATCCTGCAGCTCATGAGGCATACTGAAGTGCTGACCAAGGACACTGGAAGGGTGAGAATAAGATCAAGTAAAAGGGGTAGGTCCTAGCCAGTTCACTTACAACAATTTTAAAGTATTATTACAGACCTGTCAGTGTTAGTTTTGTATTTAAACTATTGGACTGTTAAATAGTTAATTGGACTAACAATAAATTCATAGCTGAAAGTATATTATGTTTCTTTTTGCTTACAACAAGATTTTGAGTGTAATAGAGCATAGCAGCAAGGCAATCAACTTCTAAAGAACAAAGATGTTTAATTCTGTTTTCCCACTTTGATAAAAAAAATTCTGCAGCCATCACATGAGCGTGAAAAATCATAGAAGGGAAAGATTTATTAAAGTCCTAGTTAGGTAGTAGCCCCTCTGCTTTACTCAACTCTGCTCTAATAAGCTTTCTGCCTGAAGATTTAGTGCATTGCCCCCCCCCTCCCCAAGAAAAGCTATCTTTCCAACACACATTGACCACTAAAATGCAAAGTTAGGAAGGCAGGTAGCTAAGACATGCATGGCAACAGAATATACATGTGGTATCACAGAAGCAAATGTGTACCTGTGAACGAACTTGACTATCTTTGCTTACCCTTTACTCCAGGATAGAAGGATCTCCCTACCATTTCCCTTAATATCTTTGCAGGGATTTCTTTCACATGGAGTGAAAGAGAGAGTTTTAAACAGTTCTGTGCAACTTGTTGTGATATGCAGCCACAGCATTTGGGGGTGTACCTTTATATATCACAAAATAAGAAGAGTTTGTCTAGGTCAATGTTTAGCTGAAGAAACGTTAAGGAGCAACCAGAGGTTCGAGGACCTTAGGTGCTCTTCTGCAATAATATGTTAAAAGGCACAGCCAGGTTCCAGTGATATGCTTTCAGCTGAAGCAGAACATATATTTTCAGAAATTTTCAATCTTAAAAATTATGTGTAATGTTGGTGAACAAGCTAACGAAATAGTAGGTAAACTAATGATACTAACGAATATTACTCAAAAAGGGGAAGTGTTATTCCTCATTTATTTCCTGAACTATGCAAGATTGCTGTGCACAGAAAACAGATCCACACTTTGGAAGTAAGCTGCACTCAGTGAGCGAAGTGATCTCTCTCCTTATTTTGCACAAGTCATTTTGAAAATTTCCATGTTTTTCATGCTGAGGATTGTTTACAAATTAATGTGAGCTTTACAGGCAAAAAATAATTTAACATAAAACTTCATTATGATCATATTTTTAAACATTCAAAATACCTTAGTTTACTGTATGGACAACTTAAACAAACAAAACAAAGACATTGAATATAAATAATTAACACATTTTGCTACTCTTATTAAATTGAGTGTTCCTCATTTCCCTTGTGACATCCTTTTTGTATCAGCTACCAAGAGATAAAAGACCTTCTGTTTATGAAGGGGTAGGTTGATATCTCTGTTTTGCTGGTACACAAAACAATAATTACACAGACATCAGTAGAGCAATTAAAAAATATACCAATACAGTTGAGTCAGAATTAAAAGATCCCTAAATTCAAAAGCTGCCAACATGCTCGCTTAGTCAGTTTAATTCCAAACGATGTTCTCCTACATTTATACACCTGTCTGCATAATACATTGAGATATTAGAAGACATTGCGTGCTTTTGTTTACCCTATATGAAATTTGTTTCTGAATGCATAAGTTTGCTGATGACATAGCATTGGACACTGAAGAATTATAAATAGTGATTTTCACTATGGTCATGTCTTTCTGTTTAGGTAATGAAAAATGAATTCAATTTAATAACATTAAAAGTTATTGTTTATAATAGTGTGATATATTAGCAATAATTTCTAGCTGAATATTTTGCAGTACCCAAAGATTTTAATGAATCTTGAATCACAAGGTCAAGAAATACCCAGCACACAAAGTTAACAGCAGTGATTCCTGAATAAACTTAAATTACTTAACATTTTAAGTCAAACAGTCTCAACAGTTAAAATAATCCCTACTCAAATAAGGCTTGCTGTTTTCTTCTTGTGAAGACATGGAAACATAATCATAATCTTTCTACATGAAGATACTTATATTTATATCCTTCTAACATAAGTTCCATATTATCTGAAAGTGATTTCAGATGCATTGTTAGAAAATAGAAAAGACATTTTGCCAATTCATAGAAATATAAAAGGAACGCCGAGATCATGATGGAAGCAACATGTGGAATGTTTCTAAAAAATACCATGCAGGAGGAAAACAGAAATGTGTCTGGAGATAATCCAATCCTAATAAGTAAACAAACAAACAAATACTTCAGATGAAAGTATATGAAAACAAAGAGATTTGTGAACTATTGTTGCAGTCAAGTCTGAGATAAATTGTGAAGTTGACAGGAATATCTCAGTCCTTGATATAAGGAAATGTCAGACTTAACATAGTAAGCGTGAGTACAATAATATAAGCAATGGAGAACATTGTATGTGAAGATATGATATCATGTATGTAGTTTGATAACTACAGTGATGGCAGTTTAGAGCATGGGGAAAGTTAAATTTGGAAAGCAGTGTTCACAGACAGCATATTATAGAGCTCTAGGGTAGAATAAGAGACATCAGAAAATATTGTGGCAGCTAAGGGAATCTTGTAAATAGTTACAATAGTGATATGAAGGGATTTAAATTCCCTAGATATTGATCAGAACACAAGTTTCAAAACTGAACAGGGAAGTGTCAGATATTGCCTGATAATTTACATAGCAAGCCCCAAGATCATTGGCTATTTTGAAATATATCTTAGGAAATAAACCATTTACATGGTAGGGTGCATGTGCTGAAAAACAGAAACACTGACATTTGATCCTGCAACAGAGAAGGGTATGAGGTTATTTCATTTCCTTTCCATGCATTTTTTTTTTATGTTTCCACCTCTGTGGAACAGAGCTGTGGCAGCTGTTCAACACATTTTCTCATTCAAGATAGAGGAAATAAGCAAAAGAATAAAACAGACAAAGTGTGAAAGGAATATTGAATATTTTGAACAAAGCTGCTTGTTCCTCCTCTCTTCACAAAGAAATCTTTCTTCAGTCCTAGATAGTGTATTCTCAGCTGGTGTGAAATCTAACTGGAAGTAGGTAGTTACATCTGTGTGCACTGTTATCCTTTATCCAATACATGAGTTTTGATCAGGAATTATTAATTTGTTATGATTTTTGTACAGCCTAGGTACAGTTGTTCTCAAGCTTTCATACCAGGCTCTGCTCTGCTCATTTGTAGTAGTTTGGGTGGCTCTCTTTCTTTACCTTTACCCTCTTGCAGCTCTCAGAAGGCCCTACATTCAGAAACCCACAGAAGTCTTCTCTCCACCACTTTTAGCCTCTGTGTAAAAATTTCTGGGGAGCTGGCTCAAGGTTAGTGTAGCAGCCTTGTGCTAACTAGGCAAACCCTGTTGCATTTGAAGGAGAAGTTATAGACTTGTCTTTGAGGAGAAGCAGCAGTAACATCCAGTGAGTCAGTGGCCATCACAGGTAAACTGAGATCCAGACCAGGCCTTTGATCTTTAATTTTCTCCTATTCTTCCATATTCATTAGCGCAGAATTAGTATGTTAACTGGAACAGATGTGGGGCACCGAGAAAAGGGGTAATGAAGACTGAGACGAAATGAAGGCTAGCTTTTGGGACTTCTCCCTTTTTTACCAAACACCTTCACTTTGCTATATGTAGGATGTTGCTTGCAGCTTGGGAACAAACAATAGAACCCATAGCTCAATGCTCTGTTGCAAAACAGAAGGAGAAGCAGTATTCACTGAGCTTTAGTCTACCTTAAAGGCCCATCTCCCTACGTTCCCTCTGTATTTAGTAGAGAAAAAGCGGATTCTCTAAGGGACTATTTGGAGTGTGACCTTGTAACAGTTGTTCTGAGCAGTCTTTGTCCATCAATAGACTTCCTAAGCCAAAGGTCTCTTGGTGAATATTCCATAGCGATCAGAACAACAAGGCTTAAATTTACTTCTCTGACATACCTACACAAGGTTACTCCTATGTACTGTAACTTCAGTTATGCAGCTTAACACAACATTGAGCTTAACATATCACAAGGGACTTGCACAGACCTGCTTTAGCCCACAGTTTTTACAATAGTTTCAACCTAGAGTGCTCTGATTCAGAAAAAAGCCTGGAAACTTGTGTTTTGAGTGGGGTGGGATTTTTTTCCTATATCTTTTAAATGGAATGTGTGAATGAGAGATATGAATAGACTAATTAACTTATCTGTCATTTCTCTCCCATGGCTTGCAAGTAGTGCACCTCTTATACTCTTATTTTTTGTGACAAAGTGCATTCTCTCAAAAACCCCTTTTTAGGAACTATTCCCATTGGAATCTCCTGAATGAAACAACAGCCATAGACAGAAGCAAATGTATATGTTTTAATTTAACTGGAATAACTCCATGTATTATTTCGCTGTTTTATTAATGTACTGAAGTTGGACTGGATGATCATAAAATATTTTTCTTTTTAACAAAACTTGGTGGAAAATCAAACTGACATTGAAGACAGATTTTTAGAGAGATGCTCAGACAGAAGCTAGACTTCTGTTTGAGAGAAGGAAAGATGACTAAAGGTAAAATATCACAGGCTTTGAGAAAATATTTGTCTGTCCTATTGTTGTTGCTTTCTTTCTTTTATGAGTTTGATTATATAAATCCAGCAAATTTGACATAAAAAGTTCTTTAAAAGGAAAATAATTTAGAAAAAACTATTTTCCCAGTAGTGTTATGACACATAAAATTACCTGTAACTTACTGATTGCATATTAATTTCCATAGCATTTGATGCTGCAGTTAGTGTATGTAATGGACAATGTCCACTCCACTGAATCGGTGCGTACGCAGTATTTTGTTATCTATTCGTTATTCAATGCCCCTCCCTTTCTCATCCAAATTTACAGCTTTCTATTCAAAACTGGTTTTGAAGGGAGAATTTTAAACATTGCTATGGATTTTTCTCAGCCATTGATGAAGATTAATTCTTTTTGTTTCTCAGTGACTTTATCTCATTACTGTCTTGTGAGAGGCATGTGTATTATTTCCATTTTACAGATGCAGAATGCAGATACATGGAGGTTAAGACTGGCCATATCCAATGACCATACATGCATTATTTCTAAAAAAGGTCTGATTTTTTCATTGTATAGCACTGCTCTCTTTACAGTTGTGAGAACTCAGTACTTCTAGTCTGTTGTTATCCGTCCAAGTTTTTTGTGGTGACCTTACTAGGGAGGATATCTCCAGTTTGACTTACATTCTGCAGCTGAATATATCTTCAAAGATCAATTTTTAATATTCAGCTCAAGTAATATTTTATTCTTTAAATTCAGCTCCCATAAAATTTGTAAATTTTGAATGTCATCACAGATTGAGTCTTGGGTCTGAAAAACACAAAAATTTCAAAGTTATCCTTATGAAAAACATTCAAATCTCATACAAAATTATAATGAATGAATAATGAAAAAAATGTAGTGTTTATAATACCTATATCAGACTATATATAGACCCTGTTATACTCTTAGCACCTAAATCACAAGATACTAGTTCCTTAAAGAAAAGCAAAAAGACACTGAATTTTGTTAAAATAATAATTACTTATTGCATATTTATATGCAAGCTATGCATGTGTCATAATTTAGAAAAAAAATTACTTGCCATTTTAATGTTTTGCTTTACAAGTTACCTGATTCTAGAGCATTGAACCAATTGAAATCAAACTAAATGAAGCTGCTAGACAGAAATCTGCATTTGGAAAAAGGACAAAGAGTGCTAGGAAGGAATGTGAAGAATATTTTTTTTTAAAGCCAAGAAAAAGGGCAATTCTATTTCTATGCAGAAAACTATAGAGTGTTTTCATCAATAAAACAAAGGTATTTCTACAAAATATTGGAGAAGAGAACTTTAAGCACTTCCTTTTACATATTCATAGTGACATATTTGGTAAGTTAACTGGCATGCATGAGTATGTATTTCCAGTTACTGATATGCACATTATTGTTACTCTCTACCGTATGCCAAACCCTGTTATCAGTTTCTTATCTGGCTGTTTGCCAGTGCAAATGCTTACTTTCTAATAATGAATTAAATCTCCACCAACACTTAACGTATTTCAAATAGCCTGATTATAGTTGCATATGGTGTGAAGTAGCGAATAGAAAGAACACAATGCATTTTTGTAATTTTTGGATACCACGTTGTAGCAAGTGGCTGTATTGAGCCTTGCATAAGAGTTCTTCATTCTCAATGTAAATCGTACACTCTAGGGAAATACAAATAATAATATCATGTGTGAAGCTCCAGAGGTTGCACTGATAGCCATAAATTAATGAACAACGCAAGAGAAATTCAAGGAACTAAATCATTTTCAGAGTAGTCAAAAAAACAACAGGAGTCAAGCAAGGTTGAACCCAATGCTGAGTTCAGCAAGGATTTGGAGGAAATCTCAGTTCTAATTCTATTTATGTTTTACACTAAGCACTAATTTTATTTTAAAGAAAACTGAGACCAAATCTTAGAACCTTGATTATTTCTCCGGTACTTATTACCCTAACCACAAAGCTATCAAGTCAGAAGACTATATTTCTTCTTCAATTATTCCCTGGGCCTATAAAGCCCTGTGTGAAGGAATGAGTGAAGAATTTCCATGCACTACCTTTGGTCTGATAAACAGGGAACTTTCACAGAATGTAGGATACATTAATCAGATCCCCTGACATGGCTATGTGAATTTACTAACCACTGGGCTAAATGGAAAAATGACTCCTGCAGTTGTATGTCAAAGGCAGACCTGTAACTCCTTCTTGTTAGAAGAGTCATTGGTGTCTACACTTAGCAGGGGGGCTCTGAGTGTTCAGGTCTTACACAGATTGCCATCATAACTTTACACCATGCAAATGGTGACTGAGTCCAGGACAGAGGATGAGACTTAAACCCAATGTGAGGCACCTAATTCACCCTGTACAAGAATTGTAACAATCTGACACCCATCTTTGGTTACCTGTGTGCCTATGAGTCTTGAAAATAACTCTGTCCCTTTCTAGTCTGTGACTAAAATCAGCAATTCTCTACTCCGCTGATTTCAATAGCAATAGAAGCAAAGGTTTTATGAGCCAAGTCATAGACCTTGTGAAGACTTCTAATTAGTTTCAGGAGTTTGGGTTCATTCCATTTAGATGTTGAATTTTAATGGGATATACATGTCTGCATAAATTGCTCATTGAACAAGGTCCCAAAACACCTAAGTGGAAAACTTGTATGAAATATCCAAAAAGCTACACCACGGACATGAAGTTCATATTCTGTATATTATGTTTGATAATAATAGGCAGTATTGTGAAATAAAGACAGAAAAAAAAAGACAGACTGGAAAGAAAAAAAGAAAAGATGAAGAAGTAAAAAATCTTTCTATGTGTTAATTTGAGAGGAATGTGTCATGAGCCCCCCATGGCAGGGGGGTTGGAACTGTATGATCTTTGAGGTCTCTTTCAACTCAAACCATTCTATGAATCTATGTTTCTGTGACTTTACCTGTAATATATTCAATGTCATCACTGAGGACTTACTAAGGAGTAGAAGATTTCTTAAGAACTCGGGGCCAGATTCCAAATTGTTTTCTTTTCACAAAATCATTTATAACTCTCCAAAGGGGATTAAAATGCTAACCAAATTTTAGACATAATTTCTGATTTGATATTATATTCCTTTAATATTACAGATACATACAGTTTTATGGGGCACAAAACAAAAATTAGAGCAGTACTTTTCACAATTCAAGTGGCATTGATTATTTCAGAATGTTATTTGAGGTTCATACAAAATAATTTCATGAAACTGGATTCTATTCTTTAACATATTTTCTTTTTTTTCCACCAGAGGAGGTGGAAAGGAGGCTCATTAGGGAGCTAAGGCATCAACAGTGTCCAGATTAAATAGAAAGAATCTAAAAGGTTTTCTGCATTTCTCATTTAATCTCTTTCAGTTTTCTGTTGGTAATTTCAGTTTAAAGATACTTTGTGACACATCATAGGGCAAACAATCTCACAGCTGAAAACCGGCAAGGGATATTAATGGGCCTGCTATTTAGTAAGAGCAAGAATGTATTATTCTATAAATGGCTTTTTTTCCACCTTGTAAACTGAGCCCTCAGTATGTCCTTGATAACTGAAAAATACCTCTGGCATGAGGAGACCAACAGGCAGTGTCTCAGATATTTTAAATTATAGTTGCGACCGCAGGTCTTTTTGCAACGGAATGATGACCAAAATCTGAAAACATTTCTATAAACAAAATTTCATAAAAGTATTTGACAACTTGTTGTTTTGTTTTAATACTTCACAAGAATCATTTACCTTTATTAGATGGCTGCCTCCATGGGGGAAAAAAGGAAAGTCCAGGTCTAGCACTCCATCATTCTTCTTTTGAATCCATTTCAGATTAATAGGACCCTGGTGATTTCAAACAATTTACCAGCCTGCCACTGGTAACTTCATAAGAATTTTTCCCTGAGGGATTGCAGGATGTGGAACTGCTGAGTCTGAGTACTGGCACTACATCACTAAGTAGATGAAAGTGGTACAATTAGATGAGAGCAATTTCAACACCATTTGGTCCTTGCTGTTTTGCAACAAGAAGCCCTGTTGTGCCCAGTGTGTGAGATCATGGAGAGAGAAGATACATGTTTATAGAGTTACCTGCTCATTCATGAACAAGTGTGACTGAAAAGTACTCACCAACTACAACTTTTTTGGTAAGTAAAAGCTTGTAGAAGTGGTGAAAAGGCAAGATGGATTTTAGCCTCTGACTTTCATGGAAAGAAAGATTGAAAAAATAAAAGAAGAATGAGAAATTGTTATAACCAATGTGCATCTATAAGTCTATAAATATAATAATTCAGAAGGAAATTTGATGTATTTTGTATGAAATAATGGGGATTTCAAGGAGAATCGTGTCAGTCTTGCAATTAATTCTTTTTTAGAATGCCATTTATTATTTGAATCGCAGCAAGAATAAATTTGGATGTATCGTCAATTTAATATGCAGTCTTCTATCAGAAAACAATCAAGGAGTGCTTGTAAAGAGGGAAATCCTCTTGGATTTTAAAGTTCCCTCCCCATCTCCTTTCAGTTTAGTTTAAAGGTTGCTGTTATTTTTGTGCCATAGTCAAAGCAGACATACACCTCTTTATCTGAATTCAGAATGTAATATCAGACATGCTGTCATGTACAGTAAGAAGGAATCATTGAGTGTCCATGTATTTCGTAAGATATAACACCAACCCAAATAAAATAGCATAGTGGTTTTAAACCTGTTCAGTTCATAAAATGTCACCTTTGGCACTTAATACCAAAATAATCTACTGGAATCCTTACCATTCTAGTGCAGAGCCATTATCTTCAATGGCATACCAACTGATGAAGGAGTCACAGTAGACATGTTTTAAATGTTCATAAAGTCTAGAAAACACTGACCATGTGGAAATGTTATAAATAATTTCTGAAAAAAAAAGGTTAAAAAAAAATCCCTATTCCTTCTCTGTCAGAAATCCAAAGTAGATGAGTCTTCAATCCCTTATAAACTTTAATAATATATACAAAAAGACAAAATAAGCCTGTTCTTTAAGCAACTACAAATTATCGAGTGTGGCTTTATTCTAACTATTTTATATGAGCTATATCATTGATCTCAGTCATTAGGATCTAGACTTGTAAATATTAATTACATTATTACTGTGAAGGAAATACCCATAGGTCAAGGTTTGTAAATGTGACTTCCTTAAATTAGTAAACCTTTAACTTTATATGAGTTCTACAAAATTTCAAAAATCTTACTGAAGTCACACTGGCTACATTATATCACCACTGCAGTCCTACATCATTTTTGTCATTGACGTTTCCCTTTTTTTAGGTAATTCTAGAAATGATCCACACAGATAGGGATATTAGCTCAGGCAAATTTGTGGCGCAAATTCTAAAGCATATGACATTTATTTTTTAATCTTATATGGTGCCAGGTTAAAGCTGGAAGTCTTTGAAGTAGAACAAAGTAGAATTTCTGTGGAGCACATATTGTAAAGTATATGCAGGTTAGAAATGGATACAAGTTCACATGAGCTTATTGACCAGAAGTCTCTGCCACTGTGATTTATAGCTTTGGAATAGAATCCTATAGATCATCTCAATTTCTGTAGCTGTGCAGTTCAAAGTTTTGCAGATGTCTTGTGGAAAGAAAGACATCACCCCTTAAGTCTGTGTATCTGAGACATTGATACGTTTCTCATTAAGACAAATGACCCTGGGATACAAATGAAAATGAGATGTAACTGCTCAACTCAAAACGTTATTCCAATGTCTACAATGTGAAATAGAATTTCAGAAAGGTTTGTTCCACTAAAAAATAACAAAAAATTTATCAGTGGACTTACTTTAATTAATTCATACCATATGCCAAACTATTCTACTAAAAACTGCTAAGGGTCAAAGTGATGGAAGGAGCCTTCTCCTGCAGTCTAGGCGAAAAAACAGTCATGAAGTTGCCCTTCAAAAGCCTTATCACAACTCTAGTGTCACAAGCTCATCTAGGACTGGAAACAGTGCAAGTGTATACTGTAACTGGTGGCAGTAAGCTGCCATAACTGAAATATTCAGGATTTCTTAAATTATTCCAAAGGTTCTCCAGGCTCCAAGAAACCAAAAATCAGGAAAGTATCATTGGCTAGGGCTGCTAGAAGTGTCTGTTCTTCCAGATGCAAGTTCTGTGATGTACCTTTAAAAAGATGAAGCAAGGAACTCTGAAAATGTCAATGAAGAATAATATCTTGCTAAGGCGATTAAAGTCATTACCACCTGCAGCTACCGATATGCCATGCTGTTCTGTGAGCACAAAGAAGGGTATTGCACAATTTTTGCAACCCCAGCTCATTGTCTGCTGTCTTAACTCCTCAGCTAACAGCACAGTAAATCATGGTAATACAGTTAAAAAAGAGGTCTCTGCACAGAAATGTCTTGCAATCAACCGTGTGCAAACAGTAGGAACTTGTGAGCTGCTCACATAATTCATTGTTAGACTATTACGCAACATATTTTTAGAACTAGTGTACATTTTTGCTGGTTTGTTCTTTTAATGAAGATACGAATAAGCGCTAATCTCTGTGATACATACATTCATATATGTGAGCTATAAGCATACTTTTTACCATTGAGAAATAGTTTTTTCTGGTTGGCCTCAGTAAGCTAGCAAAGTTTTCTGAGGTTAGCTTCCATCTTAATATGATAAATGTGATAAATTCTATTTATTCGTTTGCTCTCCACACTTGCCATGTTTCAGGTAAGGATCCAGGAATGTCATGACTTACATGCATGCTCTATTTTCTGCATAGTGACTTTCATTAGAACTATTAAATCAAAACCAATGCTAAAAAGTATAGCTTAGCTTTCCCCTGGTCTTTGCACCAGTCCTCCTCGCACTGATATCAATGTCAAAATTCCTGTTGATTTTCCTGAGAGGAAGACGGGCCTCATTTACTGCATACTCAAGACCCTAAAGGCTCTTTTAAAGCCTGCAATAAACCAAGCTGTACTGTACTGTACTGTAGCTGATTAATTCTGTCAGATTTATTCCCTGAGTAACACTCCATTGAAAAACATTTTTTTTTCATTTCAATTTATTTTTTCTCATACCATTTTATTGCCTTTAAACTATTCCCTTTTCTTCGTTTTTCGCAATTAGCTCCAAATGTCTTCTTAGGTTAACAAACGAATTTACTAAGAGGGCAAGCAACAGATGATGAATCAAGGGCAAAACAGAGCAGTAGAAAATCAGAATTACTGGAAAAGCAGATGCTATTTCAAATAGTTTTAAGAAGTTACTCAAATGCCTCTACTTCCATTTTTTATAAGGCTCTTGACACTAAATGCTTCAGTTAGGTGAATCTTACAGTTGCCTCAGCTTTCAGTAGTTTAATACATCTTCAAGTTAATATTATTTCCCCTGAGAGATACAAACCATAAAACCTAGAGATAAATCATTGAAGTTTGAAATAAATTACAATTTTTAGTTCTTTCAGCAAACAAAAATTGTCTGCAAATAAGTTTTGTCAAGTAAAAGGGTTTCTTTTGCGTTTCAGACATTTTAATACTTTTATTTAATTTTCTAAATTCATTTCAAAACAGAAAACGCAAAAGAGTTGCTTCAAAAGATATTGAAAAAAACGTATTATAGCATTTCCAAACTCACAATTTTTCTTTATATTTCCCCAATATAAACATCTTCTTTAGAATAATCCGAATTCATGATTTTTTTCACTCTATATAGAAAACCATATTTAAACTGCTTTTATATTAGCCAAAACATATTTGCTCAGCTATACTGATTTGCATCAAAGATAACAAAGAGCTCATATACACACAGGCACATAACTGTATGTATACAAATGTGCATTTGTAGAACCTTGTGTGTGTTGTGTATGTATTTACTTCCATCCACCCTGATGTTCTTTCCTTTGCAGTTCATAGCACCAGCTGTAAATTGTCCTCCAAATATACAGTATGTAACATGACATAACTGTCAATTCACTTTTCCAGATGCTCTGAAAAGGGCAATGAATACTGGAAAGACAGTTAACTTGAAATGCCTAAACTCATTTGAAGGAAAGTAACTGAAAGGAATTGACAGTACGTTCCTGATTAGACCTCTTCACCCGAAATCATTTTTCATTCTCTTTCTGTTGGCATCACCTTTTATTGTAAGGGGCTAGGTTTGTGCAAGATACTTTTTAGAGCCAGTGAATAACTAAAGCAAGCTGTGCAGCTACTGTGAAGTGTACAAAATTATACTCTACTAATGAAATCAAGCTCTGTCTCCTTATGGGATTAGCTGGATGATAATTAAAACCTTCCTGCTTCAAAATGACACAAACCTGTCAGCAACTCCAGCTCACCATTTTTAAAGAAATGGTATTTGTAGCGTGTAGAGTTGCAGAGTTCGATCCTTTTGTGACACACATTGGTTTCCTGTCTGTGTCAGGGGTCAGGGACCTGGATCACTTGCTCTGAAACGTACACTGTGTTGACATTCGCAATAATTTTTCCAGAGACAGGATAATACCTGGGAAAGATGGCTAGTAAAAAGAGAGCACAAAACAAAGCCACACAGCAGGAGTGTCACAAAGCACTCCGCAACTGCATGAAATATAGCTGTGTTTATAATGATGCTGTCTGGCAGGACAAGACTGCACGTTACAGTGTGAATATTTCAGAAGGCTAGTATCGGTTCCGTGTTCTTAGATCATCTGCACTTGCTCATGCTCTGTGCTACATTAAAACATGATCCAAAAGTGGAGCCAAAATGTTTTCAGATACACATTAGTTCAACTACAAATGAAGGGAATGGCAATACCTGCGTGCCACTCCTCTTTCTGAGACTCTTAAGTTGAAATCACTGTGACTGACAAGCAGTGAAACCCCCAGGGCAAAATCCTTCAAAAGATTCACCCAGCCCTGAAATCTGTTACTGCCACAAGCTAGTGTTTTAACCAATGGCTTAATTTTGTTCAGTTCATGAGCAACAGAAGAAATTGCCTTGAATCTTTTCAATGGCTTTACTGGATGTTAGGTAGACCCCTTGGGAGCTAAGTTTCAGATGTCATAAGTTTTCATAATGCTTTAAGACTAGTTTAACTGTTAATAGCATCCGGAGTTTTTTAGGCATTTTTTGTTCTCCAAAACATTTTATTTTCTTGAAATGTTTACTAAAAGATCTAGTAAGCTAAATTTATTTTTCTCTATTGCATCTGGTTGCACTTCAAATCAATTTCTCTTTTAAAGGAAAGGTTTAAAGGAAAAGGTTTCTGAAATATAAATCATAATTTATGAACTAAGCCATGATATCACTCATTTACATCACTTAGCAAAGCCATATGCAATTGGATTCACTGGGCCTGAGAGGAAAAAACTGGTCAGTGTCAAAGATTGCCTTTTCATAGTCAGGCTGCAACAACTTTCCAAGTTTCTGTAAATAGAATAATAGAATTATAGAATCTTAAAATGGTAAGGGTTGGAAGGGACCTTAAAGATCATCTGGTTCCAACCCCTTTGCCATGAGCAGGGTCATCTTCCACTAGACCAGGTTGCTCAGAGCTCCATCCAGCCTGGCCTTGAACACTTCCAGGGAGGGGGCAGCCACAG
>Ga0065711_1039528_pt1 | contig 17742 bp, 17 predicted proteins | sample Hoacrofraction12_FD_59098 | JGI IMG/M metagenome (GOLD analysis project Ga0065711, IMG submission 59098) | Hoatzin crop microbial communities from Cojedes, Venezuela - Epithelial fraction 12 v2 (version 2) | ecosystem: Host-associated > Birds > Digestive system > Esophagus > Crop | place...
AAAAAAAAAAAAAAAAGAGATATGAGCCATTGGGTTAGAAAAATGAGATAGTGGTACTGTCCAGACATAGCAAGGACAGAAGAGGAAGGAATATGGCAGAGACATAGGTCTTTAATCGGTATTTGAACATGCAAGAGCTGCCACAGATTTAAAATCTTTGAATCGACCACCAAGGCCTTTCCACATCAACCTGCACCATTCAAAAATCTCTAGGTGTCAAGACAGCGGCACACACAACTGCCAAAAACGCAAGATTAAACACCTTTTGTCAGAGTGCCTGCAATGAGCCCAAGATCATTGTGCTAAATAAATGAATGCTAGTGTATCAGCCATCTGACTCAAGAACAAGGCACAATCTTCTTCTCAGAGATGCATGTTAAAGCCATGTTCTACTGAACCAGAAATTCACTTTTGTCCATGACATATCTCCTTACTGGTTAGAGAAGGCCACTGGCTATGCAGTGTTCAAGCCAAACTAGAGCTTACAGGAACAGAAACTAAGGAAAGGAAAAAAACCAATTTTACTCCCACATTTCCAACGCAAACTAGCACAACTGGTATCTCACCGAGGCTAACAATTGAATTTTATTACCAATTACAACAACAGCTGCACACAGGGAAGCAGAGGGTTGTGCAAAACCACTAGGACAAGATACCTGTGAGAACGCTGTGCTATTTCCAGCTTTTCACAGCAGCTGAACCTGCTGTGGAAGCACACACACCCCACGCCTTTTCACGCACTGACAGAGATGCTGAGGCTGCTGCTGCAGCCCGGTCTTTCCCTGCTGCATACTCCAGGCCTGCCCTTCCTCTAATGCTGGTGTTTGTCGGATCCCACAGAGCTGGCTGAGAAAAACAAATCAGTCAAAAGCTAACCTCAAAATGGAAAAGTTGTTCAGTTTTTGGTCAGCTCAATTCCCTAAACCAGTTTGTGAGGGGGCCAGAGGAAGGCCTAAAGCCTCTGGGGTGGGATGGCAGGATCACAGCAGCCCTGACAAAGGCTGATAAACCTCAGTCGGTCAGAACTAGCAGGCAACTGCTGTCATTCACACGCACGGTGTGCATATGTTTTGCAGTCAGATCACATTTTAAAAAAAAAAAAAAACAAAAAACATTCAGGAGCATTTAACACACAGGACACGGGTAAATGACAGCTCTAATAGAGACTGAACCAATTCTGCAATGGAAGGCAGCTAAGGAGCTGTGCCGATGGAACACGCACACCCTGGGAGCAGAACCCTTTAAAAACACAGTGATGCTGTGCTGCCTGTGTGAGCCCTCCAGATACAACCAGAGCAGTGTCATTCAAGAAACTGCAGAAAACATAGCAGCTACAGCGCTGAGCGTGGAGAGCTGGTCTGAGAGCCCTCAAGTCTAGAAGAACACCAGTGCTTCAAATGCTGGTCATGAACAGCTGGTACTCACGTGATGAAGTCCAGAAAACTTGCTAGGGGCTCATAGGCATGGTTCCTCATGTGACGAAACTCCACCACCATCTTCTCCTTCAGCTTGTCGTCTATGACAGAGACGGTGAGCGGGGAGGCTTCATTGGCCAGGAAGTTCCCATAGTCTGTGCTCTGGAGGTGCAGTTTCAAGTCTGAAAAAGAAAGAATAATTCCACCCTACAGGGTTTGTGTTGGGTTTGGGTTTTTTTTTGAGCATACCTAAGAATAGTGCTGCTCAGCACTTCTCTAGTCATTCTCTCTCCTCTAAAAAGAACACGTGGATTTTGTCTAAGTGATAAGTCACACGCTTATATTTGTGCTCAGTTTCATCATAGACAATCCAAGGAAAAGATCAGTGCTTCACCATACCAGCCTTGCTCTGTCTTGAAGACAAAACTGTGAGGCTACCTGTATCACTGAGCACACACCCGTACCAGCTGTCCACTGTGCTTGATCAAGGTGCAAGGTTACCGCTTTTCTAGGAATTGTTTGCTAGAAATCTTGGAAAGGAAAAAAAAAAAAAAAAAAATCCAGTTAAGCAGTTCCTCTAGCCAAAAGGGCTCTGGTTGTAGGCTTCTCTGAAGCCATCAGGATGAAGAACCTATCTGCATCCACAAGCTAGTTTCCTCAGATAGTAGTGATGTGGAGGCATCTGAAAAGCTTTCAAAGCCAAAAAACCACAAAGAACAACTTCGAAATTATAGAGCAGCTAGGTATTACATTATCAAGTCAGTCTACCTAATTGCACCGGTAAAGAGAAGTCACCGGTGAAGAGGAAGGCCATTTAAATCTATCTCATATGATAGGCAACCCCTGCCCAGGATGGAGGAACATGCTCAGAAGCTTTCCCTCCTCCAGTTTCAAGCAGAGGAAACCTTTATTTCCTCCGTTACCCTTGCTGCAGGTCAGGTGCCAACCAAGCTGCAGTCCTGGCCAAGAAACAACCACAACATGCTGAGCTCTGTCAAGATAAAAGCTGTCTTTGAGCCAAAAGCATTTAAGTATCTCTGTGGAAAAACTGAATCCAGAACAGAGGAACGTCATATAATCCTATTCCTCAAAGCTCTACTAGTTGCACTGGTACATAATGTTCATCTCCCTTCGGCTTCACCTCAGAGGGCCAGCTAGGCAAGCACCCTCCCAGGGATTCAAGATCTTTATGGGGAAAGGAGAGTAGCTGGAAGAGTTTAGTCAAACCAGATGTGAACACGCTGTCCAGACAAAACAAAACAAAAATAAAAGACATTTCTCCCTGGTTTCTTTGAAGTAGGAGCACCGAGGCTGCCTTTCCCCTCCACTGAACCATACCAGTCCTCAGCATTGTGGCACGAGCATCCACAGCACCAAGGTCGGAGCAAGGACTCAGCCTAGCTTGAGGAGTTTGATCTTTGACATCACACCTAGCTACAGGCAGGAGCTGCAGAGCATCCTCCTCACCAGGCTCCACACTGAGCTTGTACTGTACAGTGTGATGCTGTCCTCAGCCCGAGCGGTAGAAGGGTCAAACAGCTTTCAAGCTGACTTCAACTTTTCTGGGTATTTCCAAGCAGGTCTAGCAAAGATGTTTTTGACCCAGCACTTCTTAGTTACGAAGACGTTACCACTGCTAAGTCTTACAGGAAACAGACGGTGGTTATACAGGGGAGAAAAAAAGGCCAGAGATCTAAATAGCGCTCAGTTTGTCATGTTTCTCTGTGGTTTACAGGAAAGTTTGGTGGTACTCTTACTCTTCGTAAGGAATCCTGGATGCAGCAGAGACCTACTTGCCCAACAACATGCATCGTGGCTGACGCAAAGCAGAAACTTAACCTAGATCTCTGCTCCCCAGACTATGCTGCAGCTAAACAGCTGTGTTTTATTCTACCAAAACGTTATCAACTTATGCTCACACTTTTGAGGTGGGAAAACCTGGTCTGGATAACTCAGACAATGGAGTTTCAACATGAACTTTGCTACAAAGTCAAGCAGCGGATCATGACAATACTCAGAATGCCCCTCACCTCCATCTGGCCTGCACAGGATTGTCACAGACAGCAAATACTTCCCCAACCCTGCAAAAAGCCCAGCTTGCAGGCAGCACTGCATGCAAAGAGTTCTCACCCATCTGTTCTGCAATTGCTTGATTTTTGAAAGCTAAGATATAGTTACAGAGGGGAAATCTACCGGAATTACGTCTTAATAAGTTTCAGTCCCTCTTCTGAAAGCTTTTGGATGATGAGCTTTGGAGTCTGAGTGGAAATTAAGTTCCACTGTCAGACCAGGGCTTTACTGGTTTGCTTTTAGCGGAGGCTGGAGAAAGCACGGAGCAAAATTCAACAGCTGCTCAATGAATACGAGAGAAAGGGTCCTGGTAAGAGTGCTGCACCCATAAAAATCAGGCTGCAGGGGAAGAGAAAGCAGCAGGGACTGCAGCAGCTACATTCATATGCCTCCTACTTTCAGTTCTCTGTAATTGTGCAGAGCTCTAATGAACACTAAGCTTCCCCAAAAAGGCATGTGATATTTTGCAGCTACACAGGACCTTGGAGAAGCAGCAGCTATTGCATATCCTACCACATCTCACTTCAGTAGGGAAGCTTCCAAACCTTTCAGCTTGTTTCCTGAACTCCAACTCTTCTACAGCAAAATCATCGGTTCCCTTTGGTGTCATCGTGACCTGCAACTCTGCTCTTACTTCTGAGGCTCCAAGCAGCCGCCTTGCTGTCGGGTCACTTGATGCTAGAGACCCAGTGGCACAAAAAGCAGAGTTTGCTGAACCATCCACTTCCAGGAGGTCAGAGCTGCATTGCATTTAGACCAGAGCCACACAAGCTGCACGTTGTGCCTTGCGGCCTCTCCCTCCACAACTCTGAGTGAGCTCCCACGAGCCGCTTGGCCAGAGCATTCTGTCCTGCTCGACAAGGGGGTTGCTCCCCCACTCCACAGCACGAGAGCCAGCACAACATTATGTTGCAACTGGAATAAGGGCTGTGTTTATATAACACTTGGAATTAATTTTTACGGGGAAGGCCAGCCACAAACTGCAGGCACTAAACTCTTCTGAATCCCTTAGCATCTAAGTAGATGGAACAGAACATATTTTCCAAAAATTGGACTGGATTTATAAAGCCTGACTCAATGCACCGCACGGTGTACCAGTGCCTTACGCGAGCCTGTCCTCCAGCAGCCACTGGGCCGGTCACCGAGCCTCAGCCAAGGGGGTTTGGGAGTTTTTAGTGGGACTACCCACATGTCAGGCTTCTCAGTGAAGAACGGACTCATCCCATGGTTTCACAAATCCCCTGCCAGAAGAGCTGTCCCAGTAGCACGGTGACTAATAAGCGGGCCCACTGCTGAGCAAGCCCCAAGCTCTCCAAAAGTTCAAGTTCCTACTTCCTAACGCAAGTTCCAACTGAGCTGGAGTCGGCCTCTGGCAGCAACGGCAGCACCTCAGCAGGGGTGGCTGCCAGAGATCCCACACACTGCCTGTCGACGAGATGCCGGCTGCGAGTCTTCTGCCGTGCCTCTATCCCAGCTGCCTGCTGAAAGGGAGAGGGACCTGCACCTAGAGCCCAGCCGCTCCCGACGAGCTCCTCCAGATGTTGACTAACAGCAGCACATGGCCTCAACCCAGCGATTGGTTCCGAGAGGGGAAAAATGCCGAAACAGGCAAACGTACAAGTGGTTCACGCACTTTAAGAAACCGACTGAGCCAGCACTTGGCAAGGGAGCACTTGAATTACCACAACACTTTTGTTCTCGCCCTCCTCCCCCGCAAAAGCTGGTAAATTATGGCCAGGTCACAGTTCCCTGCAAGCTGCCTCGTGCAAGAGCACAACAGCCTGTCAGAATGACAGCCTTTTTCTGCCGAGTATTCAAGCAGGGGAGCGCTGGAGATTACCATGACATGTACTTACAGCCACCTCCTTTCAGCTCTTGGATCAGGCCCTCTGGTTTCAATGCAGCTGGCTGAACGCACACGAGGCATGAACGCAACTGAAGCTTAGTTCAACACACCGCTGTTCCAACACCACACCGCAACGCTTCAGACAGCATTTTGAGAGACTTCAGATTCACAGTAATACTACTCCTGCATATTTGCTTTGTCATTAGAAGGAATCAAGCCATTACTCTGTGTTCCAGACCTCTGTCAGTCAAAGACTGTCCTGTAAGCCCTACTCAGAGTGACCCATGAGCCCCACCAGCTCATTCTTCCACCCTTGCCTTCTTCAGCATCCTCCTGTAACCGCATTGCAGAGCTCTGAATCAAGTTAAGGGCTCAAGCACTTCCAGGCAAGGACTGATCTGTCTTCTTGCACACAGGCACGGAATTAGCGTTCGCAACTTCCGAGCTGAACTGACGTTTTCACACAATTATCTGCTGTAAACCCGACATCTCGCTCCAAAGCGCCTGGGGCCATCACCGCATATATAAAAACTGAAATAGCATTTGCCATGTCCCAGGCTTGAGGCAGTAAAGTAGCTGAGGGATTACACAGCAGTCTGCAGATCAGCTACATCGCCCATGTCTCCCTTCAGCAGTCTGCAGCCATTACTATTTGGCTCGTTGCTGTCTGTTTACAGCCACCTCAGACACTCCTGCAGCTGCTTCGCTGAAATCTCACCCAAGAAGCACCCAGAGACCCTTCATCCCCCACAGAATTTAAGACCTTTTCTGCAGTTGCGCACCACCAGCAGTGACATGCCACCTCTCCTCTGCTGTCAGACAGCAAATTCCTCCAGGCCACAGCTGGACACAGAGCAGTTCCTTCCTTGGCCCTTTCCCCCTATCCATTTCTCATCTCTAGCTCTTCACCTCTGTCTTTTACATGTCCTCAGCACCAAAAGCCAGTCTGTGCTTCTAGCCCAGCCCTTCCTGCGGTTGAACTCAGCTCCCTCAGAGCTTTGAACCCAGCACAGCCAGGTCTTGTTTCCTTTGGAGCCTCTCAGTCAGGTAGCTCTCTCCTGATCTTTACAAAAGGCGAGGTAACCTCTCCTAGTCTGCCTGCACCTCCAGTAAGCTTCACCCCTAGGTACCCTTTTTTCCTCTCCGAAAGCAGGCTGCACTAAATCACAGCTGTAATCTCAGAGGTCCAGTACACCAACAGGACATCAGCCCAGCACCTGGTGCAGCAGAGGCAACAAATCATTTAGAAGCTAAAACAAACAGAGCAGAAAGCAGTCTCGCACTGCAGGAGCCGACAGCAGAGGAAAAACAAGATGAAAGCACCGACAGGCTGCCGAGTGGGAATACTTGCCAGGAAACCCAGACACCACCATCTTCTAACGAGGGGCAGGATGCAAACAAGGGCTGAAGCTGCACCAGTGCGGAGAAGCTGACCTCAGATGCTGCTTGAAGTTTAGCTAGGAGACACTACGAAGCAGGTCTCTGCCTGGTAAAAGAGGCCAGAACAAACAGCAAAGAGCCTCTGCTGAACCCTGTGGGAAGCCAGAGACCACAGTGTTTTTTTGCCACCATGAGTTAGCAGGCCATGGAAGTGCCACCTTTCTTTCAATAAATAACATTTTCCTTGAGCTTATTTTAACAGGACAGCTGACCAACCAGCCACAGTGAGTGGATACACTGGAGGACAGAGGACAAAGCACCAAGATTCGCAGGACAGCCTTTTGGCTACTGCTCTGTTGCTGCACGAGCAGCCAGCATTCACAGGACAGGAATGGTCTACATAGTCCTCAGATCTCACCACTCGCACAGGCTCTGCCTCATCTGGCAGACGATGGCTCTCAGGGACAGGGCCAGCCCTCCTGCGCAGTCCCAGCATGCAAAGGTCAGCTTTTCACAAAGGGCTCCTAGATGTCAGGAGACAGAGAGCACAGACCTCACATTATGGCTTGGCTTCTACACCCACTGAGTTTGAGGGTTGGACAAAACTGCTCTCAGAGTTCAAGGTGGATCTAAGCATGACCACACTTCATGACCACCAAGTGGCCTCTCCTTGCTTGGCTGCACTGCAAAGGAACTGCATAGGAAAGGATCTGTCCCATACCCCCGCACCCAGGAGAACACCGTGAGCTCCACCACAGACCAAGGGGCCAAAAGCACTCTTGGCAGTAGCCTGCAGCTCTGGTAGCAATGCGACTTCTCTACACAAGAGAGGACACACTGCCCATGTGGTTAAGGTGAAAACAAAGTCCAGCTCCAGCCTTTTGGGGCCCAAATTCCAGGACCACAGTGATAAAACAGAATGGAGAAGGGTAGCACAGCCTCTCCCGCTCTTCTTTCTCAGAGGAGATATGGAGAGCACTAAGTATGTGACACCATAAAGCACAAAAGACCTTCAAGGGAGGAAAAGAAAAAACCATCCTTGGGACTATGAAAACAAAAGCACACACTGTGCTCAGCAGAAACATCGTGCACAGAGGACACACTCCTCAACATCCATTTACTGGAGGGAAGGACCCACACCTCTGCTCAGGCAAGCCTTTCTTTGGTGCCTTCTCATGTCCTGTAGTTAGACAAGCGGAAGACAGACACACATCACTCCACAGTGGCTCGACTGCATGCTCAGTACACTTCCAGATACTTCATCACCTCTCCTCTCCATGGAGAAAGAGGAAAGTGGGAGAGAAGCGGATGTCTCTACACTGCAGAAGCATTTAGGACAGCAAGCCCTTAGCAATTCACTCCCGAGCTGACTGAAAGCAGCACTCCCCTCCTGGGCAGCGACGGCTAGGCAGAGCAACCCTGGAAACACTCTTCAAAACTCAAAAACAACCAACCAACCTGCCCAGTCTTGGTTTATTCCACACCATCCAGGCCTGTATCAAGAGTTTAGTGCTCACTGTGAATTGCTACAGATGCATTCGACAGGAAAAGGGGCTCTGGTACGTGTGATGATACCATTCAGGCAGACACTGTGCCCTCCAGCCAGCGTGAGGCCAAGCAGTGTAGGACAAGCGTGACCTACTTGCTCCAAGCTCTCCGATTTTACTGTTGATTTGCATGCACCCTAGAAATGGAAGCCCGTGGACCAAATTGAGGAGATGAGAGAACACCGCAGATTTGGAAATGCTTAATTTCTAAAAGAATCACATATATTTTCTTCTCCTAGCCACCTTTCGCCTCCCAGACACATCTTTGGGACTCAGAGGGTTACTCTGCTCTTCCCCATGCTGATGTGACAAGACACCACCACCTTGGGGTTACAAGGAGTGAAAAGCCAGGAGTTTTCACAGGACAAGTCCACAGCAGACTGATGAACTGCGGGCCAAGATGCACAAATAAAACATGACAGATCTCTGCAGGGGCATGAGAGTAGTTCCACACACAGCTTAAGCTGAAGACAGGACAGATCCCATCCCTCCACGCACACACCGCTGTTTCCATGAGGCACGCAAGTCCCCAGCTGAGCTGACTGCATGGACAGAAGCACTAGCACCCACAGAGAGGTGGTGGTGGAAACACGCAGCCTCTGGAAAGCCTCTCCTAACAGAGGCCCACACGAACAAGCTTGAACCAACTACCTGTCACTTCTCAGCTGGACGTTTCACAGCCTCGTTACCCAACTAGAAGGCGACACCTCCTGCTGCTGGATTTCACCATACCAATCACCTTTATAACACTGGCAGGTCAGAAGGAAATCTGCTTCCTACACTGTTGCTGTGGAAGCAAAAGGAAAATCAGCAACAGGAGGCTCACAAACACTGACTTCAAGGTAAAGAAACTCCTGTTTCTAAAGAAGATGCTTTTATGGACTTCCCAGGCTCCATACGCTTTTTCCAGCATGGAGCACTGCAGATCAACAGTAAAGCCTGCCAATAACCTACATTCCAGTCCCAGGCTGAACTCTGCTTCCTAAAAGCGGCACCGCTATCCAACTGCATCAACAGCTTTTTATTCCCCAGAGACGGTACCAGACATCGAACAGGCTACTCCAGCTTTCAGGAGCCGGAGATGGCTCGCCATCCTTTTGACAGAAGAAATCCATGCAACTCACAAGTTTGGTTATCCAAGACAGATTCCACTCAAGAACAGACCCATGCTCACACCACTGGAGCAGAGGAAAGCAGCTACAACTCCTTCACTGACACCTTGTGTCAGAAGCAGGAATTGGCTACAACAGAGCGGACCAAGCAGGTGCCAAGTGATATCCAGCACAGGTGTACAGCACACGAGGACCTCTGGCTGAGAAACAACCACAGCACCAGGACTTCTGGAGCTGAAAGAAGGGATTAAACATATTATTGCCGAGGGTTTCAAGAGAAAGCTTAAGTCAAAACAGCTCGCACACCCTCCCCTCAATCCTGGTCTTGGTTTCTTGCTGCTTCTTCAAGTCAGCTGAGCCTGTTTGACCACAGAGGGCCTATTTGGTTCTCTACTTCTGACTCATCAAGAAGCAAGAGCTTAAATTCACTTACTTTGTGACCAGACAAGCAGAGACAACAGAGGATCACCCAGAAAAGCATGATCTCCTCCTTTTGGCAGCACCAAGCTAGTCCTGAAGCAAAGAAGTCACCTTCTTTGTGCTTCTAGACCCCAATCCAAGCACACAAGAGGGAGCAGCATTTCAGAGCTGGAAGCCCAGCATCCTCCAAGCAACGTAAGTACCAGTGACCAGCCAGATACCAGATTCCCAGGTCCTTCAGGATTTCTCCGTGGCCAAGGCGATCATGTGCTCCAGGACTGGGACGGACTGCAGAGCCAGACTTGCACGCAAGAGGCAGCAGCGAAGACAAAACAAAAACGGTGGAGAAGAACATACAAGTATTTTACATCCAAGTACTTATTTTGGCTGTAATAAGCTAGCCACTGCCTGGATTTAGTGCAGAGAAGCATCTGGGAGAGAAAGAATGCACGTTAGAAGTCTGTGGATCACAGAAAACAGGTACTGCAATGGGAAAATCAGAACTAAAGGGACAGAGGAAAGAAATGGTCTGACCACCGACCTATATAAGCGACCAAGAGCAATGACCCTTTGAAGGAAAAACCCTCTACAAGAGCACACTAGACAGGGGCACACGAAAGCCCAGTGGAGAAGAAACAAGATTGGCAGTGAACTTGCAACAGCCTTCAGGCTCTGAATGAAGCTTGACAAGAAGCACAGCAGCAGCAGCCACCAGAGAGCTGTCAGGGACGGGGCAGTAACGATACCAAGACAAACATATGGGAACTCCACACTAACTCATTCCAAATGCAGGAAACACTGCTCCAAGGGAGAGCTGAGTTTATGCAACTCTGTTCAGCAGGCGAGGAAGGGAGAAAAAAGAGACACTGTAAGTACAGAAAGACCCCAAAGAGGAAGTTATCTGCAGGGAAGGTGATAAAGCAATAGTTTAGAGCACACAGAGTTCTGACTAGCAAGGGAATACCTCCTACCATCCTCTTTCAGGCCCTGGGCTCCACAGCAAAAACAACAGAGACCGCTGCGAGCAGAGGCCTACAAAAAGTCTAGCTGAAAAGGGGCTTCTGTCCTAAGTAAAAATACCCTGGGTATTTTTAAGGTAGAGACTGAGGCACATCACAGCACTCTGTTCCCGTTCTGTTGTTTAACATTTGAGCGAGAAGCTCTAGGTATCTCGCACCCAGGGTTTGGCTGGCGAAGGATCCCTCCAGATAGTCAATATTAATTTCAATCGCTCAGCAATGATCATCATGATAAAGCTGATGCTTAACTAGCTTTTTTAGCAGAAAGAAAGATCCAATAATTGTAGTTCCATCGCCCAAAACAGCTGACATCTCCGGATGCATCTCTTTCTAGCCTATTTCAATAGATACCTTGTTTTTAACCTCGTGATTTGTGATCCAGGTTCTAGACACCGACAAGTGAAAACTGTTAACAGGTCACTGATACAGAGGAACAGTTTAGCACTGACTCATTAAGATGATGAGCTGACCAGAGGTGACGAGTATCGCAGAGCAAAACTTTCTCAGCTCTCCAGGTTTGTACACGCCGATCTAGAAATAAAGACGATGGCTGGAAGTCAGCATTAGCCACGAAAGAGAAATCAGGATTACAGGCAAAGGGTAACTCACCGGTGAATTTACTAAGATCCGCAACAGACTTTTTTCGCTAGCAATCCTTCAATAACAGCACGTATTTTCCTAGATGACCCGATCTCCTCAAAAATTGATCATGGGTATCAGGGATTAAGTTAGATCACCCCAATAACGTTACTTCTAGCCTTAAAAAGGTTTCCTGTGCTGCCTGCTGCTTAGGAAGCAAAAGGACAAAACCAGACTCGCCAGCAGAGCCTGACAAACCCGCCAGGCTCCCAACACCTGCACCACGGCTATACGGCCCCCTCAAGAAAGCCACTGGGAGCCGAAGCTTCCTTAAACCGCCGTATCAGCTGCCGCAATCACAAGACCGGGCTGACCGGGAAACTGAGTCAGCTGAGCTCGGAGAGGGGGGGAAGGGAAGGACCAAGCGCCTGCTCAGCCAAGGGGTGCGGATGGGACAGCGCCTCAAAAACGCCGCTGTCAGACCTTTCCCCCACCGCCACGGAACCCCTCGCCTCCCCACCGGCCCTCCGACCTCACACCAGCCCCATTTTCTCCTCAGCGCGGCGGCCGGGCCTTCCCCTCGGTACCGGGGATGGGAGGGTGAAGACCCGCCCACCTCGGAGCCCCGCCGCCACTCACCCTCCAAGCTCTCACACTGCACCAGGTTCACGTAGTCGCCTTGCCGGAGCACCCCGGCCTTAAAACCGCGCACCAGCCCTTCCAGGTAACCGTTATCCACGTTAAAATACAGCTCGGGAAAACACGACATGGCGGCCGGCGTCCAGACGGGCGAACGGCCTCCGCCGCCTCACGTGACCGTGCGTGCGTGCGTGTGTGGCCCCGCCCCTTTCCCAGCAGGCAGTGCGAGGGCGGGAAGCACCTGAGGAGATGGCGGAGGGGAAGCGGATGGCGGCGGTCGGTAGATGCGGGGACGGCGGTCCTGGGCCGCGCTGCTCTGTGAGGCCTCCTGCATCCCCGTGGAGCGGGTTGAGGCCTCCCCCAGTTCCTCACCCAGCGCTAGGCCTGGCGTTCGCGTCAGGCACCCGTCTGTGGGTTTCTTAGGGCTTTTCACCGCCTCCATGGACACGTTTTACCCCACTCCCCGGTTGCGTCTGGTGGATACGGGTTAGTGGTGGAGGAGATGACGCTGTCTGCGTCCCTACTGCAGGTACCCCCTTGGTGACCGATTCCTTGAGGAGTCAAGCCCCCAGCGCAGCTGATGTCTCGCCTGAGAGACCCCTCATCTGCACAGGAAGGGCCCTGCAGGAGCTGCTTTGGGAGGAAAAAAAAAGAAAAAAAAACCCAAAATGTCATTTTGTTTGATGTGGAGGTGCCCTGGACTCTTAGCTTTGTGGACACGGCACCCTTCCCTTGCTGCTACCTCCTTGGTGACTGATTCATTGAGGAGTAAAGCCCCCAGCACAGATGACATCTCACCTCCCTGGACACCCCTCCTCCTGAGAGACACCTCATCTACCCAGGAAGGGCCCTGCAGGAGCTGCTTTGGGGGGAGAAAAAAGAAAAAAAACCCCAAAATGTCATTTTGTTTGATGTAGAGGTGCCCTGGACTCTTGGCTTTGTGGACACGGCGCCCACCCCAGTGCCCTCACCTTGCTGCTACCCATCCCCCCTGAGATCGCAAGCGAACACGGTGAACCGTTCCCGCTCAGCAATGGCTTTTGCTAACGGCTGGTTTATTAGACCTGGAGGAGGAGGAGATGGCACGCATGGGTGAGGAGCCAGCAGCCCCGCGGCATGGGCGCTAGTTCTTGCCGCAGGGGAAACTGGTGCTGATTTTCCTGCAGTAGCAAAAAGCGTTGAAGAAGCGGCAGTAGCAGGTGGCGCAGGGGTCACAGCAGGGGACCTGCTGCCCGAGGCAGGACTCCAGGAGCCGGACGCAGCGGCGGGGGGAGCGCTCTTCTCGGCCCGCAGCTTGCAGTTCTGCGGACGATGCCTGCCGGAGAGAGGCGGAGGAAGAGGAGGGAAAGAGTCGTTGCTGGACCACCACGCAAGCAATAAAAGAACTGCGTGGGAGAGAGACAAGAGTGGCTGCTGAAACCTGCCGCTGCCAGCAGCGTGGAGCTCTGTCATGCTCAGCTCTGGGCTCAGTCTGTTGGAAAGCACTGCTGAGCCCCGTGGGCTGTGGGTGGGCATTGCTGCCTCTTCCACCGGGTCTCAAGGCCTTTACATGCACGTTTATTTTGAAGCACAGCCTCAACTTTAGCGGAGGGTGCCGTGCCTTCCGCCCGAACAGAGGTACCACATCTGAGCCAGGCAAGACACGGCACTGCCTGGCGAGCTCCTGCTCTGTGGAAGCTTCCTGGGCTGCACTTGAGGTTCGTTAATTACCTGGACACAAGAGCGCAGGCTTGGACCACCCTCCTTTGAGTGCTGGAGCCCCTTGCAGCTCTGAGCAGCTCTGGCTGCTCTGACAAGCGGATGCTCCCTTCGCTGGCAGCGCCACGTTGGGCTCCAAATCGCCCCTGGCCTCAGGGGCATGGAGAAGGCTGCTGTGGCCCCAGGCCGCCCCATGCTTTGGGGTGTCTGCAAGAAGGCTCGGGGAGCGTTACCTGCGGTTCCATCACACCGTCTCTCTGCACGAGGTCACCGTTGGCTTCTTGGACCTCGAGGGCCATCTGCTCAAACCCCAGCCTGGGGAGAACTCCTGCGAGATACAGAGAGGTTGGGCAGGGAGGCTGCTGGGGGGTACGCTCTGATTCTGCTCCCCGTGCTTGTGTGTGTACCCCCCCCCAAAAAAAGACCCGCACTCGCCACGGGCTGCCAGGCTGCTCTCAGTAGCCGGGAACAGGAGAAGCTGTGCTGCTTTAGGGGGTTCTGAACCCAGGCATGGTGTCCCCATCTCTATTTTGGGGGCCCCGGACACGCCAGCAAGCAGCTGGTGGGGGGCAGCGGGAGGACGGGGGAGGGGGGGCTGCAGGACTCACCTGCCGGCTCCGCAGATGCCTCCTTGACTTTCCGTAGCAGGCTGGAGTAGCGGGCTCTGTCCATCCCCTCCAGCCTGCCGCTCGCCTTGGGCAGGTGGCCGAGGTCAGCGGTGAGGATGGCCTGGATCCCCTGCAGCAGCCCGCAGCACAGCAGCAACACGTTCAGCATGGTCCTGGGGGACAACCTGCGCGGAGGGGTCCCAGCCAGCGTCAGCCCCCCCCGACTGGCAGCCCACCCTACCTCCACTGCACTGCGTCGGCGAGGGGCAGCCCCTGCCAGCACAGCCACCGCACCGGGCTGGTTGTTCCTTTGGACTTTAGAGCCTTTCTTGGGCCACCGCACGCCTGGGAGCTTCACGTGGACCCTCCAGAGCTAGCGCTGGTGCCGTGGGGCACCCCACGTACGGGCACGTTCATGATCTCACCACGGAGCAGGGTGAGTGGCAGAAGGTGGACTGAGACTTGAGCTTTTCGGCAGCGGTTCAGGGTCTCCCTGCCCCACGCACAGCCTTCAGACCCTGCCAGACCACCGCGGTGCTGTGTGTTCACTGCCTGCGTGCACACAGGATGTGGCCGAAACACCCAGCTCAGCTCCTGCCGGGCTCTGCGCTCGCTAGCTTCAAAGACCAGAAGCTGCATCTGGGCTTGGGCATACGACCAGCTTGCGGACAACAGCCTGCACTAGGATCTCACGAGGTCCCCAAGTGCCACCACAGAGGCAGCCGTGTCCCCGCCAGCAGCTCCAGCCCGTGCCCTTTTCCACGGCTCATGGCCCAGTGCCTCCCTGGTTCTCGCCCAGCTCCTCCGCAACGCCTCCCTCTCCCAGTCCCGCTTTCTGCCCTGCTTCGAGCCGCCAGCCCCCGAGCCACGTTTCCATGCCCGGCCTTACAGGCAGCTTTGCAACATCGCACGTGGGAGCCCAGGGAAGGGGCAGGAGCGACGCTGCATGGCTGAAACACGAGAGACCTCCTGCAGATTGCAGCCGGAGCAGCCGCCAGAGAAATCTCCCCAGAAGTTCCTGGGAAGTCCCGAACTGCTTTGCTACAGCTCCTTTTGCAACCAGACCGCAGGGTTTGGGCACAGTAAACAAACACGGGGCTTTGAGAAGATGAAGTATGATACGGAGGCTGGCAGAGAGCAGGCACAGACGTGGTTTTGCTGAAGACCACAGCACTGGGCTGGATGCCATGGCCGAGGCCCTCGCAGGGGGCTCCAGCCCCTCCGTGCCGCCCGGTTACCTGAAAAACCCTACTGGCACTCGGCTGCACGGCTTCTGTGCGGGAAGCGTTGGGACGCAAAGGCCCCTCTGCCTGGGACACGGGCACCATCGTCAGGAGATGTCCCCCGGGTTGGACCGGCTTGCTGCCCGCTCCCTGCTCGTGGGGGGATCCCGCGGAGGGAGGAAGGTGAAGGTGAAGCCATAAGGCTGAGAAGAGGGCGAGGCTGGGCTGGAGGGGGCTCAGGGGGGACGGGAACAATGCTGGGCACAGCTCGGGGGTGGACTGGGTGAGCTGGGCTGGGGGACAGCGGAGGCTGCAGGGTCGGGCTGCGGGCTTTGGGGGGCTGAAAGCCCTGAAAACCAGGGACGGTCTTAGGGAACCAAAGAAAAGGGGCCGGGAGGGGGACCCCCGAGTCGCTGCTGGCAGGTGAGTCCCATGAAACCCTGCTTTGGCAGCCCTGGCTCTGGCAGCCCAGAGCGGTGCCGGCCCCTCTTCACCTCCCCATCCCCACAAAACCACCCAGCTCTGTGCCAGGAGAGGCCCCTCCACGCCGTGGGGAGCCCTACGGCCGTGGGTATCGCACCCCAAATGCCCCCAGACCCTTCCCGTTGTAAGCACTGACCTCTCCGGGCGGAGAGGGGGTTTGCTGCTCGCTGCTGCGCCGAGCTCGCTGGGAACACCGCTGCCGCTCGCTGCCTCGATGCCTTCCTCTCCACATGCTTACGGGAATTTATATCGGCTTTCTCTTAATTAAGTGCTGCAGCCACATGACTCCGCTAACTACCGGGTAGGTGGGCTTCTCTGGAAACCGGGCTTTGTCTGGACGGAGAGGCAGCCCCCAGGGCGACATGCGGGAGGGGGGCTCCTTCCCTGCGCCCCGCATGGCTGCGGGGAGGAACAGATCCCCACTGGCCCCACACACAAAGTTTCTTGGGAGCGATGCCCACCGCCCTTCCAGGCCGCTTCCCTTTCCAGCCGTGCCCAAATGGTGCCGAGGCTGAGCCGGAGGACATCTCCCAGTTCACGGCTAGAGAAATACCAGGGCTCTTCTCCCAACGCACGCTGAGCTCTCCACCGGCTTTCCAAGGGAATATTGCCCCCCACCCCCCAGCTCCCAGCAGGCAGCTTGGGTGCAGCGCCCAGCACCCCGTCAGCAGCAGGACCCGACCCCGACATGCACAGGCCTGGCACGCAGAGGAGCCAGGGCCGGGTCAGCCCGACGAGGCCGTGGTGGGAGATGCCGCTCATGGGGTCTCTGTAGTCACCTCCCGAACCGTTCAGGAGATCTGAAACCTCGGGAAAGGATTCCATTCGAACCCCCTGAGACACACCCAGGGTGGCAAACTGCCCGAGCACCCGGTGTCCCCGGGGCTGCCAGCTTCTCCGCTTCCCCGCCAGCATCTCCCTCTGCAGACTGCTCGCTCGCGGGTCGCCGGCTTGCCAAGGCTCCTTTCGGCAACACCCGGGCCCTTGGGTGGCTTCAGCCCTGCGAGGAAACGGGGGGATGAGACATGGGAGGGGTTCACTGGGCTGTGATGGACCCCGCAAGGGAGGCTGACAGCCCTGCGTGACCAGTGAGGACCCCCCAAGGCCCCCCAGCATGTCCCCAGCAGAGCGTGAGCCACTGCTCCGGGCAGCTCTGCCCCCCATGCACCCCAGCCCAGTGCCTGCTGCACCCGAGGGCTGGGCTGGCTCGGAGGGGCCGGGGGGGCCGGCGAAGGGCTCATCTTCTGTGCCCTTTCTCCGGCTGCACCCGGCCGGCTCCCCCAACGCACAGCGCCCGCCCGGGACCCCCCTGCGCAGCCTCCTGCACCCCGCGTCCCCGGGTAAGGACTCATCCTGGCAGGTTTGGCAGCCCCCGTCTTCCCAGTCCCATTCCCGAAGCCCGAGTGGGTGCCGAGTGCCCCATCCAGCCCTGTTCCTCCCGGCTCCTCCGTCCCCAGCCCAGGGTGACGGGGTCCCCATCCCCGCTGCCCCCGGCTGACGCTGGTCCCCTCGGCCCGGCTCATTAGGGCCGGTTTGCAGGCGGCGAGGCGGTGGGCCGAGGCCTTCTGGGAAGGCATTAGCGCTAACGAGAGCGGCCGCGCTGAGAGCTTTTTTAATCCGTGGGAGCAACGTCTGCTTAGCGCGCGTCCCTGCGGCCGGTAACGAGCTAAATGAGGCGGCCGGCCGCTCGCCGGGCCGCTTCC
>Ga0065711_1039531_pt1 | contig 17742 bp, 13 predicted proteins | sample Hoacrofraction12_FD_59098 | JGI IMG/M metagenome (GOLD analysis project Ga0065711, IMG submission 59098) | Hoatzin crop microbial communities from Cojedes, Venezuela - Epithelial fraction 12 v2 (version 2) | ecosystem: Host-associated > Birds > Digestive system > Esophagus > Crop | place...
CAACTGCATCTGTTCTTACAGGATGGCCTATCACAAACTTCTCAAACATACGTACTCTCCTTTTTTATGCTGCATCATCTTCAATCTCTTCTACTGCGCTATAACCATTTGTATAATCTATATATATTTCGGGCTGATAATTATATACAAAAACATGATAACATATGCCCTCGCCATTATCCTCAACGGAAAATGCTTCCATTTCAACGCCTCTTGCAACAAGTTCATCTCCTTCAAAATACGGTGATACTCTGTAGAGCACATGATTGCCGCTCTCTTCAAGATATCTCATAACAGCCTCTTCATATACAAGCATTATTTCTGCATTAAAATATCTTGTTCCCGTTATCAAATTTTTTTCATTGGAATTTTGCCCTGTGAGCGCATAAGCAATTAGATGTGATCTATTATAAAGTGCCGGCGGGTCGCTATCTACATATCCGTCATAATATTTTTGCCACCAACCGCTTGGCTTAATATCACTTATACTGTCTCTTTTTGCAGTAGGCATCATAGACTCATCAAGAAGCGCGTATGCCGTGCCGCATCTTGATAAACTATCCAAGTTGCTAAAGTGCTCGCCATCTATTTCGTCGATATCGAAAGATGTAAAAAGAGGCACGTTATTATTTAGTACCAAATAATCATAATCACCATGTCTTGGAATCTCTATATCCATATCCACATAACTTGTTGAAAAAACATCCGGCGTATCTGCAATATAATCTTCATACGAACATCCATTATCAAACGATGTTTCATTCGTTTCGTAATACGAAAAATCAGTGCTATATGTTATAGTTTCAGAATCTGATATATTATCGCTTGTACTTAGGCCGTCAGATTCTTCTGTATTATCTATAGTATCAATATTTTCGCTCTCGTAATTATCATTTTCATCATCTAACTCTTCTGCATAGTTTTGAGAGTTATCATATAAAAAGTCCCCGATATCGCTACTTTTATTTACAAGTAGCATTACGGCTAAAAGAATCGCCGCCGCTATGTATACTAATACTTTTATTTTATTATCAGCTGATTTATTTGTTTTATTTTTATTCGAAAAATTATTTTCTTTATTTCCCTTTTTATCATCAAACTTTCCCATATTTTTCTCCCTAAAGTCACCAAAATGTATACATTTTGAGAATTTCAAGCACGAAATCATGCTTATGCTTGCATAATAGCATGATTTCGTTATACTTATTTATCATCCGATATTTTTTCAAAAATATATTTTCCCGTATCAGATAAATCACTATCAGTATATCCTGATGTTTTACTACAGCTACTATCAAGAAGAGATGCACTTTCATTCTTGTTACAAAGTGACCATGCCGCATAAGATATATTGTAATCATCCAAAAGCTTGAACCACGCATCTGCACTTGTTATATCTATAGCACCATTTCCGGATGCATCGCATATTGAAAATTCAGATACAAATACAGGAAGACCGCTATCTATAGCGCTTTTTAACGTATTTCTAAGGTCATCTTTGTGCGTAGCCGCATAAAAATGAAGTGTATACATTATGTTATCATAACCTTCAATCGGATCATTTGCCGCATCCAGCAAAAACTGACTCCAGTTAGGAGTTCCGACAAGAATTATAGCATCACTATCATTATTTCTTATTATAGGTATTATTTCATTTGCATAAGATTTGATATCAGACCAAGTAGTCCCGCCGTTTGGTTCATTACAAATTTCATAGATGATATTATCTTGTTCACTGTATTTTTTACTTACATTATCAAAAAAATCTTTTGCATCATTTAAATATGTATTGGGATTCCCATCATTTAGAATATGCCAGTCGATTATACAATAAAGCCCAAGATCAGAGCATACATCAACTCCCGTGTCAATTGTATTTAGAAGCGACTGCCTATCACCGCCCGTGCAATATCCGTTATAATCAGCAGTATACATAGATAGCCTTACAAGATTTACTCCCATGTCTTTCAAAGAAGCAAAACTATCATAATTTACATATTCAGGAAAATAATTTATGCCATGCGTACTTACACCCTTTAATCTAACCTTTTCGCCGCTTGTATCAACTAAATCTGTTCCATTTACAGCTAGTTTTCCATGTAACCCCACAAAATTTGCATTTTCAACTTCCGATATAATAGAATCACAATCAGAAATTGTAGAATCGAAAGATGCTTCATTATTTGTCTGTGTTGAACTTTCCAAATTCGATGCATCTTTTGCAAGTGGCGCTTCCTCGTCCAATATCGTCGATACATTTGACGCAGAAGACTTGTCATCAATTTCATCATCATCAACATTGTTTATTGCATCTTCAACAATCTCTTTGGTTGCACCTTCAATAGATGATAGCGATGTATCAACGCCACATGCGCCAAGGAATAATATAATTCCGAAAATCATTATAATTTTTAAAAAAAACATTATATTCTTTTTCATAATCTATACCCCTCAGAATATTAGCAAAAAACTCATTCAAACCATATCTTTTGATTATGTAAGTACCGGTAAATCATAATAAATAGCGAGTGAAAAAGAGCAAGAAATCCACTGAATTCCTGCTCTTTTTATGATCATCAATCTTTAATCATAGACAATAAAAGTTCTTTACCGTTTTCATATTCAGAAGCTTCTTCTATCGCCACGTCTAGTGATATTATATTTTTTTTCACAAGTTTAGCCAGTCTTTCTAAATCACCCTCAACTCTTCCCTCTGCAATTCCCTTTTCATGTCCTTCTGTATGAGCTTCTTCAAAAACTACTCTTGATAAATTACACATATCATCAACCTCCTTTGAAAAATCTTTATTCATAGGAATCTTATACTCATTTTCCAATATCTTTTTCTTTTCACTATTACCAAGTTTGGGCGCAAACAAGGTTTTTAGCATATTTTGAAGTTCATTACCCTTGCCATCACCATATGAACCAAGTCTGATAATTACAAGTTCAAAAAAATCATGTCTTACTTCACTTGATTGACCATATACATCCTTGCGTATCGGATAAATTTTGGTAATTGTATTTTCATCTTCCTTGGCAACATTCATGCATATCCAAATACTATAAACCTTCTTTATGGAATCGTAATCACTACCTGTAAATTCTGTTTCAAGCTGTGATGATATCATCCTTGCACAGTAAAAGAATCCTCTGGACTCTATAGTATATCCCGGCATTTTCTTTTGAGCTTCCAAATTTATAATAAGCTTTATCTGTTTATTATCATTTGGCGTTACAGCTGTGAATATAACATCAAAATATCTAACGCCTTCGTTTGGTACATTATCTTCGTTAGATATTCCTCTTATACTCTCGCTATTAGTAAGTCCCGGATCGACAGGCCTTTCACCTATCTCAATATTATCGCCTATGCAAGTTTTAATTATTTCTTCATCGTAGTCCTCGAATTCCGAAACAACTGATTTCAAAATCCTTGCAATTATTACCTTGTCAGCCAAAATCTTTTTTACATAACTATCATATGCTTGCATACCTTCTTCGCAAGACGATACTGCTTTGTTAATATTACTAATCACGTCACATCTCCTCATAATTTATACCAATATAATAGCAGATATCAGTTGCTTTGTGAAACATAAAAAATAAAAAGCAAGAAAATTCGCGGCATTTACTGATTTTCCCTTCAGTAAAGTACCGCGAATTAAGTTTACAATAGTATATGCAGAGGTTTGAATACTTATAAAATCCAATTACGATAATGCATTAAGATCTTCTTTTACCTGATTTGCAATATTCAAAATAGTGTCGGTTGATGCCGCCATTTCTTCGGATGAACCTGCGAGAGTCTGCGTTCTGTCATTTACATCCGCAACTGTTCCAATCAGATTCTCTGCATCATTTAAGAGTGCTGTAACAAGTTCTGTGATTTCATCCTTGTTTACATTACTTTCATTTGCAATCTCTTTTGAATTTTCAGCAAGGTTTTTGATTTGACCCGCAACAACAGCAAATCCCTTACCTGACTCGCCTGCTCTTGCCGCTTCAATTGAAGCATTGAGAGACAAGAGATTCGTCTGATTTGCAATTGATACGACATTTTTGTTATTCTCTTCAAGTTTTGCCAAAGTCTCGTTTATAGTATCAAGAGATGTCTTAAGCGTATTACTAAACTCAATAACATCATTCATAGCCTTGGATATACCTGTTGCTTCATAAGCCGTAGCTTCGCCGCCCTTAGCCAGCTGGTCGATATTGTCATTTAGCTCTTCAAACCTTGTGTTTATGACATTAACCGTATCAACTATCCTATTCTTTTGCTCTTCCATCTCTCGTTCTGCGTCTTTGGCTGCCATAGTCTCTTGCTTTTCTTTTTCTACGAGGCCTCTTGTGTAATATACGCAGTTTTCTTTATGGTTAAAACCATTGTAAATAGCCTCTGCCATATCTCTGCAAGTCTCATAACCGCAACATGAGCAGTCAATATTTCTCGACTCTTTTGTGGTCTTATCCATATCGTTGAATACAGATTCAAGCTGAGCATCCGTTACAGGATTAAGTCTCGTTCCTGCGGACCTATCTGTATATTTTCTGATAAAATCATTTAAATCCAAATCCTTAAACTGCTGATTGAACATCTTTAGCCTATATTCGGGAGTTGCATCCTTTTTCCATGGACTCTTTTTATCAGTCTTTTTGCAGGCATTTCTGATGTCATTAAGATCTGCCAAAACCTGTTCCTTATCATGTGTCCATCTTTCGGTACCGGTTCCATGAAGGCAACCTTCCTCGCAGTTGAGCGCATCAACAAAGAAATACGGATTGTCAGGCCCCATGATTCTATCCTTGTTGTGTTGAAGGAATTCGTACATTCTCTTCTCGCCTTCCATCTGTCTTACGAACACACCCTCACCACAGAACCAATATACATTTTCTTTTAGGCCGCCCGGCATAGGATATACAGAGCCAAGACCATATTCAATCTCATCAGTAGCCTCTTCGCCATATACATTGTTTTTTCTCACATAATCCATAAGATGTCTAAATGTAAGATTGTATGATATATAACCGCCATTATTAGGATCGTCTATCTCATTCTTTTTGGCAACACAAGGGCTTACAAATGCAAGCTTATCACTGATTCCCATATATTTCTTGGCATAGATTGCGCCACACATCATAGGAGACTGCACAGGGAAAAGATTCGGAATAAGTTCCGGAAGATATTTTTCAATATATCCAACAACCGCAGGACATGGCTGAGATATTCCGCCAAGATAATTATTTTGTAAAATATAATTGATATATCCCCAAGTTGTTATATCCGCACCAAACGAAATACTGATAATTCTATTTACTCCAAGTTTCTTTAATCCGCCCAAAACCTTGCCATATTCACTCGGATAATTTGCCAAAAAAGCAGGAGCAAGAAGAAGTGATATCTTTTCTCCCCTCTTCAAATCAGCAAAAAATCTATCAACGTCGTCATTGTAGACTCTGGCGCCGTGATCGCATGCATTGAAACATGAACCGCAGGAGATACATCTGTTGCCATCAACATGAATCAGATTCTCCCCATTTTCACCGATAGTTGCAACATTTGCCCCCGGTACAGGACATGATCTGATGCATTTATTGCATCCGATACAATCGTCATTTGTGTACACAAGTCCGTTGTTAAGCTGCATGTATTACCTCCTATTTGTAAGTCATGCACCAAAAGCCTGCTTTTGGCAGTGCCACCCGCTTATGATGCATTTTTTATTTTCGGAAAAAAACATGAAAACTCCACATGTAATTTATATATCGGCACAAATTTATTTATCGTTAGAAGAAATATAATCAGAATATTGTTTGCTTTTTTGGGAAACGTTATTTCGTTATGATTATCATTCTAACACGCAAATTTTATGCTTGCAATATGGCCTACTTGGCAAATGATAACTTGTACACAAATGTTTCAAGTGATAAACTAGAATTATCGCTATTACGTATATATAGATTTTGACACCGGTACATATATTTAAATAATTCGAGTTCTTACATGCTACGTACAACATATATTCTGCACATTTGTTCTTATTTTATCAGGAAAAATTTATTTTTATAAAACATCAAATATAATCATTTAATCAACTAATCATAACAAACGGTGACTTATGGCAAATACATCGGTTTTAATCCAAAAACTATATGATACAAAAAGTTTATCCATAACTGAATATGAAAAAATAATATCAAAAAGTGATGAGGAAGATTTATATCTCCTAAAAAAGCTTGCAATGATACGCCGCTATGAAATATATTCAAATGATATATATATAAGAGGTCTCATCGAAATCAGCAATATCTGTAAAAATGACTGTTACTACTGCGGCATAAGAAAAAGCAATGCACACGTATCAAGATATGCGCTTTCAGCGGATGATATATATGTGTGCGCGGCGCAAGGCTATAATCTTGGCTTTCGCACATTTGTATTTCAAGGCGGCGAGAACAATATCTTCGATGACGACACATTATCTTTTCTCATAAAAAAAATAAAAAATAACCTTGGAGACGTTCGTATAACCCTATCTCTTGGAGAGCGCTCTTTCTATAGCCTAAAAAAACTAAAAGATGCAGGCGCAGACAGATATCTTCTCCGCCATGAAACGATAGACAAAGAACATTATAAAACGCTGCATCCAAAAGAAATGTCATTTGATAATAGAATAAAAACGCTTATAGAATTAAAACGGCTTGGCTTTCAAACAGGATGCGGATTTATGGTAGGAACAAAAGGTCAAACCGACAATATGCTCGCAAGAGAGATGAAATTCATAGAAAAATTTTCTCCTCAAATGTGCGGCATAGGACCATTTATCCCGGCTGATAACACTCCGTTAGAAAACTCGGCAGCAGGAAGTTTTCAAAAAACAATAACTCTCCTATCAATTATAAGGCTCATCAAGCCGAATATATTATTACCGGCAACAACAGCGCTTGCTTCTCTAAGTGAAAGGGGACAAGAAGAAGGAATACTTGCAGGCGCAAATGTTATAATGCCCAATCTATCACCACAAAATGTCAGAAAAAGTTACTCCCTTTATAACAACAAAAAAAGCTCAGGACTTGAGGCAGCAGAATATCTTGATGATTTAAAAGAAAAAATGAATGACATAGGATTTCAAATCGTAACTTCATGCGGTGACATAATATCGCATAATTTATAGAGAAAGGACAAACAGACTATGGCTATTTACGATCCAAAATCACTAAAAGCAGAGGAATTCATAAACGATGAGGAAATCATCGAAACTCTAAAGTATGCCGAAGAAAATAAGAACAATTTGGAACTTATCGACGAAATTTTGGAAAAAGCAAGACCTGTAAAAACCAAGGATGGCTGCACATGTAAAGGCCTATCTCACAGAGAAGCATCTGTACTACTGGCTTGTGAAAATAAAGAAAAAATCGAAAAAATGTTCGAAATTGCAGAAGAAATAAAACTCGCATTCTATGGTAACAGAATAGTTATATTTGCACCGCTATACCTGTCAAATTACTGCGTAAACGGATGTTTGTATTGTCCATATCATGCCAAAAACAAACACATCCCACGCAAAAAGCTAACTCAAGAAGAAGTAAAAGCCGAAGTTATCGCTCTTCAAGACATGGGACATAAGCGCCTTGCAATAGAGGCCGGCGAAGATCCTGTAAATAATCCTATTGAATATATCCTCGACTGCATAAATACGATATATAGCGTTCATCACAAAAACGGAGACATTAGACGTGTCAACGTAAATATCGCCGCAACAACTGTTGAAAATTACAAAAAGCTAAAAGATGTCGGAATTGGTACATATATTCTTTTCCAGGAAACATATCATAAAGAAAGCTATGAAAGACTCCACCCTACAGGGCCAAAACACGACTATGCATATCATACGGAAGCCATGGACAGAGCTATGGATGGCGGAATAGATGACGTAGGTCTCGGCGTACTATTCGGTCTTGAAATGTACAAGTACGAATTCGCAGGACTTCTCATGCATGCTGAACACTTGGAAGCCGTGCACGGAGTAGGTCCTCACACTATCAGCGTACCGAGAGTAAAACACGCTGATGACATAGACCCTGACGAATTCGACAATTCCATATCCGATGAGATATTCACCAAGATTGCAGCCTGCATACGCCTTGCAGTTCCATATACTGGCATGATTGTATCAACAAGAGAAACAGAAGACGTCAGAGCAAAACTACTTAAAGTCGGAATATCACAAGTTAGCGGCGGATCCAGAACATCTGTCGGCGGATATACTACGAAAGAGCGTCCTCACGACACCGAACAGTTCGATGTATCCGACCAGAGAACTCTCGACGATGTCGTTAAATGGCTAATGGAGACAGGCCATATACCATCATTTTGCACGGCATGCTACAGAGCAGGCAGAACAGGTGATAGATTCATGAGTCTGTGTAAGAGCGGCCAGATTCAAAACTGCTGCCACCCTAATGCTCTCATGACTCTATGCGAATATCTCGAAGACTATGCAACAGCTGATACCAAAAAAGCCGGCGACAAGATGATAGAGCAAGAGCTCCTAAATATCCCAAGCGATAACGTTAGAAAAATATGCGCCGAGCATATTGAAGAAATCAGAAATAGCAACAACCGCGACTTTAGATTTTGATAATCGGGCGGCACACAAGATTCTACTCTATGTGCCGCCTTTTATTTAACTCAGTCGGGAAATCCCAGACTTATTTAAACGCTCCGCGAGGATGCGCAGAGATTTGCATAGAACAAATCTCGCACCAAGTATCGCGAGCGATACTTGAATTTACTAAGGAGAATAGTATTATGTCTATGAATGATAGCCCATCTTCAATCAGATACCATATAGCATTTGTCGGTAAAACAAACTCAGGCAAATCAAGCCTCGTAAATGCGATATCTAACCAGTCCATGTCAATAGTATCTGATATAAAAGGAACAACCACAGACCCTGTATCAAAATCTATGGAAATCCTACCACTTGGCCCTGTCGTCCTGATAGATACTGCCGGCATAGACGATGATTCTGCTCTTGGCAAAGAGCGCACCAAAAAGACAAATCTAGTCCTTGGCAAAGCAGATATCTGCGTATATGTACTTGATTCTTCGAAAAAAATAACTGATGCTGATATAAATGCTTTGAAAGATATAGAAAATAAAAAAATCCCCTATATCATAGTGCAAAATAAAGCCGATTTGAAGGATGCAAAAGATCAAACCAAAGTAATTAAAGAAAAAAATCTTCATCCAAGCGATATACTTTTCGTATCAGCAAATAATAAAAATGATATACATGCGCTAAAAGAAACAATTGCTCATATAAAAAAAGAAATCGGGCCCGATAAAAAAATATTAGAAGGCCTCGTAAAAGAAAAAGATACTGTAATGCTCGTAATTCCTATAGATGAATCTGCACCAAAAGGAAGACTTATCCTCCCACAGCAGCAGGTACTAAGAGAAATACTTGACAGCCACGCTATTTCTATCTGCTGCCAAGTAAACGAAATCTCTTACTATCTTTATGAAAAAAACATAAGACCTTGCCTTGTAATAACCGACTCGCAGGCTTTTGGCGCTGTTTCAAAAATAGTTCCGAAAGATATACCTCTTACGTCATTTTCTATCCTATTTGCAAGATTCAAAGGCGAAATAGATGAGCTGATAAAAGGCTCTGATGCTATAAAAAATATAAAATCTGAAGACACCGTTCTAATATCCGAAGGCTGTACGCATCATAGACAGTGCAAAGATATAGGAAGTGTCAAAATTCCGGACTGGGTAAGAGAATATTCAAAAAGCGCCCCGGCCTTTGAATTCACAAATGGAAACGAATTTCCTGATGATACATCAAAGTATAAACTCATAATCCACTGCGGTGGATGTATGCTAAATGAAAAGGAAATGAAAAGAAGGCAAGAAATTGCAAGAAAATGCGGCACTCCAATGGTCAACTACGGCATAGCAATTGCAAAAATGCACGGGATACTTGACAGAAGTATTGAAGTGCTGGATTTGTAAATTTGAATTTACGTTGCAAATCGAAATGCAACGCAAAATTTTACGTTGCATTTCGATTGTTTTTAAATTAAATTTTTAAAGCATATTTCGTTCCTCTTCCGCTTCCAAGCTTTTCTATAATCCGCTTATCTATGAGGTTATTAAGTATCCTTACGACCTTCGTTTTTTCCATTCCGGATAACTCTTCTATTTCAAGTCTCGTCAAAACTTTATTGGGCGAAAGGAGCTTTGTTATCGTTCTCTCATTTGTATCAAGCCTGTATGAGTCGCCGAGAATAGGCAATATCACGGTAATTGAATTTTCGTATATTTCATATTCGGGCTTTTTTTCTTCACTCTTGTAACATGCATTGATACGTTTGATGCCCGTTCCGAATTTTTCAATTATTCCAAGCCGTGCAAAAACGCCTGCAATTATAGGATTTCTCTGTACCGACACCCTGCCTCTGATATACTCTTCCTCGCTTATATTACTCGGAAGTCCTCCGGGCGATGTAATCTCAACTTTATCTTTATACATCCCTATCTGAATCGCACCGTTCACATCCCATGTACGATGTACTATCGCATTGGCAACTGCCTCACGATATGCTTTTTCCGGAATCATTTCTATTATTTCTCGCCTGTCACCTATGATTTTTTCTTTTCTGTAATATCTTATAAAAACTTTTATGGCTTCATTGTAAGCTTCTATCGCAGAAACTTTACTGATAGTAACCCGCTCAGAAATCTCATCCATACTATCGCCGAAGCGCACTATGTCCATAACGTTGTAACTGTTTTTATCCGCCAGAATAGCCGCCGCATTATTCGGCTCCGATTTTGAATTTATAAGTTCAAGAGTCTTTAATGTATCATTATCGAAATTATCTATCTTTAACTTATCTTTGAATTCATCCTCAAGTATATGAAACGAAAGATTTTTTTCATTAGTTCCAAGCTGTTCGTAAGATAAATTCTGTCCTTCGAGAGAGAGCCTTGTAAACTCAAGCCTGTCGACCGGCGCCGTTACGCTGTCATTTCTCTTATATGCCTTATTTTTGTAACAGTACGGCTTGTCGATTCCCTCGAACACATACAAGGTTATGGTCTTATTTTTCTTATCTATATCAAGTCTGAAGTCCGGTTTGGGATCAATGCTGTCATTTATCATGTTTTCTATATTTACGCATGTAGCAATAGGATCGTCAATTCCGATTATCCGGCCGTCATCACTTACGCCAAACATAATCGTCCCGTCATTATAATTTGCATATGCCGAAACGGTCTTTAGAAATGTCTGCGTTATCTTTTCTTTATATTCTAATGTTCTACTTTCTCTTTCCATGATGACCTCCTATACGGTAAGTATAATTAAGAGCAAAGCAAAATGCAACGCAAAATTTTACGTTGCATTTCGTTTGCCGGAATCTTTTACTTTTCTCTTACTACCTCGGGAAACTCCGCCTTGTCCCGATCCGTATTAATAGCAACTGACATATCCAGTCCGGATGGTTTTCTGTCATTTACTATTATTCGTTCACCCATTGGCATATCAAATAGGATCTCGTCAAAACGTATTCCATGCTCTTTTAAAAAATCGATGGTCATTACTTGGTATTCCTTGGTTCTGGATGTCAAAATAAGGATTTTATCCTCCTTCGGAATCGCATTAATGTATTCCAATGCTCCCGGCAAAACAGTATCCACACCATCGATTTTATAGCCATTATGTTTTAACAGTGTTCCATCAAGGTCAAATATCCACGTTTTTGGCAAAGTGGATAATACTAGAGTTTCTCCCATGAAATTTCCTCCGATACGACAATATTATGCGTAAACTCATTTAGAAAATACATGTCGATTGCCTTCCATTTGGTATCGCTGTAATAATAATCCGGATACAGTGCAATCATTTTTGCCTTGGAAGTCCGTATCACGTCGCATAAGCCGCTACGAATACCCACAAAGGTTCCGGCTCGGTTCACGACCGCTATCATTTCCCGAATCGTCGGCGATATCGCCTCTGTTCCCGGAAGTGTTTTTTCATCTCCTACAACGTTGGTATAGCATTTTTTTCCAATAGACAGATAATAAGAAACGGCTTCTTCCCATATCTTCGCATCAATCGCGGGCACCGATTTTGCATACGGCGAAAATATCACCGCTTCTCCACTTGGTATAGATGCTTCGTTTTCGTATGGAATCCACACCTTTGGCTCATTTGGTTTTGTTTGCTCCGGCAGACCGAAAATTCCGCAGCAGTAAATTTTATCCAACGAAATTTTCTTTAGATAAAGAGCTTTTGAAAGATTTACCACATACGGTCGATCTTGGTGCGCAATGAACGTATTGGAATCCATCGTAAAAATAGCTGCCTGAATCATTGCATCCAGCTTTTTTTGCTCGCAGACTTCTACGGCATAGCCGCCAAACATACGAATCACCTGTGCCTGTGCCTTACTGCATACAAAAAACACGACGCGCTCAATGCATTTTTCTTTCGCATATGTTTCCCAATAAGACATTGCATAATATACATCTCCCAAGGCTTCAAAAGGGAAAAATACCATAAATGAATCGGCATACTTTATTCGATAGGATGCAAGAAACTTCTCCCCATCCCTTTCTCTTTTTGTCATCCTGTGAATCGTATCATCCGAAAGGGAATAGTCTGCATACGTGTTAAAATCAATCAATTTTCTAACAAGGCCCGTATAACCTATCTTTCGAAGCTGACTTTGCATAGAAGCATAAAATCTGGACGTAATAAGGACCATCGAATCATCCGAACTGTTCCCTGCAAGTTCTAAAATTTGTGCCGGATAATACACCTTCGTTTCTTTATATGTGATACCTTGCTTGGCATCACTGTTATCCAAAATTCCGGCAGTTGTAATGCCTTTCGATTCCAGTAAATCAATAAGCTCCAAAGTCGCTCCACAGTGACCAAAAAGAAATATTTTTTTCGTTTTCAAATTCAATTCTGCCATAATCTTGTCCAGACTCTGGCACATCTCGTCATAATGTCGCTTATCCATTTCAATCAGCCCCCGCAATCGAATATATTAACGCTTCCAGCATTTCATCTTCAGATAAAATTCCAAGCCGTACAAAATTCATGAGCGATGGGTAGTTACATTGAGCCTCGGATAGAAAAATGATCTTATCTGTAAATTCGTACAGATGGTAAAGTGAAATGAGCTCATCCATTTCTATTTGTGAAAGAATACGATCCACCTTTGGATACTCATCAGAAAGAAAATCTTCCATGCCGTCAATTTGGATAGTCCATAGCAATATGTCGCAATTTTTTTCCAAAATGATGGTCGTTAACTTTTCAAGCACAGATTTCCTACGGATGTTGCATATCAGCATTTTTTTTCCTGCGTTTAGCGCTCGCTCTAGGTTATTTATTACGTTCGTACGTTCTTTCATTCACAGCATCCTTTCGCTCAGTCGCAGAAATTTTGTAGGATTTTATAAGAGCAAATGGTAATATCCTTTTCTGTAAACATAGAAATCACATTGTTCCATATGCCCTGGTTGTAAATTGCAAGCATCACCAGATCCCCCGGTGCGTACTTATTTTTTAAGTACTCCAATGGCGTTATGATTTCAATCCCATCCACATTGCTTCCGGACAATTGCTCGTTTTTATCCAACACATACATTGGCTTTTTCCCGATTGCCGATAGTTCACTTACACACATCCGCCCGCATTCACCGGCGCCATAAACGAACACACGGCGCTCCTTTAGTTCTTCTCTTTTTAACTCAGCATCTTTCAAAAGAGGCGTTCCTGCAAGTACATAATTTAGATACCGGTTGATTGTTGCAAGTGTTGTCTTAGCAAGCTTTTTGTAGACATTTTCCGTAAAATGTGTTGTATCTATATATGCATCCTCTGCCATCGGTTCGCTTACCTTATAAAGATCATTTACGATGCCGCCATGCTTTTTTACAATCGAAATTGCCGCCTCATTGTACATTCGAATATCACGGTTTCGCCGGTTCCAAACAACTCCATGATCCATCCACTTTTCCATGATGACCTTTGTAGATGTTGAAAAAACAATCTTTGCCTGCGGAAACAAATAACCGCACTGCAAAATAATATCTTCGATATTTCTCTTGTATTCCGTGAGGCTAACCATCGGTTCACCCTCATTGAATCGCAAAATATCCCACAATCCGGCATTGAATACCACTACATCGATGTTTGATCCGATTCCCATCTCATAGGCCCACTCATGCAGATAGCGTTTCAAATAGCCGGACGATCTTGCAATTTCTCCATTGTAATAAAGATAGCCACCTGGAAATCCTTCTTGTATATGGGGAAATGCTCCTTTTAGAATGCTGTCTCCAAACAGGGCAACTTTTGGCTTGGAATCCAAATTTTCCAAGATTACGTTGGACTCATTTAATTTATGCGAAAACGCACCCTTAATGACCGGCGTTAGCCATTCCTTACCATCACTTGTTTGCCTGTTTCGAATATGCTCATATGTCGGAATATCGAGTTCCGGAATGGCACCCCACGTAAGCCACGCATGACCATTAAAGCAAAAAGCTTCTCTGCAGCCTCTGCCGATTGGCCTGAAATGAATTGGATTTTCCGCAGACTCATAAATGTTGTCAATAATATCGCCTTTGTAGCACTGTTTTAAATCGCCCGTTGCCAAATTCAAATACAGAGTCCATTCACCCGCATAACAATATTCGGTTCTTTTTTCCTGCAACAGCTTCATTTTCAAATCAAACATTGCGGAATTAAATACGCCCCAGGTCTTTTTGTAGTTTTCCCTATCCAGTGACGTAAGAATTTCCAAATTTTTGGTCTGATTATTTCTTGCAACCGTAATATGAGGATAGGCACCTACGTGTTCCATCGAAACCTTTTTGATCTCCGGAATATACGGAATCATTTCATCACAAGGCGTAATTTCCAAAGTAAACGAAACACCATGTTCTCTCATTATTGAAATGTTATTCCAAAACGTTTCAAATAAATGAAGCCTCTTTAATTCAAGATAATGGAATGAAAATTTAATAAACAGTCTTTCTAAAATGTCTGGCTCCCAAGAGGCAATCTGATTAAAGCGTTCAGTCAAAGTGCCGTTCGTTACAACTTGTACATAATGCCCTTCCTCCAACAAGGCATGGAGGATCGGTAAAAGTTCGGCATTAATGAGCGTTTCGCCGCCTGCGCAAAAATTTAAAAACATGGTGCCGCCAAAGCGTTTTTTCGAAAGCGCTCTGCACACTTCCTCCGGTGTTCGTTGAATCAAATTCACCTTTCCCGTAAAGCCATCTCTCTGCGCGATGTAGCAATAAGAACATTTTAAATTGCAAACCTCTGTTGGAATATAAATATCAATAAATCGTTTAATTTCATTCATCATCTGTTTATCCATTTCATAATGTCTGCTGCCATCTGATCAAACGTTTGCTTCAGATGAATTTCGTTTTTTTCCTCTGTGCTGTTCAATAATTCATCACATAACGGAATAACCTGATCCGCGCGTTCCGCCATCCTGATAAACGTACAATCTTTAATCCATACACAAACGCCGCTGACTTTCTTACTCACATTATCCAGCGCAATACAAGGTGTCTTGGTAAGATACGCAAAAATCATGGCATGTAATCTGTCCGTAACAACAAGCTTAGCGCCGGCAAAAAGCGATAGCATCTGTTCCAATTCCTTTTCCCTGTCTGCTCTTGCAATGCTGTGATCCAGCTGCGTATCACATACCCTGTAAGGAATTTCGTGTTCTTTGCAGTAATCATAAATCGTCGTATTTAAGCTATAATCCCGTTTTTCTTTATCCAGACGCAGGCATCCCAAAATGCCCTTGCGTGTCGTCGGATCCTTTTCTTCTTTGACGGCATCGTATAAAACCATATCCGGATATAGTGCAGAGCCATCCTTTAAAAACTGATTTCCGCTCTCGGCAAAACGGCTGTAAGATGCTTTATCGCGATGAATGTAATACGTATTTTTACGGACCAGGCTCGGCATGTTCTGTTCGTTTTTAAAGAAAAATGTCTGCGGAAAATAAATAGCGGTGTTTTCCGGGAAAGAATTTAACATTTCTAAGACACGGTTATTTTCAAGCGGCCACAAGTCACCCATATAGCCGCCGCCAACGATAAATAAAACATCGTCTGCGGATACCAGCTTTTTTACTTCTTCCTTGCAATGATCCCACTGCCTTCCGGAAATTTCCTCGCACTGATAATCTGGAAAATAGTGCTTCAAAAAGGCGATACAGTTTGCCGCAATTGCCTGATCTCCCAAATTTCCATAGTCTGCCGTATTCATTAAGAACATACATCTGCGATCTGTCTTTTTAATTTTCTTTATGCCCTCTTCAAAGCTCTTGAGCTGATTTTTTCGATCGTCCGGATAGTACCATACAATCTTATTTTCCGAGATTCCCCAGGAAACCAGATTTGTTTGGATTTCCTGAGCTGTAGCCTTGTTCAAAACCGCAATTACTACCACTTCATAATCAGCATTCCACAAATCCTTTACCGGATGAACATCGAACCCTTCCTTTACATAGTTATTCCACAGATTATCCACCCATACGGAAACCGTAACCGAATCGCTTTGCTTTACCTGTTCATAAAATGCCTTTCCAACACTGCCCGCTCCGTAGATGGCTATCTTTTTATACTTATGCAGTATTTCCGGCGGCAGCTTGAAGGTATTTGACGGCAGTATCTTAATTCTGGAGCCATAGATACTCTCGTAATGCTGCTTTTTCTCATCGTCCCAGTATGGATACATAGCGCGCATTTTTTCAAGCAGCGATCCTTCGTCCATCGCAAGGATTTGCTTTTCCGTATCCTCGATTTCCGCCTTCAAAGAGTGTAAAACTTCTTCAGCGCCGTCCACATTACTTTCCACAAGCTTGTAGTTTTGCCACAGATTAAAATAGTGCTGCATGCTCATCTTGTAATAATCTTCCGGCATGTCATTCTCTTTAAAGAAGCTCATCTTTTCTCTGCTCGCTTCCACCGAATCGAGCCGGCTTAAATCGTATTTTTTTCCAATGATGCTATCATCTCGTTGCAGGTACCAATACATATACTGATTGCTTACTACGACTTTTTGAACATTGTGAAAGATTTTATGCGTCGTGTAAGCATCTTCATGGAGCTTTCCTTCCGGAAATCGAATGGTTCCAATTGCAGAGCGTTTGTAAAGCTTATTCCATGCAACAATATAGCGGACTGCTTCAAAACCCTCATATGAATGCGCGAGAATCTCAGAAGCAGAATATTCCCATACTTTTTCCATCTTTTGCGGAGATAATACATCTGCAAGACTTCTTATCATCAAAAAATCGCACTGCGCAATATCCGCCTTATGCTGCACACATAAATCATATAAGTACTGCATGAAACGTTCATGAATCATGTCATCCGAATCAACAAAGGCAATATAATCTCCTGTGGAATGCTCAATTCCGTAATTTCTGGCATGCGATAATCCGTGGTTTTCCGTATGATAAACTTTGATTCGTTCATCCTTTTTTGCAAAATCGTCGCAAATTTTCCCGGACTCATCATCAGAGCCATCATCAACCAGAACAATTTCTAAGTTGGTATACGTTTGCTTTCGAATGCTTTCGATGCAATTTACCAGATATTTCTCAGTTCGATAAACAGGAACAATTACACTAATTAGCGTCTCCATTTTCAATCTTCTCCTTTATCAATTT
>Ga0065711_1039532_pt1 | contig 17742 bp, 19 predicted proteins | sample Hoacrofraction12_FD_59098 | JGI IMG/M metagenome (GOLD analysis project Ga0065711, IMG submission 59098) | Hoatzin crop microbial communities from Cojedes, Venezuela - Epithelial fraction 12 v2 (version 2) | ecosystem: Host-associated > Birds > Digestive system > Esophagus > Crop | place...
GACGAGGTCCTGTGCAGCCTGCTGTAGGTGACCCTGCTTCGGCAGGAGGGTTGGACTAGATGACCCACAGAGGTCCCTTCCAACCCCTACCATTCTGTGATTCTGTGATTCTGTGACAGCTTGTGCCCGGACAGAGATAACCTGCAAGACTGCAGCCCTCGGATGGCACACTCGCACTGGTAGAAAATCCCTGTGGTGGTTTAATGGGGCCAGGGGGACTGTTAAGTCCTCTTTGTACCACAGCAAGGGTTGGGAGGAGATCCTTCGTCTTCCCCATCCCCAGGGAAATCCGCCTGCAGGGCTTAGTCCCACTTAAAGGCTTTGCTGTACAAACCTTCCTCTGGAGCAGAAACCTGTTTGTCTGCCCATCAAGATGAGACAAATCTTTGCGTGGGGCGAGCTATGCCAAGCCCATCGCTGTAAATCGACAGCAGCAGCAGCTTTCCCAGATGACCCGTATCAGTTTGCATGTGCTAGCGCTCTGTTCCCATTCTTCCAACCACTGTAGCTGTCCTGAAAATTGCATTTAGATGGAGAATAAGCATTGTTCCCATGCAGGGAGAGGAATAAATGATTATACCGGTGTATTTTTACCAGCTGGTAAAACTATAGCAGTAGATTTCTTCAGTGAGAGGCCACGTGAATAAATTACCACCTGGAAAATATCGGCTCCTCCCAGTAATCGCTCTGCCCCGTGGTGCCTGGTTTTAGGGAGCTGGTGCTGGGCAGCAGCATGCTGGGGAGAAGGGGGGGGTGGATGGGATTTGCGGGGCCCGTGGCAGTTGGCTGTGTCTGCCCCGGTCAGCCCAGCGCCAGGCTGCGGGCTGCAGAAGGCCAGGTGTCCTGCATCGGCACTATCGCGGCTGCTGACAGCTCTCCATCACTACATCAAGTGCAGACGCGGGGTTTGGAGCAGACCCAGCGCCGGAAACACCCTGCGCTCTCTGCCAAATGTGCCTGGGGCTCTAAAGAGCATCAGTCACAGGAGATTTTGGAACAGTTCTTGGAAAGCTTTTCAAAACTCAAGCTCTCCCATTCAAGCGCGGTCCCAAAACAATTATAGAAACCAGAGAAACTTGGTGTGAAATTATCCGATACTTTCTCTCCACAACAACAGAAGAAAAATGTTCAGAATTCAGCTAATTATTGCTGTTCTCTCAGCTGGCTATTTTTTACATGATTTGTCTTTTTTTTTCTGCCCATGTTCTTCCAAAATTAATACCACACCAGCTTGCAGATGCCATCACGCTGTTAGTTTTAAATGGGGCTTTAAAGACTTATTTTTAGGAAAAAATGAATCACTGAACACCATGGTGGCCAAAACGAAATTGAGAAATAACAACAACAACAATAATTCATCACATAGTTCACTGAATTACTGCTTTTGCAGAGGAAAAAACTACGATTGCCAAGAAGCAAAACAGCTTCCCAGTATTGATTCATCGTGAAAAAATTAAACTGGCTGGAGCACGAGGGTTAGAATGGGAGAGATGGCAGGGAGATCCAAGAGCCATTCGCAGTCCCTTACCGTAAGCGCGGGCCCTTTGTTACCTCTCATTTTCATTTCTTTTTACACGTGGTCCCACATGGTTTCCATAAGTTTTGAAGCAATCAGCACAGAGTGGGGAAAACAGATTTCTCGGAGCGGTCAATCACATCTTGGGGTTTTCAAGGAAAACATCCAAGATAAACTGAAGGTGCTAATTCATTTCAGGGCTGTGAGTCACGCCGCTCGCCAGCGCCCGGGCTGCGTTGCAGGGAATGAAATTGTACCTGCTGTATTTACAGCTTTTGCCATGGCTTGGAGCATGGCTAAGGTTCTCCCTTTTCCGCCACCGTGGATGGCTGCCCTGCTCCACTCCTCCTGGGATCGGGCTGCGTTTCTGCCCTGGCACAGGCAATGCTCCCAGCCGCCGGCTGTCTGCTCTGCGTGCAGCGTCTGGGTAGCGCATGCCTGTGATCATGGGTGGAGAAAAAGAGCTGACCTGGTGTGTAAATGTTTTTCCCAGCATCTGAGCAAGCTCACATTTCATCCTGTGGTCCCCTCCTCATCACTCACGCAAGAAGAGTCAGAGGGGGGGGCTAGATTGTGGGTTTGCTGCTGCTTCCTCCAGAGTTGCTGGATGGTGAGAACCAGTGAATTAAATGTAATTTCGAGGCCTTTAAATCAGCCCGGGTGGGTTTTATGGTGTGCTGCTGTCCCTGGGGGAAGCTGGGACCAGCATCAGTGGGACATGCTGAGATGGCGTTGCTGGGTTGCTCTGTGTGTGTAGGACTGGGGAGGGTGAAGCAAACCCAAGAAACATCACACTGCCAGGGTGGTTTGTCAAAACTTGGGGCTTCATCCTGACGTTCCCCTGGTCCACCACACTCCTGCTAATAGGTCATCTCAGCCATGCAGAGTCAGTCCCACCAGCCTCATCTCTTCATCTCACCAAGCCGCTACTCGTGCTGTTTCGTGCCACTGTGTACCACCTCAGAGATGGAGAACGTCCCCCAAGCAAGGGCCACCACTACCCCACTCCCAAGTGCTGCTTATCGGCACATTGGCCACTAATGGGGTCTCTCTGCCGCCGCTGTAACGCCGATGTGCCTGGCCCAGCCTGGCAGGGTGCTGGGAGCCACAGCGGGAGCAGCCTCCTGCCCCGCACTTCTGGGGGACAGGCCCCATTGCTCCCTGCTTGCTGTCATGGTGACCCCTCCTAGCAGCCAGGAGGGCTCTGATGTGAACGTACGAGGGCCTGGCTGCTCGGTTTGAAGCTGAACATCTACACGGGCAGGATAGGTGCGTGGCCAGTGCCAAGATCCCTGCCCCAGGGCTTTCCCCTGGCTGGGATGTGCTGGCTGCAGTGCACGGCTGGCTGCAGGGAGGTGGCACAGCCTGCTCTCCCTGTGTCCCCTCGAGTGCTGGAGAGGATGTCACATGTGTTGTCTGCTGGACATCCGCTGCGCCAGCAGCGTGACCCAGGACAAGACGTATTTATGGCGGATCTTTCTGCTGCTCTCCCCGGGTTGGTCAGATGCAGCCTTTAGTGGAGAGCCCTTTCCTTTCAGCTCTCGGCGAGGGGATGGGGAATTTCTCCAGCTCCTTGCTGGCGTGCCCAGTGCCTGCTGGGGCTCCTGTGTGTTGCTCTCCAAGTCACTGCAGATCAGCAGCAACGCACAGCCGCTGCTGGCGGAGGCAACCTGCTTATCAGCTATCCGCCCCGCTTCCTTCCCGCAGGGAAGCGCTTTGATCAGCTGGCGCAGGCCCTGTGCCAGGCGCAGGGTCCCGTCGAGCATCCATAGCCTGTGCTGAGGGTCCTGGCACAGGAGGTGCAGACGTGGCTGCAGCGTGGGCAGGGGAAGCAGGGCCTGACGGCCCAGGGTTGTGCCCTGTGCTGCTGGGGCTGCCTGTGCCTCCCCGGGCATGGGTGCGAGTGAGAGGGGTGGTGTGGGGAGACAGAGCCGACCCCCGTAATCCCCGGACACAAAGGACCATGGTGGGGGGTGGTGTCATGACATGGTGGGGTGAGGAGTGACCTGTACAAGTCCACTAGTGACAGCCAGCCACCGCTACAGCCTAGCCATGTCTGGAGGGGATGGCCACGCACTGACACCTTGTGATGGACACAAAGAAGAGCAGCCCAGCTCCACCTCCCAGGACCTGCTGCTGCTCCTGGGCTCATGTGAAAGCTCAGTGGCGGGGTAGCCCAGGAGGCTACTTATAGCTTGATGATATCTTTCCAGGCGTCATTAGGTATTGGATAGCTCAGCAGCTCCCATAGTTGCCGACAGCCACGCAATTTGGACTAGATGACCTTTAAAGATCCCTTCCAACACAAACTATTCTGTGATTCTACAATTTATGCTAAAAATCTCTCTTCCCTGATGATAGAGCTGCTTTTGGAGAACCCAGCATGTAGCTGGCGGGGTCTTCCCTGTAAGTCTCTCAGCTGCCAGCATGTTCATGAAGACTTGCTGGTAACTGATTTATAAAACAAGACGGTTCCTGACTAACCTCAGGACAGAAGTGGAGGAAAGCCACTTGTCACCATCTGCCAGCTCTGGAGGTGGTTCATCTAATAGCAGTATCTGGACCATAGATGCTGTCAGCCCTGGAGTCTGAGATCTTTTTGATCTGCTGTTCACTGTCTGATCTTATTTCTTTCTCAGCTCAGGACTGGGTTGAGGTTTGCTGCTTTCCTTCGCTATCACTCTTCACAGTTTGGTGATAAAGTCTCGGTGACTGGTCAGGTCTGATTTCTTCCTCGCTGCCTGCTTTGACCCGAGGAGGCACCAGGCAAGTGGGACGGGTGACAAACCGGAGGCAACAAATGCGCTGCTGTCTGTGTGCTGGCACCTTGCTGAGTTCCTGGCAGCGACTGCTCACCTCTGGTCCCAGGGAGACAGGCTGTTCAGAACAGCGTGTATTCCCCAGCCGGGGCCCAGCAATGTGTGCTCATCAGAAATTACTTGACATGATTAATTTTTCTTTATTAAAAAAAAAGATGTTCTTGACTGGTTCTTCAAAGCTGGTCTGCAGGGGCCACCCTAACGGTGTGTCTGAGTCCCCAGCTGGGTGATTACAGCTTTTAATTGCTCAGCAAATTCTCACTGAGTGCAAAAAAGCTCAAATGAAGCTGTTGATAAAGCACCGTGTCCCTCCTGACTGCAGGGAAACCCAGAGATCTCTCTCTGATCCCTGCCCTTATCAGGCTGGCAGGCAAGGAGAGCTCTGCAGTCAAGGGTGCGGGGTAGAAGCAGATCTCCAGTCCCATCTCCACGCTGCTGGCCTGGGGAGAGCCTGGTTGTGCTTTGCCGGATGTGAACACCTTTCCCACAAAGTCCTAACAGGATCCGTTAGAACTGGCAGTGCGACAGGTGATGCCGAGGTCCCTGCTGCGGGAGCAGCCCTGGGGCTGCAGCCTGCTCATGGTGATGCAGAGCAGCGGCCGTGAATCAGTCTCAGAACCACCTCTCTGTGTTGGTGTGACGCTCAGCCGAGGCACATGTCCTCCTCCGAGGGGTGGCTGGGACATCCACCCGTGCCACAAGCACACGTGTTTCTGCCCTGCCGGCTGCACTCACGCTGTGCATGAAGCAGAGGGAGATCGGGCTGGGCTGGGGGTGACGCTGTTTCAGACCAAAGATCATTTTCTGTTACGAGTGCTGCGATGCTGAACCCGGCACCCGCCAGACCTTGGCCATCAAAAACACAGGCTCCACGCATGACGTTGGAGGGACAGATCCTTTGTGTTTGCCACCCACGGAGGAGAGGAGCATGGCACTGCTGCTGGGAAACAAAACTACCAGGAGCCTTTGGGAAAAATACCTTAATTGCCTAGTGAGGCTGATGAGAAAGATTCAAAGATAAAATCACCATTTGAATTTATTTTTTTAGCTAAGAGATTTGCCGATGCTTTCCACAGCACAAAATGTGTGAGCTGGCCATGGTTGAGCGGAGATTATTTGGAAAGATTTTTACGAGATTATGTGCTGCGTTAATAAGAAGCTAAGGGAGGAGGCTGGTACAACCGTGGGAAGGGAGGTTTTAATTTTGTTCTTTGCAAATTTGCATTGAATTGCTCAGGGGAGAGGAAGAAGCTTCAGGAAAACAAATTCCAGTTGTTTCACTTTCCTCCTCCCAAAAAATATGTTTGGGGTTTCAAAGCCATGTTTCCTTTAGAGATTTACCCCAGGCTTGCTGACACTGACTGTATCACATCTCTGAGATCTTCACTGTGATAGCAGTGCATTTAGACAAGGATGGAAATGTAGAGTATGAAATTATGTCCATGTGTGGGACAACACTAAAAGTATAACGCAATGTTTGGTGGGTGCCGTTCTTGAACAACCTGGGAGGACATCTCAGGAGGGAGCATCATACAGGTGCCATGAAATTACAACCTAAACTTCATTAAGATGGGTGGCTTTCTTCCTGTTTTAATGAGACATTTGTCTGAAACAAGGATCAGGAAAAAAGGTAGAAACCCCACCTGTTTCTGTTGATGCATCAGAAGTGATGTTTGAGGGTGTGGGGAGAAAGAAAAACAGTATGAACCATGCTTTTGATTCAGAGGACCAGGGAAGGTATCTTGTCTGCTGGGAGGAGGTTTAGTTTTGTTCATGGACGTGGGTAAATACAATTTGACTTCTGCTGTGCCTGCACAGGCTTGTAGGGGAAAGGCAGGGAGAGAGGGCAGAAAGATCCGCTGCCAGATTGCTCTGGATAGAGCCAGATGTGGAGAGATGTAGCCTCCTCCACTGGATGAGAAATTTTCCCTCCTAGGGCGACTCCTCAAATCCTCAGACCATGCCTGTGTGAAATTGCTAGCTGGGCAACGAGGAAGTATGTGGGAAGAGCTAGATGGCACATGGCCCCGGTGTAGCTGTCACTCTTGACATTAGCCAAAGGAGTCCTTCCTCATCATCCATGACTGCCTCTTAAGCATGACAGTGACATTTAAACGCCAGCTAGGTTTTTTTTTTGGAAATGGTCAAATGGCTTCCAACTTGCTTTGCAGGCGTTCCCTTCCCCAAGCAGTTCCAGCAAGTTTGCACTAAGATCCTCACCCGCCTCTTCCGTGTCTTTGTCCATGTCTACATCCACCACTTTGACAGCATCATCAACATGGGTGCTGAGGCTCACGTCAACACCTGCTACAAGCACTTTTACTACTTCATCAGGGAGTTCAGCCTCATTGACCATCGGGAGCTGGAGCCTTTGGTAAGGATGCCCCAGGGATGGGGAGGTGGAGGGGGTGAGAGTGGCGTGGGCTGAACACAGCACTGGTAGATTCAGGTGGGGACTGGACTCTGAGCAGTGCAGTCACCCTCTGTGGACCCTTTCAGCCACCCTACCTCAGAAGCACACCCATGTTTTCTGTCCCGTAACCATCAGCCTTAGTGCTTTGAGGGAGAACTTCCCAGCAACACTGAGGAAACCCTTTACCCTTTGAAAAACCCTCCTTAAACTTTGATTCTGCTGCCATGTCTGTGAATTGCTCTTCGGTATGCTCAGGACCACCGTAACATAGTGTCCCTCTATACTGTCTTGGTAGCTCTAATGCAATTTGCCCATCTAAGAGTTTCCAGCCCGTTGTGTCAGATTTGAGCCCAAGTATCCTCTCCGCAGTCTTGAGTTTTACTATTAGCAGACTAAGGTCACTGCTTGAGACCCTCGTGTGAATTACAGTGAGGCTGCAGGAAGGCAAGCCACTGTAGGACATGCAGCTCCAGACAACGGCTATAGAGGCCAAGCTGGAGAGGCCTTGCTGGAGCTCCAAGTTTCTCTGCAGCCTCCCTTGGGAAGCAATTAGCCAGGCAGAGAGTGAGAGTCTTTGAAAACAGCAGAACTGGTGGGAAGCAGAGGCCAGACAGCCCAGGCACAAAATGCAGTTAGTTTTGTAAGAGAAGCAAGCGTGTCACAGGCAAGGCTGACTGTGGTCTGACCTAGGGGAGGACACGTTGCAGTGGGGAGAAGAATTAATAGGGAACCCAGTAGTCAGCACGCTGTGCTAAGGGCTGCGTTGCGGAAAAGGCCGTATCCAGCAGCAGAGAGCCAGGGAAGACCAAGAGGATCTAATCCCAGAGAGAGAAAGAGCTGAGAAAAGTCCAGCATGAGCTGCCTGTTCAGGAGTATCTGGGGGCGGGGGGGAGGATATGATATCCCCCTGCCTCTAAGTGCCAAGCGCTTTACTCCTCTGCTTTCATTTGTCTCAGTCAATTTGCTGTCTGTCTGCTATGATCATGATTTGGGCGGATGGAGGGATGATGATCTAATCAGGAGAGATTTGAATGACAACAGCATCTACATTAATTATTTCATAGAATTTGATTGTGACTTATAGTATCACAATGGCCCTCAGCTCCAGAAAATGGCAGCTCAGTGTCACTCTGTTAGTCTTCCTCGCCACCGCTCCTCATGACAAACTTTTTTAGCATTGATATAGAGCCCATAATGGTGTCAACTCCTTTGACTGATGCTTGCTAATGTAAATAATTAGTACCTAATAGCCAAAGCAGAGGCTGACATTGCTAAACAGGCTTTCAGTGCCAGTGACTCACATGCAACATGAGATGATTTATGGGTCTGTATGAATCTAAGATTATGTTCCCGTGTGATGCAACCAGGGTTAAACTACAAGGAAATGAGACACATTTACCTCTGGTCTGACGGTGTCTCATTTCTTGGTGTGCTCATTGCCTGGCATCCAAGCCCCAGGCAGACCCAACCACATGGGACACTTCCTTCCTCCAGGTGATGACTTGCTGTGGGTGTGTATGAGAGTGTCCTGCAGCCAGAGGACGGCTGTATCCAGGAGGCAAAGCTGAGCTGAGGAGGGAGGAGCAAGTTGCTGCAGCTTATGAACAACTTCTGAAAACTGAAAGCGGTCCTTGTGGCCATGCTGTTACCCCAGGGAGGCTGCAGTTTGACACTGCCATCGGTCCCAAAGCCTGCACGGGTTAGGATTGATCCAGAAGCTTCCAACAGAATTTCTCTCTGCTGCAGGCAGCGAAAGCAATAATGGGGAGTTTCTTCATGCACATCCCATGGGCTTTCCTATGAGCCCCCAGGAGCCTGGTGTAGCTCCGGTTCATTGTGCTGTAGAGCGTGTGGGGAGCCCAGCGTTCAGGCGGTGCTGGCTTTGCTTCAGCAGCAGTTGTGAAAATGCACAAATAGTAACATCCAACCTCTGCAGCTCTTTACACTTGACCTCAGTCCACTTTCCTGTGGCTAATTACTCTCCCCAGCCCAGGACAGAGCACCAGTGACTTGCTTTGCTCATTCCACCTCTCACTGGGCTGCACCATAGCTGTTGCACTGCTCCTAAGTGTTATTCAGTCCCGAAGGATTAATCAGCTGGTTTGACACTTAAGCAAGAACAGACAGTGCATTGCATCTGCCTTCATTTTAGGCTAAGACTGCAGGGTTTATTTTTTGCAGGTTCTCACCGTTTGTGTAAAGGTGATAATTTCTCAGCAGGAATGAGATGAACTGTGCTTGAGAGGTCCAGTCTCTCTTAGCTGCCCCACGAACTCAGACAACTGTCCTAACCTTGCATTTAGATGGCCAGAGTTAGTCCCCATGAATCCCGTGACAGAGGATACTCCTGCCTGCAGAGGTGCCTGTTCCTGTGCATGTGGCTATGGAAGGCCACCAAGCATTTGGAGGGAGCACATCTGGAGCAGGACAGCAGGTCTGAGTGCTGTATTATGGTTGGAGCTTTCCAGATGTGGGCTTTCTACTGAGGAGCCCCAGTTTTCAGATATGGGTGTAATAAGAAAGAAAAAAACAGCACCTCCCCAGCCAGAAAATGTCCTGTTAGGCCCTAATAGCTTAGAAAAATTACAGAGATTGTGGGATGAAGGGGTTCTTGGTTTCTAAGACAGCCTCTGGCTGAATCTCCCTTTGCTTCCTCAGTTTCCCTTTTGTTAAGTTTCTCTGGGACATGATTTCTTAGCAGCAAATCTTGGGAGCCAAGAATGAGATAGATCCTTTGTACAGGCGGAACGAGTGAAAGGCAGTGATTCATAACAAATGAAGAAATATGGGGGCAGAGAGAAGCCGTGCACTTGCTTCCTTGATGGGGGCAGGTCGTGGTGCTGTGCAGCAGCACTGGCAGAGGTCCAGCTGGTTACGTACTACGGCAGAGCTGTGGGGATTTCCAGAGAGTGATGAATGCCATGGACATTCGGGGCCAGCCTGAGGAGCTTGCAGGCGGCTTGGCAGCCCACTGGCCACCCCAACCCATCCTGTTCAAGGCTGCTTTTGTGCATGGTGCTGTGCTAGTGGGGTGGGCTGGATGCTGTTGCAAGAGGACATTCACAGTCTTCTCAACGCCTCCTCTTCTTTCTCCTTCCGAGATGTTTGCAAACACTGCCCATTTGTAACATGATTTACCAGCTTTTCATCTGATGGCAGCGTTCTGCAGTCGAATGATTTTGCATGTTACTCCTACAGAGAAGCCCTCTCTTTGCCACTCTCCCCTGATGGATTTTAAAAACACAGCTCTCAGCTGAAGAGAGCTGAAGAGCTGAGATTGCAGCTTCTGTCCCCCTTGGTTATATCACTAAAGGGCCTTTTACAGGGTTACTCAAGGGTCATCCTACTTTCCTAGTTGTCCTTTTTTCAGAGTTGCGTCTTCTCCACAGATGGTCCTACTTCAGATCTATTTTGGGAGTACATTTTAATGTGCAAATCTTTCTCTGGGGGGTGTGAGGGGGTCTGTGTGCACACATAGATTCCATAAGCCATGAACCCGATGAGACAGAGAGAATCGCAGACTTTCCTTGCTGCAGCAATGTACATGATTTGCAAGCTACTAATTGAGCTGCTTAAGGCAAGGACAAGCACCACCTTCCACCAGCTGAAAGCTGGGCACCTTCCTAACGCAGCTGGCATGATGCCATCCTGGCTAAAGAAAAGTCTGTTAGGCCTAAGCAGAGCTTGCCCTCGCAGGAGGTTTCCTGTGGCCCTCTGTTATTAGCACTCGGTTGCATTGCGGTGTGACCGTGGGATCCCCTCCCAAAACCACAGGTCCTCTGGGTGAGCTGTTGTCACCTCCCGGAGCTAGAGCCCGGAGCAGCTCCGTGTCCTGTCTCCCGAGGCAGCTGTAAGTGGAGGCTCTGAGAGCGGCACCACCTCGTCTGGCTGCTCCGCGGCTGAGCCAGGAGCAGGACCTGCATCTTTCAGCATCTCAGCCAATGCTCTTTTCCTTGGACTGCTCTCAAAGCTAGGGCACAGCCAAAATAACCTCGTGCCACCGAGACCGAGGAGGATGCCAGGAAGGAGCTGCTGAGGCAGAGCAGTTCCCAGGAGGGCTGACATGGGAAATAGAGAAACGCTCCCCGAGACTCCTACGGTCGTTTTCTTGGGTTGTTTTTGGACACCTCCCAAACTGCCTGACACGTCACTCTGCTAAAACCCGTCTTTTGCACTTACTGTTTCCTTCTTTTCTCTCCCCCTTCAATGCAGAAAGAAATGACAGAACGAATTTGCCACTGAAGAATCTTGGCAGGCACACTCAGCTGGCTCATTGGGCGTCCAATGGGACAAGACACCCTGTGGTGGGAGGCCTCTTCCCAAGGACTCGCTCCGGGCGTTTCCGCTCAATGAACTATGAACACTGCAGAAGAGCCTCCTCAGGCCAGGGCCGAATCCTCAGCTTGCCAAGCATCTCTGGACAGTTGTGGGTTTTTTTAATAGATCCCAGTCTCTGTTGTATGGCTCCTGTTTTAGAAAGCCACTGATTTACTGGAGAACGAGGCAAGTTTGGTTGACTTTTGCACACTCGGGTTTCTCAGACTCAGTCCCACATCTGGTAACATCCCTTCAGCTACCTTTCCTCTTGTTTTGTCCTCAGCCACACTGGTCTCCAAATGGTTTATTAGTGATTCCTGCCCTGTGAGCAGGCATGACCTCAGCTACCGAGTAATGCCTGTTACCTGTCCCACATGCAATGGGTTTGTGGTAACATCTGAGCTCAGCTCTGCAAAGGTGGGGACATTTGATCCCAGGTGCCTTTATGTGGTTTGTTGCTGATGTACCGTTCTTCACCGAAGCTGTGAATGTCCCTCCTTCTGCCCTAATTCATGCTTTACCAAAGGGACCATTTTTCCCTGCAAGGGACTTTTCACGCTTGGCAGAGGGGACTTCACGATGTTCTGAGATGCATCCAACACTGCTTGGACGCATGGCAAGGTGGCCTCAGGACAGACGAGGCGAACCAGGCCACTTTTCAGTGTGATCAGCGCAGTCTACCTGAGAAAGACTCAGAAAGTAGTTGAAAGAAACTATTGACAGAAAACAACATTTTCAACATGTCAGCATTTCCTGACATGTTGTCTTGGCTCAAGACCAGCAGGTGCTGCCTCTGGAAATTTGTTGGCCATTATCCAACCCTATGGCATAGTAAACCAGGTGGAGAAGGGCTTCAAGAGACATCTAATCTACCCTGTTCTTCCAAAAAGGCAAGATCAGTCCTTCTTAAACCTTTCTGACCTTTTGGAAGCATACTATTGCTACCTGATCTGTGCCATTACTCCCCTGAAAGGTATCATATCACATCTCAAAATTTTTTCCCCTTCTGCTTGCAATGCCTGATAACTAGTGTTGTGTTCCCTGTGCCATTTTTCTTTCGACAAGAGTATTTTTTTTTTAAAACAGTTTTTGGGGGGTTAGAATCAAATCATCTGAGCCACAGCATTGTTATGTTTTGTTTCCTGCCCTTTTTCTGGGAAAGTTTGGTATACCAGACACAGCTGATAGTTATAACCTGGGGTTTGCCTGTTTGTGGGGTAGGGAGGGGATGTGGCTGAAAATGTAAATATTTAGGCCAACATTAAAGTGCACAAGTGAATTTTTAGTGCTCAAAGCACTTGTTTTGTTGTGAAAATCTATTTTTTTAATCTTGTGTACCAGATGTATATTTTTACATGGAAATATAACAGAGCAAAATGGACACAAAAAGACATGATACATCGTTCCAATATTTTCTGTGTAAAATAATCAGTAAAAGTCCAAACATTTTTGTTCTAATTAAAGAAACATTAATAAGCCTGGTGTACTTCCTTCTTCCCTGATTCATCTATAGTAAGACAGGCATCATGAAAAAGCACCCAGGATAACCTGAAGAGTGTATTTCCCCTGAGAGCTGCAGCACTGATGGATCTCAAAGCCACGTCAAGACCTCAGCTTGCATCTCAGAAAGCAGCTTGACATAGGCTGCTGCTGCTGGTCTGCATCCTCCCCTGGCAGGCTTTTCACCAGCATCCCACTTGAAGGTATTTTTTTAGTGATATGTGGTGGTGAGTTTTACTCCCTACTTTTTGCAAAGATTTGTGGCTCCTGCGTCCTGGGATCCATGTTCCAGCCTCTTCACATAAATCAGAACTGCAAGCACAAATTGCTGTGTGGTGCAGAGGCAGGAGTTGACAACAGCCCTGTTGGGAACCTTCCACTTTCCTGAGGAGTGAGGCCTGGTTGGACTCCATGCACAGGACCCTCTGGGAGCTGGTAAGCTTGGGACTTACAGAGAAGCTGTCTCAGCAGTGGGGTCTAAGCGATGAACTGATAGCCGCCTACAGCTGCTTCAAGGTGGGGTATAAATATGACAGAGTCAATCTCTTCTTAACGGTGTAAGACGGTGAGACAGTGACCAACAGCCACAATTTGTGGCTTGAGAGATTCAAATTTGACAGCAGGAAAAAAAAAAATCCAAGGGGGTGGTGCAGCCAGTGAAGAGATACGCAGAGAGGAAGTGTTAACCATCCTCAGTTTAACAAGGCTTGGTGTAACTAATGCCCATGCACAGAAGCCTGCTTGTATTTTTGTCCTCCATGTTGTCCTGTGGCAATGAGTTCCACCAGGTAATTATGCACGATGCATTACAAAAGGCGAGTGTACTTTGCTTATTTTTTAAACCCGCGCCTGAGGATTTCAGCCCTCCTGCTTTGGGAGTGTTTCCTGTTTGCCTCCTCCACACCGCGGAGCTCCTACAGATTCCTGTGGAACAGAAAGCCCTATTTCTGAAAGATCAGCCCACAGGCTCATCTCAAGCAGCAATTTAAGAAACAATTTCAAAGGTTTTTTTTTCTTTCTTTCTTTTCTCCTTTTTAATCTCGTTTATGCAAGAAAACAAAGCTCTTGATTGTGCTGTGACAACTGCATCTTTAGTAATTCTGGAAGCAGTACAGGAAGGAGACACAGGGAGATCATTCACTGCCAGAGAGGTCTTTCTGTCTCTCTCCAAGACACTGAGCTATTCCCCTGGTCCTCATCCATTCAAGTGCCTCCCAGCCTGGAGAGTTTAATGCCTGAGCACAGCAGAGACGTTTATGAAACAAAAAGCGCCAAGATAAGCATCTAAGTCAAACTTCTCCCTTCAGGAGGCTGAAGTGTGCCTATGAAGCTCCAACATCCCCAGAGCTTCAACAAACCTCCCTGCGCTATCTGAAAGCAGACAGGAACCCTGGGATGCATTAAATATGCACGTAGCTCTTGTTAGCCACAGCTCCCCAAATGACTCATCTGCTCGGCTGGCTGCCAGGTACCTGGGACTCATTTGTTTCTTTGCAAAATCCCTCGGTTTTCCTGACTAAGGGGAGATGTGGTACTGCCAGGATTTTATTTTCCTTCTCTGCAGCCACCGTGTCCTTTGGGACCGGACAAAAGGCTGTGGCACCAGTCACCAGGAGAGCTAGAGGCTGGCACAGGGGAGACGCTGTACTATGCGACGTCTGCAGACATCGGAGAATTTAAGAATATCCTTGGATGGGGGAAAAAAGGACTTTGTGGAGCATAATGGATCCTGTCCCAGTGCCACGGGGATGGGACATGGAGAGGGCTTGGGCTCGGCCAGCAAAGTATACTGCCTTCAGCCAGGCATAGGCAGGGGTCAAGGCTGACCTACCCTGGCAGCAGCCCCACTGGCAGCCCAGTAGGGTTGGGCTATAGGGTGGTGGTGGTGGGGTTTCTGGTTTGAGTGGCCATTCCTGGGTTTAAGCCTGCCCATGCTAAGGCTGGACAGTCCTGGGTGAATGATCACAATAACCATGACATGATCTGGTCCGAGATATTCCTCGTCTCTTGGTGCAAGCTTGTAAAATATGAAAGGACTTGGGAAAGGAGAAAAAGGAGACAAGGAAAAGCTGTTGCTTCCAACGGTTAAAAACCTCTCCATGCTGGGAGATGACCGTGAATCCACTTGGGATCAGAAAGGGATGAGATGAGTTAATAACACCAGATCCATTCCTTGGTCGCTTTCTTGGAAGTGGGCTAAGATGCTGTTTCTAGCAGAGTTTCACAACTAGAGGCAAGAGTGTTTCTCTTGAGTGCATGCAGCTTTTACTTTCCAGCGGCTGATGGTTCTGCTAGCGCAGCCTGGTTGGCCAGATTCCCTCACACAGGTCAGGGAAGGACAAATGACTCATAACTGTCAAGAAAACCTCGAAGCAAGAGTGTGGCATTCAGCTCCCTGCTGAAAAGAGACCCTGAGTCAGAGCTGAAATGCTAGCGGTGCGTGGGGGACTACTGCATGTCTGCACGGATGTAGAACATAGAATCAGCAAATGAAGTGTCTTACACGAGAGAGTCTCTTTCTGTAGAGGTGGCTTTGGGGGAAACAAAAGCATTGTCTGCCTGCAAATTTCTCAAAGGTCTCAGTGGAACACAATCCATTCAGCTCCAATGAGGCATCTTACTTCGGTGCTTTGAGACACTGGCTGATGGCATCTGCTACTGACATCCACAGGGCATGACTCACCACCTGTGTAGTCACTCAATGCTGCCACACTTTGACTGTCCCAGGGTCTCCGGTGTCTTCCAATACCTCACCCAACCTTTCCCCCATCCACGCTGGCTCACCGCTGGGGCCTGCCACAGGTTCCTCGGCAGCTATGAGGATAAATGGGATAGGAGTGTTCAGATGATACGCACTGCACCCCAGGTGAGTCCAGCAGCTCCACAACTGCTGCTTCTTAAAACTATCTGGCACTTTTTCTCCCAAATCACATGTTTTTGTGGAAAACTTGAAGGAAGTTTGGGATTTTGCAGGAACCCTGGATTGTAGGGCTTCTCTTGCAGAACAGGTGGGTCCAGGTGCTGGCTGCTGGGGTACAGGGTTGCTCCATACTCAGCAAGTGGTGGTATGCATTTAACATCCTCCTGCCAGGAACAATAATCGCGGGGGAGGAAGAGGATCCATGTTTTCAGGACTGTTCAACTTGTATGACTCTCCAGCCTGTGTTAGAGGGAGAAACTTCACCACCATTTGGGTAATGCTCCAGCAGCTATTTTGTTATTAACTTTAATGAAGCTGTACCAGCTGGGAGTTGCCATACTGGAACAGATCTCTCTTTTGTCATTTAATATTTTATATCCACTGGGCCAGATACCAATTGCTTTGGGCTATGCCCTAATGACGGAGTGAGGTAAGCATTTTGCCATCCGTTCACGTGGCTGTCGGGAGCATATGTGAGAGCTGTCAGCCTTGGGGCAACTTGCTTTGAGAATCCTGGGCTGGAGCCCAGGACCAGCACCGCACTCACGGTCTCCCTCCCTTGGGTCTTACTCATGTTGCAGTTTTCCAGTAGTGCCAAGGATTCTCCACACTTATGTGCACAACAGCTGCGATGTACACAAGGTCTCAGTCCCAGCCTCAACTAGCAGGGTGGATGTGCTGGTTTTGGTGGCTACATATAGGTGGAGATAATGTTATGGAAGGCCTTGATTTCTAATGCTGTGGCAAAATGTTCTGCTGTTTTGGTGACTGTGCTCATTTCTGAGGACTTGTTTTTTTTCAGTCCTTGGACTGGTGCTGTAACACATAACTGGCCTTGTTAGGAACTCAGTTAAGATCTCTGTGCTGGAAGCAGCAGCCCCAGCATCTTGTCTAAGTCCTTCTTGCTTGACTTTGCAATCTGCTTGATATTACTGCTCTCTGATGCAAAAATAAATACCTAAGTAGAACCAGAATGTGGTGAAATGAAACTGGGATGCTGGATTTGAAAATGTCACCACTCAACGAAAATCATCTTCCCATTTCTGTTCCTAGCAGTTACAATTCCTCCCCAAGACACCCTTTTTGTGCTGTGATTTCCAAATTAATTAAAACTCACAGATATTCTTATAGTGTACTATCTTGTAACCAGCCCATAGCAACAGGGGATTACAAAAGCCCCTTCTCCTGCACAAGCACGTAACAGAAGACTGAGAACCTCCTACTTTGGTGCCGATCACTTGTACAGCAGCACCTCTCGTCTGAGGAACCCAGTTGGGTAGGATGAGGATATCAACCCTCGCTTCCCCAGTGGACTTTCTGAGAGTTTTGCTCATCCCTGGCCCCAAGACTTTTGTTTTATCCATGTACAAATACGGTCTAAACCTCTAGACAGCACAGATAGATGTAGCCTGCACAGGACAAAACTGCAGAACTAGAAAACTTTGGCCAAAGAGGCTGTTACTCATCTGGGTAATACCTCGAGGAACCCAAGGGCACGAGAAAGCTTAGCCCTGTCCATTTCAATAAGAATATATCATCAAAACACCACGTGTAACATCACCAGATCTCACCCCTTTTGCCCATGTTGCATTGACAATGATGGCATAGGCACCACCGAAATAATCAATACCAAGTTGTAACACTTAAGTCAGACGACTTGGACACAGCCCCATGTGTGTCCATCAGCTGTCCAGGGGCCTAGTGTTTGGGACAGCACGCAGTCTGCATTTCCCCTGGCTCTCGTAAGGGCACACCATAGGAAATGGACTGGCAGGATTTGTAACGGGTCCTGCTGAGTCTGGCAGAAAAGCGAGGAGCTGTTGAGGATGAAAACCAATCTGGACTGGCAGAAGTCACTCTGCTGCTGCCGAGCAGCTGTCTGGGGTAGATGGGGAAGTTTAGGGGTATGCAGTGACAGCCTCTGGTGATCAGCTTGTACAGTGGACACAAGCATTTTTCTGCTTGTTTCCAGCAGGTTTGGTTTCACATAGAATCATAGAATCATAGGTTCGAAAAGACCTCTAAGATCATCAAGACCAACCATCACCCCAACACCACCATGCCTACTAAACTATGTCCTGAAGTGCCATATCTACACGTTTTTGAACGCCTCCAGGGATGGTGACTCATCAATGTGTGGTCTTCTGGTGACCTGGTCTCCAACAGACCACACATTTTCCAGGTCCCATGTCACTTGGGCTGTCCATTAAACAGAGTCAGTTCAGGATCTCTGTCCCAGTGGGCAGTCGGGGGGGGG
>Ga0065711_1006313_pt1 | contig 17741 bp, 10 predicted proteins | sample Hoacrofraction12_FD_59098 | JGI IMG/M metagenome (GOLD analysis project Ga0065711, IMG submission 59098) | Hoatzin crop microbial communities from Cojedes, Venezuela - Epithelial fraction 12 v2 (version 2) | ecosystem: Host-associated > Birds > Digestive system > Esophagus > Crop | place...
CCCCCCGCCTGTTTTTCAGTTGGATGCTGATAACTATGAGACTGATCCACGCCTGAAGGAGATTCGGAGAGCAGAGAATTACTCGTGGATGGACATAGTGACCATACATAAAGACAAGCTTCCGAATTACGAGGAGAAGGTACGCGAGGCCTCGCTCGCGGTGAGGGTTTCGCGCTGATGTCTGCTGCCAGGGAGCGCGGCCGGCCTCCCGACACCCACCGGGTGCAGGGACGGGGCTTCCAGCTGTCAAATGCGTCCTGTGCTGGAGCCCTTACCCTGAAAAAAGCGGGTTCGATGTTACTTTAAAAACAGTAGAGGCCTTTCGCTTCTGCAGATGGCCTTCAAAGGTCTGAAGGATAGTTTCTGTCACTGTGTCACTGTGAAACGGAGACTGGCGCGAGCAGAGCCGTGCCGAGGCTGACCTGTCCTCAGAGAGCCTCCCCGGGGCGAGGGCGGGTGGTGGCCAGCTGGGCATGGGCTGGGAAGGCTGGAAGATGCTAATGGCCACCTGTAAATACGTCTTTTCAAAGTGAACGTTAACCTCATGGAATCAGAGGGATGCGTTCCCCGTGTGGGAAGATCTTTTTTACCTTGGGAAGCTGGTACGGTGACTATTCCGTAACAGCCGAATGCAAACGGTGCCAGGCTCTCAGATGAGCCTCCGAGAAGGAGCCTTCTCTTCACAGCCTCCAGGTGCTGGCACGCTGCTCTGACCTGAGGACAGCAACCTGGTGGCACTTCCCTGTTGTCACTGAATTTCCATTTACCAGTTTGCTTTAAGCCCATTGTGTTATACTGGTTTTAAATTGACGAGAAGGTGAATTAGGGAGTAACTCAGGTTGCCTGGGTGGGCTCCACCTGACACAAAGATGGGCCGTTATTGACGGGGCATGTGGACTTCTGCTCACCTTGCAATGCTGGGTCAGGGTGGGCTCAGGGACACTGGTGCTAGGGCCACTGAACAGCATCTAGACCTGAGTGGGTGGGGGTACCGGGCATTGCTGACCTGCTCAGGTCGCTGTTAATGGAACCTTTAAAGCATGCTTTGTTCTGTGCTGTGAAACGTACAAAGAATTCACCATTCTGGAAAAAATGAGAATGTTGCTGCTGCTGCCCGGGAGGAGAGAGCCTGTGAGCTGGGGCTCGCTGCGTGACATGCTGTTTACATTAGATTGCCGTAGATAGGCCATGTCCAGCAGTAACCGCATTTTCACACACAGTTGTAGTAGCCCGTGGGACTAATTCAGCCCTACGCTGGTGTAAAAGAGGGGGGATTATCTGTAGCTCTGTTTTATTTTTGTGTGTCAGGAAAAAATAAGGCACAAAACGGTGCAGCTGAATGCCTGCAAGGACACAGTCCTGTGGTGGGAAGCTTTACCCCCTCTCTCTCAGACGGGTGTCAGCATGGCTGTTATTCCGAGACTGGTTGTGTGCAGCTATAGCTGCCGTTTCTTGTCAGAGAAATTCCTGTCTTCCAAAGGAAATGTAGCAGCCTGCTTAGAGGTGTCCCGAGACAGCGTCTGGCTGGCTGGATTGGCCGTTTTAACCACGTTGGTCTCATCTGTCAGCTAAATCACTGTGCAGTTACCCTTCGAAAGCCTTTGTCTGCTTTGCCACGTGTTTCTACCAGTTTTCTTTGCAGTTTTTCTGTGTTTGGTAGTTTTAAGAAATACTTGCTGTTCCTAGATAAAAACATTCTATGAAGAGCATTTACACCTAGACGATGAAATTCGCTACATCTTAGATGGATCTGGCTATTTTGATGTTCGAGACAAAGATGACAAATGGATCCGGATTTCCATGGAAAAAGGAGACATGATAACCCTCCCTGCCGGCATATATCACCGATTTACACTGGATGAGAACGTATGTTGTTACAGATCACTGTAAATTTTGATGACAAATCCACATGAGTATATATCACAATTAGTAACTACATGCCCTGAGACTTGCAGTTCGTTAGCAAAACATATTAAATATGAAGTAGGAATATGAAAAATACTAAATAATTCACAACATCTGAACCTTTCATCTCCAGGTCACAAATCCAGCTTCCCCCTATCAGCTGTGACTGCAAGTCATTGCCACGCAATACCCGTAGCGTATCTTATGTGACAGCGGCACGAGAGCTGAGCCTGGCGGCTGTCCCTCCCACAGTTGCCCCTGATGTCGGTTGGGGTGGAGGTGGATCCTTCTGCGTTGCCATGTTGTGTGTCTTCGTGAGGGCAGACAGAGCGTATCTGTGTCCAGCAGTGGCGTTTTTCACAAGTGCTGAATTTACCTTCAGGGAAAGAAGGATTTAAGGGTCCAGAGCCACTACTTGCAGCTAGCATGTGCTAGGCTGGATGCTTCGCAGGAGGTGACCTGCTTTCAGAGGGTCTCTTTGGCAGTGGGACTGTGAGATTGGCACGTGTAGTGCTGAGCCGTGTCTCTGTCCCTGTGGGCTGTTGTAACTACGTTTGTAACCTCAGCATTACCCCTGGAAAATGGGGAAATGTGTGCTGGTGTAGTCTTGAGAATGCTGTGATTCTGAATCAGCTGTCCAGGCAGCAGTTAGTGTAGATTTAAAAAAGGGAGATGCTGCTTTGTTGAAAAACCTGACTTTTCATGTCCACAGTTTGACGTCCACAGTGAATCAGCTATAATTGCTAAGTTTAAGGCTGTTGCTTTACATAGACAAAATGCCAGGGCTTATGGGTTGAATCCAGAAGAAGTCTTAAATGTTTGTCCACTTCAGGAACTTTTGTCCAGAAGTGCCATCTTCAAAGTAAATTCTTTAGGTGCTTCTAGACCCTTGCATTTAGCAGCTAAGTTCTTTAGGTGCCTAACTTTATTCTTGATGTTATCGAGCACTTGGGTGTAAGATAAGCACTTAGCAGTTTTTACAAAATAGGTGGGGTCTAACTCTGTAGCATAATGGACAGAAGAGGAGAGGAGAGTTCCCTGTAACTCAGTGGTTGGAGCACTTCTGCAGGACATAAAATCCCATTTTCCACTGCCACAGCTGTACCTCTTGCCTGGCATAGTTTTGGTGGCAGGGGCTGTTGCTTCTCCTGTTGGCATCTGGAGACTTTTTGGTTCCCGTAGCATTATTTTTTGGCAGTTTATGCACTCCCCATTCAGCTTTTATGGCTCTCACTTTGAAGGTTCTGGTGTTCCTCAGAAGTGTTGTGTAACCATCTTAGTTATTCTGATTACTGTTGTTTAACTAAGCAAGTAGGATTGAGAAGCTGCATTGCTCAGTACTGTGGATCTAGCGCAAAAGATTTGCATAAGACAGGTATTTTTTTTGGTGTCTTTTGAATCAGGGAGAAGTACTGTCTCTGCCTGTCCTGGGGGCACTGGTTGTGACACAATGTGTCACTGTGTAGGTGCAAAATGTCCCACTGCAGCAGCTGGGAGCAGGAGCAGCAGCGTAGCGGCATAATTTTCTGGAACAGGTGAAGCTTTCAGTCCATCTTGAAACGGTTTCAAAAATTTCTGCAGAAGTGCAGATGGAACATGAACTTCAGGATGAAGATCTCATGGAAAGGAGCTCTTAAATTAGTTGTCACTTCTTGTTCTTTGACAGAATTATGTGAAGGCAATGAGGCTGTTCGTCGGAGAGCCCGTCTGGACAGCATACAACAGGCCGGCTGATGATTTTCCTGCTCGGAAACAGTATATGAAGTTTTTGGCTGAAGAAGCACAGTAAGGGCGCCTGAGACCTGACAGGTGGAACAGCCTGAAGCGTTGTCAGAATAAATGTGACTGGTGGCTTTTCACTTCTTCTGTTTACATATGCAATTGGAATCATAGAATCATGGAAAAATTGAGTTTGAAAGGTGATTTGGAGGTCACCTAGTCCAACCCCCTGCAAAGTACCAGGCCAACTTTAAAGCTAGGCCAAGTTGCTCAGGACCTTGGGGTTTGGAAACCTCTGGTGGTGGAGGTTCGACAGCCTGTCTGGGCACCTGTTCCAGCACTTAGCTGCTCTTGTGGGCAAGCATTTGTTCTTGATGGCCAACTCCCTGGTCGCAGCTTGTAGTTCTTGTCTCTTGCCCTTTCACTGAATGCCTGAGAAGAGTCTGGCTCTGTCTTCTCCACAGTCGCTTCTCTAGTGGGAAACTGTAGTTAGGTCTCCTCTCAGCCTTCTCCAGGCTTGACAAACCGCTGTCCATAGCTGGGCTCTCTTCTTGCAGTTCCTATCATCAGTCCGGCTACAAGGCTACGGTGGGACACGCCGCTGAGAGCCTTGTTGTGGTCAAGCTGATGGACACCTGCCGTTTCCCCTCTGCCACAGAGCCAGTCATTGCCTCTTGGGTGGCCGGTGGGACACTCAGGCAGGATGCGCCCTTGGTAGACTGGCATTGACTGGTTGCTGCCCATCCCCTGGCATTTCATGTGCCTGGAACAGCTTCCGTAAGGGCTTATTCTGTAATTGTCCTGGGGGCTGAAGTGAGGCTGACCAGCCTGTAGTTCCCCAGATCTGCTTTCTTACCCTTTTCAGGGAGCAGTATCAGTTGCCTTTTTCTGGCCAAAATGGTTTTCCTGATCTCTGTGACCTTTCAAAGACGCTGGCAGCCTTGCAGTGACATTAGCTCGTTGCATTTACAGTTGCGCAGTAATCCATTTCTCTAACCATTTTTCCCTGATATTTCTGGCAGGTAGAATTGGGAGAGGTGGGCTACATTAATATTCATTCTGCTCTGAATCCATGCTAATGAACTACGTAGGATTCTGGTTTTAATTAAAGAAAATAAACCCTGCCTCATTTTTGTCTAAAAATGTTCATAAGATAAATTTGCATAATCAGCATTTTAGTATGCAGCTTCCCAAGTTCTGCCCTGGTACATAAAGCTGGGTTTTTCTCTCAGTAAAATGTAGCAATTCATTAGTTTTATTAATAAAAGTACTTTGATTTGGGTATGTGTTTGTGTTTGGTTTGTGTTTGGTTTGTGTTTGGTTGTTTTTTTCTTATACTGGCATTGAGGACACATTGAACAACAGCGTTACTGTAGTTGTTAATCAGCTGTTATTCCTGCTGCTGCCTCTGACTCATTCTGTAGCACGGGACAAATTACAGACGCCGTGCCTCAGTTTCTTTAGCTGTGAGATAGAGAAGGGTAGACTTAGACACGCTGGTCTGGTTTTCAGCAAAGGCCTTGCGGTTACACAGGACACGTAGCTACTCAGCAGCAGGCATGGAAACATCTTTACAGTGACGAATGATGTCAGATGAGCAGATGTACTGCTCGCTCCAGCTCTCGGTGGATGGTGAGAGCAGCAGCTTGGCGCTGGCTGCAGCCTGTGTGCCAGTTGCAGCCCGGTACAACACGAGCTCCTGCCTTGCAGCTTCCCGAATAACACGACTTTACAAGGGTGTGCAGCGATAGGACAAGAGATGATGGCTTTGAACTCAAAGAGGGTAGATTTAGACTAGATGTAAGAAAGAAATTCTTTACGATGAGGGTGGTGAGGCACTGGCACAGTTTGCCCAAAGAAGCTGTGGCTGCCCCCTCCCTGGCAGTGTTCAAGGCCACGTTGGGTGGTGCTCTGAGCAACCTGGTCTGGTGGAAGGTGTCCCTGCCCATGGCAGGGAGATTGGAACTAGGTGGTTTTAAGGTCCCTTCCAACCCAAACCATGCTGTGATTCTAAGCTGAAATTTGGGCTTACGTGAATTTTCCCCGTGTAGCAGACAGTAGCTAGTGGAACTTCCCCACTGCTCTGCGCTGTGGGTGAGCCCTTCTTCAGGAGGCAACATTTTCCTCACTTTGTGGCAGCATTACTTTTAACCATTTATAGGTGATTTATTTCTTTAAGTGTTTCTGAAAACAAAGTTGCAGTTTGGAAGTGAGATTGTACTAGTTTTTATGTTAAAAGTTCAAAAGGGTAAAGAAAAAAGGCACGTGTTCCCTGCCTCGCGGTCCCGGGCTGCAGGCTGCGTGGGACGTGGGGACCCAGCCGGCCTGTCGTTCTGCCGGCGGGGGCCCGCTCTGAGGGAGGGGGTGCAGAATGCAAGCCCACCCAGCGCCCCGTTCAGCCGGCACTGGTCTCTGTGCGGCGGTTCTCAAGCCTGGCTGAAAATACAGCATTGCTGGCAAACGGGGAGTTTAGCCGTGGTCAGACAGGCAGCGGGTCGGCGTGCGTGGGCGCTGCGCCACGTACCTGACCGGCACGGGGATTTGTGTGCCGCTGGAGCGTCCTCTCGTACAGCACAGCGCGGCATCCTGGCCCCGGTGTAAACCTTGGGGATTTTTCAAAATACAGCTGCAGGAATAAATGATAGTTACTACCCGCAGCAAATTTTATTCCTTTGACTTATGTGCTGCAGAAAATCGCGTTTCCGAATGTAAAGTAAAATAATTGCTTTCTTCCAGCGCTGGTATCAGCCCCTGGTACCCAATCTCATTCATCCTCCTTCTGCTCTTGTTTTCTTTTTTTTAAGAGAAGCCAGCATGAGTCTGTTCATCCCTCCTACGGGCCTCTCCATTTTGATCTTGCTCTCTGCAAAAGGATCAGCGGAGGCAGGGACGCGGGCTCTCGGGACCCCCATTTACAGCACAGCCATCCCATAACAGACTGGAGGAGCGACTGGGAAGAGAGAGCAGGTAATGCACTCTCCTTGGGAGAGATTTACAGTTCAGAGGCAGTGACGAGGGATGCGCAGTAAAGCGCCTGCCCGCAGCAATTGCTTGATGTGGGATGTGACCTGGGGAGCAGGACTGAACCACCTTGTTTTGTTGCCTCTCTGGAGGGATATATACACCCGGTACAGCTCCCATCTCCTGGCTGTCAAGAATAACACACGATCACGCCGCTGAAGATCGTTCATCATTTTCACCACACAATGCATTCTGCCACTGAGGGGTGGGGGGGCTGCGGGGGTCTGACTGTCAACGCTTCCGAGTCCGTGCCCTTTAGTGCTATAGGTGTCTTTGAAAGGGTGAAAGCCTTGCTCTCTGAAAGTGCTTTTTGTCAGCCAGGAAAAAAGCAATTTGGGGCTGGTATAAAGATTCCACACCTGTGAGGAGATTACATGGGAGATTACACCAGGAGGAGACAGCTGGGCAGAAAAAACATTAATATTAATAGAAAACACTCCAGAGAGTGGGGAGGAGGGAGGGAGAACGTACCGTTCCTTTAGATGAAAAACGCAGCTTATTTTCATGGCTATTTTTTGGTTTTGTTTTCTTTTCTTCTTTTTTTTTTTTTTTTTTTCACATGCCACATATCTATAACTGCAAAGCGAAATAGATTTTTTGGTCCAAAAACATGAGTCTGTTTTACTGCAGCTAGTGGAAAATCTCAGTGCACTGATGTAGTATGAAAGTTTATGTAAGAGGTTCCAGCAACATCATGTTGGCAGCATTAACTCAGGCAAGGGGACTATTTCAACTTCTTCAGGATCAGAGTTTAAAAAAAAAACAGTAGGAGAAATGGTGCTCAACTGAGGGGTTTGAAGATTGCTTTTTTGGTACCGATGTATTATTTTCCACTTTAATCCAAACTTTTCCCAAGTGGCGTATACCTCAGTTTCTCATCACCAGCTTGAGAGAGCAGCGGCCTTGTTTTCTGCAAGTAAACTGTGAGGAAGCTGTGGATGGTCAGTGGGCTTTTTAATAAACTAAGTGGGCAACCAGCTGGCTGCAAAATCTGTGATGCTGCCCTCCCCTGTTACGTGTCCTGGGGCAGGTGCCTTTGGCGGGATATCTTAACGCGAGGACATTTCACAGGCGGTCAGCAGATAACTACTACCACCCGCAGCAGGCCCCTGGGGTGCCGATGAGCGGGTGGAGGGAAATGCGGAGGCAAGGGGTGTTTCGAGACAGGGGCTGCCGAGAGCAGGGGCTGCTGCCCTCCTTCCCAGTGGCTGCAGGAGCCGGTAGCTGCCTGTCCGGGCAGCTGAGCTTGACAAGTATAAAACCTTCATGCACTCAGAGTGTCAGGTCCTACTGGCAGAACAGGCCCTCTCCTGCCTGGTTTCTGACTCCAGGATTTAGCTTGAACAAGGAACTTAGGAGAAGGGACAGTTTCCCGACACAGGCAATCATTTAATGTCAGCCAGCAGACACACCGCACATAAAGACCGAGGTGGCAGCTGAGTACTGCTTTGAGGAATAGCCGTAGCAGCCAAATCATAGATTTAGACATTTGGCCAGGCAGAGGCTGTGGACCTGACCTGTGCTGTGCTCAAAAGCACAGTTTGCGAGTCTTCCCTGTGAAAAGAATAGACATTCTCAGGTTCCCTTCCCTCTCCCCAAAGCAGGGTCACTGCCAGTTGTCTTATCTTTCCCAAAGCCAAAGAAACATACCAGCTCACTGGGAGATGAATTAGTGCTACACTGCAAATGTCCTTGCTCGGAGATCCAGATTTGATCTGATTTGTTGCACTCACTGTAACTTTACAGCTTGATTCCCAAAACATTTGATGTGTTTGAAAAAATGTACGCTGCTATAACTGCAATTTGGAAAAACGATATTTTGTGCAACCGAGTCACTAGCTCTCATTTTTTAAATTAATTGTTTAAATACCCAGATAAGACAAGAAGCAAGATTTCGAAAACCACAAAATGCTTGGGGAAAGATTGAGCAGTGAAGGGCCGTGGATCTCCTTCAATGCTGGCTTCCCCCAGTGCAGTTCTCTCTGGGGTACCTGCGCTGATTTTGAAAAACACCCCTCCGTTTCATTGCCTTCTACGCTGCTTCTCAGGGTCCTGGTTAATAGTAGTTGTGCCTGTCAAGGAGCCCCATCGGCTGGTAGAAAACTGGGCTGGGTGTGCTCTGTGCCTCTGCGGTGTTCCGGGGTTGCCTTTGTCCACGGCCCCAGCCCCGAGCAGCCAAGCTGAGCTCTAGGCTATGGTTTCCCCTGTGATCGCAGGCATTTGGACCTGGAGAATTTGATTTCGGTCCACCCTCAGGCTTAGTTTTTTTTTTTTCCCAAATGATTGAGGCAACTTACAGCTGACCTGCTGCTGGTGGGAAAGCGGGAAGCTGCTCCTGGTGCTGCTGTCGCAAGGGGACACGAAGCGGTGGCCGGGTCAGGCACGGGCTGGGGCTGCATCCTGCTGGGGCTCTGTCCTGCTGCCTGCCACTGGAGCCTGTGCCAGCAGCACCCTGAGCAAGGGTGCAAATAGTGCATTTTTTTTTATAAACAGCTTCAGTAATTTTGTTCCGCAGCTTTTTACTTCAGTGTTTTCAGATTAGCATTGACACTTTTGTTAATTTTTCAAAGCCAGAGAGGAACTTTCTCGCTCCTTCCTTCCCTGCCTCAAGCAAGCAACATCCCATTTTTTCCGTCTTTGTGGGCAAACTACCAGCCATTGTTGCTGGCTTTCAGATGGCTTCATTCTAATGAATCTCCTATATAATAAACATCTGCAAATCACAGCCCAAAGCTAGGTCAGGATCCGGTGTCGATCCAGAACAGCTTGGATAAGGCGGCACCGGTGTCCTCCTCCCCACCAGTGCCTCTCTGTTCCTCCCTAACACCGGGATTGTGACCATCTCATACACCCCCTGAAGATGAGAATCTCTAAATTTGTCATTCCCAAGCTGAGTGGGAGAACTAAGTGGGAAAGCAGCTTTCCACTATCGTTGGCTGAAAGTTAGTGCTGGAGCTTCTTTGCATTCAGCGCTACGAACCTGCTGTTCACACGCAAAAAACTCTGTGCAATTTCCTACAATGTGAAGTCCCTCACTGGTAAAAGACATTTCTCCCCCGCTGTTTTATTAAGTGGGTAGAACGCAGGGTGGAAGGGGTGGATGGCATCTTCCTTTGAGCTCGTGATATGGTATGAGCCAATGGATAAAATCCACCTCTTCAGTTTCCCTGGCCTTGGCTCAGGACAGCAGCAATCCAGGTTGCTACGTGAGCAACCTCAGAGAGGTTTACGCCGGCTGCTGTGGTTCTACCTACCCGGAATATATTGAAATCTACATTTGATGCTTCAGCCCTGTTTTCGCACATTTCTTGATTGCAAGTTGGAGAGGGAATGTGTACTTCTCACTAGGGCCGAATGCGACTGGAGATGGGCGTGCCACCTATCTTGCAGTCTTCTGTTGGACGGCTGCAATGCATGCAGCTGATGAAGTGCATCAGCCGATCCATGGGTAAGAGAGATGTCACTCAGCTACGCACGCAGACGAAACCCCGTGCATTCCCCTCGCCAGCTTGGTTCGCAAGACACCTTCAGCAAAGGCTTCAGTGAAGGATCGCCTGCCTCCCGCTCCTCAGGCCGCCGCGGCGCAGAGAGCCCGGCAGCCTCCCCGGGCGGGGGGCTTGATCCCGGCACATCTCCGTGCTGAAAGCCTCAGGAGGGAGGTGAATGTGAAGAGGGTGTTTGCTGGCTCGGTGAGGTGTTCTGACGGGTCAGTGAGCTCCTCCAGCTTGTGCACGGCTGCACGAGTGCTCCTGCTGTCGTGGAGGCTGGGGTGGGTGGAGGAACCATCATCCGTTCCAGTATGCTGGCTGTGTATGAATACAGGACACTATATATGGCACTCCAAAGTACGTCGGGGAGTCGGAGGCATGGCTGCACATGCCTTTTGGGGAACACTTAACCGGTCCAGTCCAAAACTGAGGCACCAGGAAAACGTGAAGGAGCAGCTGGTTAGGGGATGCCACTATCACCTGAGCTGTGGTTTGGTACTAGAAATGGCAGATAGATGCCTAAGTCCATTTGAGGATCAGGGTCTCTATGCATAATGTAATCATCTGAATGTCTGAAGTACAGCTTCTTTGCTCCTCTTTTAATAAAGGAGGAAATTTAAATGCAAAACTTCTGTTAAGGCACATTAAGCTTTAAGGCCTGAATACGACAATTGGCTCGTTCAGGCTCTGCCTTCCACGGCTCTTCTCACTTCGCCAGATGACACATCCACGCTGTGTTCTAGAACTGAGCTCTGCCCTCATTTACACCAGGAACCCTCATTAAATTCAGCTGAATTCATTGAATTTAACAGGATTGCCTGGTGTAATTAATGTTTTGAGGACAAATTTTGTCCTTAGCTTTAATGCTTTAACAGCATATCCAGCATTCAGATGTGTAACTGGCTGAGTATAGGAAATTCAAATGCTTAACCTGTATGTATGTTAAATCCAAACCATTAAAGTGACATTGACGCTCTTTCTTGCATTTTATAAACAGTTAACAATTTGCATACATCCAGCAGTGATAACATGCCTTTGCATTTAAATTTTAATTATTCTGCAAGTCTACCAGGATGTCACTTGTTTAATGGCTCACTGAGCTTAGAGGTCACCCAGTACAAGTCTCTCCTCTGCTGGCGTTTTTATCTGAGTCAAAGCTGCTACTAAGAAGAACACAGCAAACATACTGAAGTGAGACCTGTGTAGTAATACATATGAATTAGAATTTAGAGAAACTTGGAGAACAGAGGATTATGTTTTCAGAGTGTTTCTTTCTTAATGGTTATTTCACTCTGATTGGGATCATAAATCTTTATTCTCTGCCGATCAGAACGCAGGCTGTCATTTACACGTGCAGTGAGTATAAGGCACTACTGAATCAAAAAAGGACGCATTTTACTCCTCAGTTGTAAAGAGGCAAGTGGCTTCGGCATGCTGGATGATGGTGGATCATGCTGCTTTCACTTAAAATTGGAAAATACAAATCAAGCTTCCTGAAAGCGTAGACAATAGTATAACAATATAACAGGACACCTGCCCTTCAGCTAAATGCATGGGAATCTCTTTTGTATTAATTTTCATATCATTGTAAAATTTTTTAACTAGAACCACAGAATCATAGAATGGTTTGGGTAGAAGGGACCCTAAAGATCATCTGGTTCCAACCCCCCTGCCATGGGCAGGGACACCTTCCACCAGACCAGGTTGCTCAAAGCCCCGTCCAACCTGGCCTTGAACACTGCCAGGGAGGGGGCAGCCACAGCTTCTCTAGGCAACCTGTGACAGGGCCTCACCAGAATCATCGTAAAGAATTTCTTCCTTGTATCTAAGCTAAATCTATCCTCTTTCAGTTTAAAACTGTTGCCCCTTGTCCTGTCACTACAGGCCCTTGTAAATTGTTCAGTGTTCTCAGTCTTTGAGAACAACAGTGGTTACAAACCAGGATGTCTGTCACCTAAGAAATCCCATGCACAAGAAAAGTGAACTATGTTGGAGAAAACATCCTACTAAAATTATTTATGATGAGTACAGTACATACTGGATCAGATGAACAGTTGTGACAAACTGAAAACTACACTGATTGCAACTCAGTTATGACAACATAAACTGAGAATTTGTCAAATTACTATTAAACCTCATCTAAAATCACAGCAATATTTGAAACAAATGTAAAGCCTCATAAAGAGTCATGCAAAAGTAACTACTTTTATTTCACTGTATTTCAGTACCCAGTGAAGGTATGTAAACGGTGCTGAAACCCAGCTGGGGCAGGAGGTGCTGAATCTTTCATTGTTTGGTTTAGTGGTGGTACCTTAGGACAAGTCTACCCAGGGGCTGCACGAGTTTAATTCAGATCCAGCTGTGGAACCTAGAGGCCAAGCCAGAAACAGAAATACCAACTGATTTATTTTTTTCAGTTGATCGGTACACACCTAGCTGGTGTTTCAGTGCACAAGTGTGACCTGTAAAATACATGTATCCTGTAAAAACAGAGCAAATTCTCTCTCTGTATGAGAAAAGCTGTAGTCTTACGTCTTCAGAGGTCACTGGTGATTTTTAGGCTTCCTCATTTTTTTTGTGTTCAGCTTGCAGCAGTTTTCAAACCACCTGATTTTTGAGGACAGCTGTTTGGCTCCTGTACAATATCTCCAGTTGGACAAGCATAAAATGAATTATTAGTCACTTAAAAATAGAGGTGGGGGTATTTAAAGACAGTGGAATTAACTGATGGATGTGCTATGAAAAATGTAACAAATACAGTCAGAGAATTGTCCCATGGCAGTGATTTATGACAAGAAGCTACTCCAATTGCTGAACATTAAATCTCAAAACAACAAAAACCCCACCAATGAACAGATGTATATATTGTACTCATGCACAAGAAATGGAAGTGTCTGGATTGAATCTTTCCAATACAGATTAAGGGAGAAATGTGTGCAGAGATGTGAAATATACCGATACCACACTGGTACTGTGATTCCAGAAAGCTGTGTTCCAATGGATGCCAAAATCACTGGATGCCAGTACTGTCGCGTCAATGGTAACTGCCTCGTGTCCTGCTCTGCGTCACCCCGTCTGCTTCCACTCTGTGTGGCCTAACCCTTGGGTAACCCTCTGCCTCACTCTCCATCCTTTTCCCTGGTAAACACTTTCTGCATGGTGTTTTCACCCAGTGACAGGAAAGGAGAGGAACTGAGCTGAAAGGGGTGGCGTTTCTGCCTCACCGGCATTGCTCCTTCCTCTACCTAGCAGAATGCCAGAGTGGAGCAGCTATGCCTGTCCATGCCGAGAGGAACCCACAGGCTCTGGGGCAGGCGTGAGGAAGACAGCTGTAGCATAATCAGACCTGAAATACACATGCACAAGTTAAACAGTTCCTAGAACAACCTTGTGGCATCTGCTGGTGACATCCAAGGAGAAATGTTGGACAGAGTGGGAGAGAGGAAGAAAGTATTGAAGCAAGCATTAGTTTGGGAATAGAGAAATCCTCCACTCCCACCCACGGCTTTCCAGAATCCAAATGCTTTAATCGGAAAGATTTAAGGGTATCACAAACCCAATAAAGTTTAGGGAGACCATCTGGTATCATTCAGATGATGCAGTCCCTCATACTGTGGGACATTCATACTGCGGGGGACTGTACGACTCCCTCACACACCGTGTGGTCGTGGTCCTGGGCAGCCAGCTCTGGGTGGCCCTGCTGAACTGGTGGGTTGGACCAGATGACCTCCAGCAGTCCCTTCCAACCTCAGCCATGCTGTGACCTGGCACGGTGGTCATCAAGCACCCTCCTTTGAGAGCAGTGGACATAGAAAGGTATGATACTCAGTAGCCTGATGGGGCCAAAATGAGACACAGTAGCAGCAAGCAAAGAGAACTGCATTCAGAATTTCATTTCTATAATACACATACTGATACTTTGTCACTAACTCTTGGCTGATGAAATTAGCTCAGGTGATTTGTTCACTAATTACTGAAAAACTGTAACAATCACCAAGACAATATAAGGTCAAATTCATTTTTTTCTTATAAAAAGAATGTGAGTAATTGACTGTACATACATAGTACCCTGTAATGAAGAATAACTAACCAGTAACAGACTTGGAGGGATGAAGGTGGCTCTAGGTCAGCACAAAGTCTTCACAATGACAGGACTGTTAGACACAACAGATTCTGTAGTCATGCCACCAAATATTCATAATTGAATAGATTTTATTCCACATTTACACATTACCAAGAGTATATACAATTTAAAAAAAATCAGCCTTGCTGGAAAAAATCAGTTGGAAATGGTCTATCCTAACTTGAGACACTGAGTATTAAAGCTATCGCCCTCTTTGATAGCTACAGCCTCTAACAGTGCCTGCTTCTTCTGCATACTGCGAGATGACTCCAGTTCATACATAGTTGTCAGGTTGAAGAGAACACTCTCATGCAGGTAGTGTTTAGGGTCCTGCTGAACCATTCCTTCCAGCTGCCGGAGGGAATCCTTCAGTTTTCCCAGATAAAGAAGACAAACAGCAGCGTTGTTATTAGCCTAGAGAAAAACATATTGTAAATAAATAAATGTGTATATGTGTATATACATGTATGTACATATCTACATGTGATGAGAGAGAACGGAAAAAAGAAGTCTAGCATCTGGGGTTACAACAGATTTACTATGTGCTAAGAATTACTATTTTGTGTGTGTGTGTGCAAGTAACTAAAATACATTATCAATCATACAATCCAATCCTTTTCTTCTTGCTATTCTCAAGATTTACCCTGTGCCAGTAGGACCTGCTGACTTCTAAGAGCTGAAACTCTAAAAGACAAGAGTCTACAATGAAATGTAAGCATTATAGGACATTGGTCAGTTAATTTTAAAAGTCAGTTGAAACAGATTTCAGCAACTACGTAAGCCTCTGCATGCTGTCATTTTCTTTTTTTTTTTTTAATGACTTCACTACATCTTCAGAAGTGTTTTTCTCTCTGGCTTACATACAGAAGATCCACATAAGCAACAGGAAGGTATTATCACAAAGGCATCTACAACTGACTTCAAGTAAATTCAGCAGAGGGGGCAGTCTAAATACATCAGAACGATCGAGTCAGGTTCCATTTTCTTTTCCACACAAAACAGGTTTTACGAGTTACCAAAACATTCCAACAGTACAAAGCCATATAACATGTTCAGCAGCAGAAGCGCTCACACTTTCTGAAAGCTGCAGATAAAGGAAGAACACAGACTTTTTTTTAAATTTCTCTTTCTCTCCCTTCAGGAAACCTTACTGATCTCATGGGATTTGTAACACGTACTATTTTAAAACCTGCAAAATGACGCAATTCATGCGCTTCTTCAACTCAGTGCCCTCGGTCTTTAAATGGCCTTGGATCAGGCTGCTGTCTCAGTTCTTAGGAACACCCTTACATGATCATGCACCGAGAGCTGCCAAATGTACAAACCCCAAAAGTAAATAAACCATTCTTTGATCTCCTCTCACGATGGGAATCCAAGGCTCTGATACGCAACGTGTTAGAAATGTCATGTTTAAAATGACAATATCCCTTCAATGTTGTGTGAAATCAAGTTAATCACACATACGCTGGCAGCTGCCATTTCTTTTTCTGACATGCATGTCTACGCTAAAAACAGTGAAGGCAAAAAGCAAGTGCTTTTGCGAAGATCCCGTAAAACATAACGCTTCGGAATTCTGCATGCATGCCTAGGTGTTCATGCCCTTCATATAGACTCATTCCTCATCTCCCATCCCATTTTGCATCTTATCCTTATGTGTACTGAAAACCCTTTGGCACACATGCCACATCCAATTTTTCTGTAAAGCTCTGAGCATACTCTGGGAACTAATTAAATCCACGCATGAAACATTACAAGAATAATTTAGGTGTTCATTATAAATGTAGCAATTTGGAGATTTACCACAGCATTTGATGAGTCGATCCTTAAAATTTCTGTGAAAAATCGATGAGCTTCTGCAAAATTATTCTGACCGAGGTGGAGAAATGCTCTAGAAAGTAAGTGACATATGAATGAGTTCTCCTCAAAAACCCAAGGTGATAATACATTTTAAAAAGAATGGACACCATTTTTTATTTTTCCTGTTATAGATGTGAGAGTTTCTGACATTTGCTCTTCACGGTGCAATTACAACCAGCAAGGAGACACTGATTTACAGACGAACAGAATGACAACTTGGATCGTTTGGTTATTACATATTCTGCCTACCAAAGCAACAGTCTTCATTGTCTTTTTATTAACTTAAATGCAGATACCCTCTTCCTGCAATTCCTTCTCTTGATGAAATTAGCCATGCTATGTAATTTTCAGAGCACTTTTGAATAGTATTTTCTAAATATATTAAGCCAATGTGCTAACTGTTACAAGCCGAGTCCCCCAGCATGCAGCTCGATTTACTACGCTGCATTCCAGCATTCTTCGAAACAACCAGACAGTAACTTTACTAGCAGATCTGATTGTAGGATCAGGGCCCAAAATACGTTCTCCTCTCCTAAGAGTTATTTACACAAATGTATATTGAAAAAGCAGAGTGAAAATATGCAATGCCTGGAAGAATGAGAAAAAGCTTTGTAAAATCAATTGAAGGATCACTACTTCAATCCAGGATAACATGACTGTACCGAGTAATACAGATCTCCTGGGCCATTCTGTCTCACTTATGACAGATGTAGTTACTTAAAAGAGAGAAAGAGAACAGGATTGTCTCAAGAGTAGTCTAATGCTCACAATGCATACTTTGCAAAACTGTATTTTAAAGTTTCATTTAGCTATTAAATTATCTACCTGTTCATTAAAACCATAATTTGGCTCTGTAGTCCATCCAATTTGTGAGTCACTTTCTCAACGTCTTGAAAATATTTTTCTGCAGTTTTTATGTCTCCAATCTAGACAGTAAAATCATAAGAAAGTTATCACAATAAGAAGAAGAGATCCAGCTTGATTATATCTTTTACAAAGGACAAGAAGAAGAAAACATATCAAAGCCCACTATCTAATTGTTTGGCACCAAGCTGACTGCGTAACATCTGTTATCAAACAAGGTGTTTGAAGAGATGTGTTAAGATCACGAAAAGAACCCCAAAAGCACGCGCGGTTTTACTTCAGGCCGTGTTTCTCAGCTGTGGGTGTGGAGCACCCACGGGCCGCACGGCAGGGTGCCCCACCGCTTCCTTTGGCTCCCGTGTTGTGACTGACTCCCGGGTTTGTAACATTAGGGGAGAATGACCAAAGGTCAGAATTACTGTGGGCGGGATAGTGCGTTACTCCGCGGGAGGTGCAGGAGACGCTGCCCACGGGCAGGAGGCGCTGGCAGGCAGGGGAGCGGGAACACAGCAGCCTGGTAGCTAGCACAGGACCTACACCCGCTTCACCCACAGCTTGTGGGTCACAGCCAGGGACCACAGGACGACTTCAGCGTGTGAGACTGAAACGTGTCAGAAAACAACCCGGCACAATGGCTCACTGCGGGTATCGGGGAGACAGTCCCCCTGCAGACTGAAAAATACCAGTGGCTGGATGATGCAGGGTGAAGGAATGGGGGATCTGAAAGCTGGCATAAACAGCAGCAGATTTTATGGGGGGGGTGG
>Ga0065711_1039533_pt1 | contig 17741 bp, 8 predicted proteins | sample Hoacrofraction12_FD_59098 | JGI IMG/M metagenome (GOLD analysis project Ga0065711, IMG submission 59098) | Hoatzin crop microbial communities from Cojedes, Venezuela - Epithelial fraction 12 v2 (version 2) | ecosystem: Host-associated > Birds > Digestive system > Esophagus > Crop | place...
AAAAAAAAAAAAAAAAAAAAAAAAAAAAAAAAAAAGGAAGTGTTGCAAAATAAAAGGAAATTCCACCCACACAATCCTGCAGCCTGCTGCAAAGGAGCACAGAAGCGTGCTGACGTCACGGATTCATGAATGGATGTAAATCGGGCTGTTCCGAGATTCGGCTGGGGCTGCGCACCGGGAGAGGGGAGCCGGGGGGCAGCCAATCCGCGCAGGCACCGCCGGCCGCCAGCTAAAATCTGGGCACCGAAGAGCCCGAGCCTTCCGCCGAGCCGCCCCGAAACGTCGGCCCGTGGGGCTGCCCCGCCAGCCGGGAGGGCTGTGTGCCTCTCTACTACGCGTGCAAGGGCGGGGGAAAGGACGCTGAAAACAATTTGTTCGTAACCGAAGCGAAGCTGTAGGGTAAAATGGCATCACTGCTGCCATTCCGCGGAGAGGACTGGGTGAGGACATCCTCTAATGCCTTCAAGTCATTGCTCTGGCGAGTTTCTGCCCCTCCGTGCAGCTTGGATAACAGCAGCGTATCAAATAACAGCCATCTGTTACGTGAATTAAATGTATTTAGTAATCAGAAAAGCAGTTTATCATCTCTCTGGCTTCTTTCAGGATTACAAACCCTGGGTATTATTATTAAAATAACTAAATATAAGCATGTACTGGAAGAAAGCTGCAGGGAGAACAATAGGAGGCTTGTATGTGATTAGTGATGCAAAAGCACCAACAAAATAAAAACAGGAGCACTAACAAAATCACTCATTCAGCTCTCATCAAACATTCCCAACAGCGGGCAGACAAGCTCACAGTGTCAGAAACATTCAGAAACAAAAATCAGAGTACGCACAGTTTCACACTTGCGGCTACGTAACGAATGGTGGGCACAACATCCACGTATCACAGCCTACCAGCCATTTTAATTTCATTTTCAATTCCACGCCAATGAATATCCTTAATTCTGCAAGCCAGATGCAAGGATACAGGGCGTCATTTTGGATGCCCCGATAGATGGCAATGTCCTGGTGAACGCACACGGGAGTGGCTATGATCAACTTGGGACCAGGCAAGGGAAGAGCACAAGTTTTGTCTTATTTTTATATCTTTGAAATATGAGGGAAGGAGTAGAGGGATAAGCATAACCAGGAATTAAGGTCAAGGTTTGAAGGAAAACCTAGGCTGTAAGCTATGCAATTACACCATCTCAACGTTTATCAGAATTCATCCATTTGGTCTCTAAAACTCCTTCTAAGCAATCTGTACCCTCCAAATTATTAAGAGTCAGAATTTCCATGTTTTCACCACCCTTTTTGCTAGCAAGTAGGAAGTAATTATGCTAAAATAAGACATCCCAAAATTCACTCTGTTGGAACACATCTTAAGAGCATGTCTGAGAGAATCCCACCTTTCCTTATGGAAACTGGGTAACATCCCAAAACAAACCAGGACTGGATGTAACAACAAAGTGGATCTGGGTATGGAGGACAAGGATTTTGTGCTACCTGACACCACGTGAGCCAGCACCACTGACACCAGCCGGTGCGGAGGGAGGAGAATGGCAGGATGCAAAAGGCTTCCTGGAGGGTAATACAGCCACACCTACAGAGACCACACTTGCCTAAAAAGGTACTTCTACGCCGGGATAAGTAGGTTTTTGCATGGATTAAGACAGCACTTTATTTGTTTATGCACTTTTGACACGGATCAAGGAACGGACAGCCAGGGCAGTACATCTAGTTCTTCTCCAGTTCCGTTATGCCAAAAGACACCATAGGGGAGTCACTAGACTTCAACATCTGCTTCTCAGCACATCTTTGTCTCTTAGTTGTACCATAGCATATTATTAGATACTATCACTCCACCAAAGAGTTGCAATGACAGGAATGTATTAGCATGCCCTGAATTCAACAGCAGCCACAATAAATTGAGCTTTGATTCCGGACTTCTACTTTTCAATTGAACTATAAAGCTGGCCAGAGAAAATTAGAACGAATGCAAATTTCTTTTTACCTACTTTAAAGATCAAAGAAAGTGCAAATTCACTTTTGCTGAAGAAATACCTGTTCTTTCAGAGCTAGAAGTCACAAAACACACAGCGTGAGATTTCTGCCCAGACAATGCAATTGCTGCAGATTGAGCACTACTATACACAAGGCGAAGCAGAAGTGGAGGTACGGTGAGAGACATTTCTTCTTCAAAGGGATCATTTCATGTCACGATTTCAAATCCAAGTTGCATCAGGTTACTTCATACTTAGACCTGCTCTGTCTCCCTGCCATCCCTTCCCCTTCAGAGCCCAACACTCTGCTTGATAGCCAGCATCACCACCATGGTACAAAAACAACAGCTTCCAGATTTCCCTGGCATTTTCAAAATAGAAACAAAAATGTTAATTCACTCTGTTACCCTAAAGCAAAAAGGGAAAAATTCAGGAACTAGAAGGGAGAGCACAGTACCACATGCAAGAAGTGGAACAAAAGGAGAAATATTGCTATAGAATGAGAAAAGTCAGAATAAAAATAGAAAGGAAAATAATTTTCAGAGGTTTCCCAGGGTTAACTGCAGTGGCATTTAAAAAAAAAAAAAAAAACCCAGCAGGGAAAATAAGCAGAAAACCCCAGGAAGACTTCAGTAGAGGAAAAGAGTTTGCACATACAGCTTAAGATTTTCTTCTCCGTGGTGACTTGGTTCAGCCTATCAACACTCAATCTCATCTACGTCTCCACAGCTTAAATTCAGGACCTTTGTGTTTGAAAATTTTAATGCAAGATAACTACCCTAACCCATTATGAAAAAGAAAAAAACAATCATTGGCCTAAAATTGATGGCTGTTACAGGATTACAGTCGTAGCCAAATAACAGCATTAGAAAACAGAACAGTTGCAACTAGATACATATTTTAATAGCACACATTACATAGCTCTCTTGATGCATCAGTGTTAACTATGTTGATCAATATCAGAAAATTGTTTTCCTCCTTCTCATTCAGACAAAAACATCAGTAACAGCAGAGAACTCTGAAGTATCTGATGCCCAAACACGATTGTACACATAACTTTAGCATTAATGTGAAAACAGAAAAATGTACATAGTACAACAAGAGTATCAGATATTAAAAAAACAAAATTCATAAGGGACCATACAAGTGCTAGTGAAAAGTTCACAGGTAGCAGGATTTGTGAAGGGATATATGAGCAACTAAGTAACTAGACTGCTAGGAGACACAGCAGGCAAAACTGGTGGTAACGGGTGCAAAAAGGAAAGCTAGATATATTTTAAAAATATCTGATCACTATATTTGAAAAAGACAAGATAATTAAGTACTTTCAAGCCAATTAGTAACTAATAGGAATGTTATACAGCATCTGCTAGGCATAACATTTCAAGTTGGCACATCATATTAATTTGAGCCCAGTCCCGAAATAATCATTTAACAAGTTTTCCAAACCTGTGACCTTCAATTTTAATAAACTGGAAAACTACTAAAATTGCAGAAGACTGAGAATAAGAATATTATGCCAATATTCAAAAATAGCATACATTTCCTATTTATAGGCCTTGGTAACTCGATGGTGACCTTCGCTTGGAAAGGATGGTTCTGCTACATCGGACCAAAGGCCCACTCATCCCCGTGTCCCATCTCTGACGACGGCCAGTAACCGACACACAGGGAAGCAGAAAATCAAAGCAAACACCAACACTTCTTGTGGCATATTCCACTAACAAAACCAGACACTTACAAAAGAGATGAAGGTGACTCAAAGGCTAATTTCATAATTATACCTCAATAAGGCCGTTTATAAATCTACTCGGCACACACTTGGAGGTACAAGAGGGACTCCACTACGAAAACTTTCCACCTGGATGAATAAATAGGTGAAGTGAAAACAGCAAATGATTCTCCATCAGGAGAAAGCCTAGGTAAATATTTGCATAGAAAAAGGTGTCTGGAGGGACTTTTCATTGTCAAGTCCTGAAATCTGTGAAATCTTTGATCCACTCTTCCAACCCCACAGGCATACATTCTTCTTCTGAATGTCCTAATCTTCAGCAGTGGGGTGGATGACAGGAAGGAAGGAAAAAAAAAAAAAACACCACCATACTTGAACTATCAGATCTTCAGGCTTTTAACCAGAATCTCCCCAGATCTGAGGCTCTGAGAAGTTCTCCCTGCCAAGGCAGATGACTGGGACTGCAATTTGACAGGACCTGCGCCAAGAGCTAGGAGCCGAGAAGCGTGACCAAAGGAAAAAAAAATCACCCAAGAGCCCCAAAGGGGGACATGTGCAACACCATGAGAACAAGAAAGCTGCAGTTTGAGTCCAGCGCCCGAATTACAAGCCCAGTTTCTTTCAAAACAGGAGTCTGTTTACAGCGGGACAGCCACAGTGATTTCGGACCCCGGTCCCTGCCTCGCTGCTCTTGTGGCAGCTGCTGAGCCACCATGGCCCAGCGCCCATGCCTGGAAGATGAGCCCCACGCCAATTAAAGGGTCGCCTTTGGGGCAGGATGAAGCTAGGATGTACAGTGAGACATTTAGGTCTGCTTAAAACTGAAAGCAGAAAGCTGGAGATGGCTACAAACTCATACACACGCAATACCCTGAGAAAAGCTAACTATCTTCAAGCATCTACCCAAAAGCTCTTCAAACTCATGGACACTTGTACCATCACCGTACAATCTTCAAAAGAAAGTGCTACCAAAGTCAAGCGTCTTACAGCAAAGCCATCTTCCATACAGTTGCCGGTTGTTTTTTAGACTGAGCGTGCTCTGCAAGATAGGATAGGTAGGAGTACATAACACTATATGATGACTCCCTTTAGCCTTGCATCGCCTTCAGCAACACCCCAGGATATCAAAAAAGCAGATACTAAAGGCACTAAAAGACAATGACAAGACAAAAAGCTTTGTGTCTTCCATTTTGCCTAACCCTGAGGCTGGCACGGATTCTTTTTTAAGGAGTTTCTGGGTGGTTTCCTCAGCAAGCCTACTCTTTCCAGCTGAGCGCTGCCTTTCAGGCTCCTCACCATGATAAAAGTCTGTGTAGTTTTGGGAGAAGGCAGCCACTACAACATTAAGAACATGCACTGACGAGGCTGGGGAAGTTCAAAACACTACCTTTGCAGATTTTTATCTTCCTGAAGGAAGACAGCCTAACTCCTCAGACATAAGGAGAAGCTGCAGAACTCCATCAGGAAAGAAAACACTGCTTCGTAAGAGACATTAGAGCCCATTTCCTTGCTGCTAAAAAGGCAGTTAACGCAGCAAGTGAACAACAGTGTTCCCAGATTTACACTCGCCATGGCCAGCTGGCGGGAAGCACAGAGGAGACACGTGGAGACACCACCCTTGTAGCTGCTCACCAAGGTCTTCCTCCTTGGGGGAACTCTCTGCCACCTGAAGCTACTTGGACTCAGCCCACATCCTTTCCCTTGATCAGGGGTATGTGAGGGCACGGACATTTATCTCTTTCCAAGCTGTCCCTCTGTTTGTACAAAACCTGTAGGAATTTCGTTATCTTAAAACCTCCATCTCTAACATGTGGTTGAAATCAGACAATGGGTTGTAAAATTATCAAGGAGAGGATGAACATACAGGAAGTCTGCCTAAATACAGATAATCAGCAGCATGGTAATACAACTAGAGAGATGAAAATCTGTTTACTTGCTGGTTTTTTCCTCTAGAAATCATTTCCAGAAACCGTTAGCAAAGGCTATATGAGAAAAGCAGATCTATTTGTTCAGGGAAACAGCCACAAAATAATACTGCTCCCAGAGAACATGCCAAAATGAAGTCTTCCGTAACAATAATTAACTCTAATAGAATTGCCAGCAGTGAGAAACACTGAAAAAAAAGTAAAAATCAGTATGTACAATTAGGACTTATTAGGGACACTTTTAAAGCCAACTGAGCTATAGTCACCTTTCGTCTTCCACGTTAGGAGCCTGTAAAAGAAATGGGAGACCTGACAGTATTAGTTAGTATAAGTATCGGTCTCCGTATTAGAGCCATGTGGAAAGAAAAGTCCTATAATTTATGTTATTCCCACATAAAGGCATATTCCTATGCATAAATGGGAAGCTGTTGCAGGGAGGAATTAAACTGGAGAAATGATTAAAAAATACAGTACAATTCCCCAAGGTCAAGTTCTCTTCAGAGGAAAAAAATCACCTGGACAAATAAAGAAACAACTGCTGAGCAGCTGGTCTGCAGATAAGGATTCGGGATAGAGAGGGTCACAGACTGAGCACAAATTATAAATATCAAGTTGTCACAAACAAGGCAACTTCTGTCCATGGACAGGAGCACAAAATCCCAATCTATTCAGTTTTGATAAAGCCTTTGGTGAAGTCCTTTTTGGATCAGGTTTGTCAAGCAAGAGAGAAACCATGCGAGAATTACAAGAAAAGACAGTCAGTTAATAAGGTGAGCTACAAGAGATGAGTGGGCTAACTCATGGAGGTTGCTCTATGAATAGAGAAAAAGAAAAGCTAAGATTGAGATGTATTTCTACTAAATATAGAAACAGGTTCTGTAGAGAAAGAGGAAATCTACCCTCCACATCTATGGTGCATAGAAAAAGTAACAGACTCAAACTGCAACGAGAAATTTCCTTAGGCCATTAGAAGAACATTTCTAAACAGTAAACATAGTGAAGCACCAGCCTGAGGACGTCATGTTGTCTCTTATACAAGGCAACAAAGGAAACAAATTGTCTCACAAGAACGGTCTAGCAATAGCGATGATGCTTTGATGCAAAGGGTCAAGATGATTTTCTGGAACCTTTCAGGCCTCTTCTAATGAAGATAATGAAGTACTGAAAGCTTTGCAGCAAGACCAGAAGCTACAAAATTAATCTGATCTTTTGTAGTACGAGTTCTTGCCAAATTAAATCTTTCGATCCTTGCTACTGTTATACAACCCCTCTGAGAAATATTATTCAGATTTCTATCAAAAAACTACAAAACCTGCTGAAAGCCCATTAAGACAGCAGAATTCAAGCATTTATAGGACTGCCAGAATAAGACACTATATTTAGTACTAACAGTTTTCTCTGTAGTTTCCTCTGTAGTACTGTGGTAAAGTTCCTTCAACAACAGTGGATCAGCCCCATGCAAATATTCTCAAGACAAAATAAAACCTGCTCAGCATCTTCCTCCCAGACTAGCATCAGTCATGAAGCTATCAATAGCTTTTGCTTCAGAGTTTACTGCCTTTTTTTTCTCTCTCCCAAGAGAGTTCCGCTGTTCCCCCGCTGCTAAATGCAGACCCTGGAAGAGTCCTCTTGATCTGTCTGAGGTATCACGACACAGAATTACTCACTTCATGAGGAGTTATGACAACACTTTAAATCGTTACAATCATGATTAACAGATTTTTGGTCCAGAATATTCAGACTGAGAACGTTAAACTTGTCAGCAGTGATGGTTTTCAGCCTTGTTTTCAAGCACGGTATTGGACAATGCAGTATGATGTAGAAGACACCCCAAAGCAGGACACTCCCAGGAGATGCTGTATGGCATACCAAATACTTGCTCTCTGAATTAACTCACAGAGCTGACCTTAAGGGACAACTGAAAATTAAACAGCCTTCACCAAAAGGGCACACAGAAGTTAGCCAATGTCCTAAAGCTCCAACTCAATCAAACCACCAGCTTTGTATTACACACGATTTGCCCATCCAGGGAAAATAAACACATTAGTAAATTCAAGCCATGGCTAAGAGAGAAAGAACGAAAGCCATGTTCAGAAACATGTTGGCTGAAGCATTAACCCCGGCACCTTCCAAGACAACTCTTTCACAAGAGTGTTTTATAACCTATAGTCCTCCATAAGCAGAGTAAAAAAGGTGACTGCACCGCCCTTCACGCAGAGAGATGTGAGCCTGCTCAAACTCCAATTTCCCCCTTATTAGTAAGGAAAGGTTTACAGAAAGTGCTTGTATACTTTTCACAAAAGATATAATATACTGAAGTAAAAAACCATGACAGACTACATGATTAGAAGCTTGCCTGGATCGCTTGCTCTCCCATTACATGCCATCTATAAATGTCACAGTCCCCCTTACAAGCTGTCCTTTCTAGCCTTAAGGCACCTCCATTACACTGCTACTATGCATATAGCACTCCAACACAGAGTGCCCTGTCTATTAACTGAAAAAAATAAGATAAATAAGAAGCAGCAATGTTGATGAAGCAACTGATGAATAGTCATTGATGAAGCAAGGACAGGGTAGTTCATGCAACTAATTGCTTTCATTGAGATGACACCAGGTTCAAATCAAGCGAGAATTTAATTCTTCCATAAAATACTTCACCTTAATTATAACTCATAACGAGAGACGGCTACAGTCTAAGTATATGGATGCTCTGCCTCTACAGCACCCGCCACTCCTCAGAATGGGTAAAAATCGACAGCTTTTATATTAAGAAATTAATCCCAAAGTGTAGCCCCATCTCACATCTTCCTGCAATCCCAGACGTGGCTCAGGCACCTCCTAAAACTTACGTATGTGTAGCTGTCTCTCCATGAAGTGTCTCCTTATGACAAAGATCATACAAACATAAAGAAAATGTATAGTACAAAACCATTTTCAGTTTCCTTGAGTGAAGCAAATAAATGCTTTCTTGCATTATGCATATATCTGTTCACTAACAAAATGAAACTTTAGATGATTTTACAGTTAACAAACAAGAATAAGTGATTTAAGAATAACAAGAATAAGCATCTATAAAGAAACTAAGAAACAATTCTTTTTAGAATATTCCTCTAAACTTAATTCTCAAAAGATTACAGAAATTTTATACAATTTGTTCTGTCTCTCTTCTTAATATAAATATATACATGTTTGGTAACATACAAGTTTTACCATTTAGTCTATAATACTTAAAATAGGTGTAGTTAAACTGAAAACTGCATATCTGACACAGATTCAGCAGACCATATATTCTCAGGAATAGCAATATCCAAAACACATTAAGTACCATGCTAACATCGAAGGCAATATACATCACAAAAAAATATCGCAAGCTCACACAGATGCATTAGAAGATTAGGGAATACAAGACAAAGAAAACTCCTGCCAGTTGCATCACATTTCAAAAGTGACAGCAGACCACAAAGACTCACTCTGAGGACAGAGGAAGAATAGGACACTTGCAGACCAAACGCCACCTTAAAGCTCCTAACCCTGTGTCCTAAGCGGTTTCTCTATCGTGTCCAAAGGTGTTCTTACATGGCAGGCCACTCTTCAGAAAACAGAACTACAACTAGTCAACAGGATCACCCTGTCTGAGACTGGACTCCTTGTCAGTCAAAGCTCTTGCCAAATGCAGAGAGACCTTTGCCTCACAGGGAGCTCCCCGAAGAAAACAGCCAAGTTTTCTTAGAATACAAACTAGCCCACTTTCTGTAAGGGAAACTCAGACAGACCAGCTCAGTCAGACTAGAAATAGGAAGCATTTATATACAACCCTCCCTACCTGCTGTGCCTTGTTTCCAGGCTTCTATTTAGTCCTCAACGTCCAAATCGCAGCAAACTCTGCCCAGTCCTGTCTGGTCCCTCGGGAAGTTTCTCATCACTTCTGAGGACTGCCTGCTTCTCAGTGTTACCTTAGTCTCTCTGCACGAGCTGCAGGCTCCTGGCTGCCTACAGCATCTCTCACTCCTTCCTCCTCCCCTGCCCTGCTCTGCCTCCCAAAGCTTCTCTCCCCAAGCTGAACCCAGCTGTTCCAGGCAGCGGTCACCTCCTCCATGGTGCAGGCTCTGCCTTCTCAAAGACAGGCAGCACAACTGTGAACAGAAGTACAAAACAAACAAATGCTGTCTACCACAGAAATGCCAAGCTACTTTTTAACGAATCTCCCTTCATTACAACTAAATGGGCTGTGAGCTTGCTAAAGCAAGTCCCCGATCACGGCTGATAATGCGCCAAAGAGAAATATCAGAGGCAGGACACCAGAAAGCACAAGCTCTGCACTACCTATGGCAACAGACATCAGACACAGAATCAGCAACAAGCGAGCCAGCTAATCCAAGTACCTATGCAGAGCAGTTATCTCCAATAGTAAAGTTTGACACTACTTTAGACATTTGACATTATTTTAGAAATAATGAACAGCTGCTTGAAAACAAACAAATAGCTAAAAACATATCGTTCCCACATTATCGAACGTATAACCTGCTCAGATTTCAAAATGAACCACGACTGTCTGCATTTTCTGGAACTTTGCTGGTGTCTCTACTCCAGCTACAAGAGCCTGGATTCCCTGTGAGGACATCTGCGTTCTCCAGCCACTCATCATCAGAGTAAGTACAATGAAAAAGTACTTGGAACAATAGAAAAGTCATATATCAAAGTTATCCCCTCACAAAGTCAATAAACCTGAATTAATAGATTCAAATGCTTTCAGAGTTCAAGTTACATTTGAAAAATCCAAACACTGTAAGATTAACTCAGTCTATGCAAACACCCCTTTGGCACGTGCCCCTTCCTGTTCACTCACGTCTGAACGGGATCCCGTCAGGCGTCTGTGGCGGAGCTGCTGCAAGTGAGTGAGTTCAGCAGTGAAATGGCTACAGACACAAGATAAAACAAGAAGGCAAACTTACCTCATTCCTACCACTGAAAGGAAAGCATACCTAAAATTTAAGGACAACTGCAGAAGCGAGTGCAGTACTGTTTCACATCGTCTCAAGTTTCTGACTAGTTACTACGGTTTAAACGTCAAGTGCTGATACCTGATCATTTTTCCAGATGCACTGAAAGCCCATGTCCTCTTGGCTTATTGCACATGTGCCTCCTCTTCAAGTCAGATAAATCAAGCCGTTCTCTGAAGGTGCACCATGAGTAATGTTTAGGAAAGTCCAGCACTGAATTCTTCTCTCTAGAAAGAAGAACAAGCAAACTCAGAATCATGCTGAACAAAAATGTATTTAAATAAATGCTCCCATGATCCATCCGAAACATCCCATTGTCACATACTGATGTTACGTGGCACATTTAAACGCAGCAGAAAACATGCAAAATTCAGCACGCAATTTCAAAAAGAAGTTGGGAGTAGAAAAAGACCTCAACACATTTAGTACATCCTTTCTTAGCACAGGCATACACTCTATAATCCTTTTATGGTACAACTTTAATCTAAATTAAGCAAGCAGCTCCAGTAAAAGAGCTCACAGCTTTCCGTATTACAAAATTACATCATTCAGGATTGGACTGGATTTTAAAATAACATATTTCAGGACAATCTATTAATGACTTTTTACACTTAATTTTATAAATAACTTGGAGTTTAGGTGTCTTCCTAATTCTAAGCAACTTTTAGGAGAAGCATAAGCTATTACAGTCCTCCTACACATATACAACTCATAATACCATTATTCTTCTTGCTATCAAGAACATGCAAGCAAAGAGACAACAAGTACTGAGACTTCCAATCCTGAGCCTACTGCCTCTTCTTCCCACCCCACAAAAACATAAAAGACTGCAAGACTGCGCCCATTTCTTCACAAACTTAAAAAAAATCAACCCCTTGAAATTACTGAACTGACTAATACTAGCCTTTAATGCCAAGACTAAACTAACTCGTCTTTAAAGGAGATTAGCTCTACCTGCAAACATTGTCATCACAGACACAACAAGGCTACTGCAACATTGAAGAAGGGATTCGGTAACACCGGCATAACTGTCCTGTCAGAATTAAGAGACTATAGACAACAAACGCTAGCTGGCCTCGCAAAAACATATGTTATGCACCACATGCGCTTCAGCTGGTCTCCAGAGCACTCCCAAAGTTTGGGAAGTTCAGCGCATTGCTAATTTTTGCAGAAGTATGAGTAAGTGCCACTTCTTTCCCTTCCACATCAAAACTGCATACTTCCATTTAAGCCAAGATTAACGTTCAGGTTACTTTAAAAATTACGTAGGAAATACATTAATGAGATCTCTAACAACAATCCTTAGCGAGAATGAAGATGCCACAAGCACTCTTGTACAGGAGACAGTGATGACTGTCAGTGGGAGCTGTTTGTTCTCCAGGGGTCCCCACTGGCAGAACAATTCACCCCATGCTCTTCACTGCCTTTTCTGCTATTCTCTTCTTCTTGCATTTACTGGCAGTCACATACTCTGAAACAGTCACTTTCGTTGGTAGTATCAGAAAAACAATCTCAAAAGGACAGCTGTGAATTGGTCATTAAAATTCTACATTCAGTTTAAGAGAATAACAGCTACAATGCTACAGGGAACAAAAATCAAAATCTTGTATTTGAGAAAAGCGGTTCACAATTATAGAAGCTGAATAATTTCTACTGAATATGATATACCGTTCTATGATTCTATGAACATGTCTTAAAAACTACTGACCAACGAGCAGCAAAAACCAGTCCTGCAAAACAAATTCCCATTGCTGATGGCTCAACTCAGCACACATTTGCTGGTCTTTCACCAATGACTCTGTAAGTCTTCTTGCCACTGTCATTCCATTTTAGCACTGTATCAGTTCTCACCTTATCTTCTCTAATTTGCCACTAAAACAGGAAAGGTAATTCCACATTCGCAATAAGAGAAAGCTTGCAAAGTCAAGGTTAGGCTACATTCAGAGGCTATATTTTGGCAATAGAAAGGAGGAGGAGCAGGATATAGCAACATTTTTGCACGAGAAAGTACCAATTTGCAACCACTGTTGCCCTGTACCAGTCCTGTATTAACCATTTATTTACAGACTCATTTCCAGGTCAATCACCCTCCTGGAGGCAATGCATCGACACTGGCAATGACGGGCACACTGCTGTAGTAAATCTGTTCATCCATTTACACCCCTCCACTATCCACAGCAGAAGGTAATTCTACCAGCGCACCGAAGCCTCTTGCTGTGCTTTCACACCGCGTTAGTTAAGCAAGTGGTAATGCTCCCATCTTACTCAACGATTCACAAAGAAAAATAAAATCCCCAAATCGGACAAGTCAGCAGAGCTAAGCTGTACATGACCTCAAGCTGAAATAACTGGTCATCAATACCAGCATTATTCTCATAGGAGCTGACACCCAGGTAGTTTTACAAAAGCACCCAGTTAGCAACTCCCTGGCACCAGTCCAGCAGCCACACGGACATGTCCTGAGAGTGAGACGGGGACACAACACAAGCGGGAGTGAGACGTGACACCCAGATTCCTTAGAAGTGCAGACATTTGGCCACTCCAAAGCAGATGAACACGTATGCACCTTGTTACAGACCATGTCAAACACCCCGCAAAAAACCTTCTAGAAATTGGGAACACACCACATAGGTATATAGTTTAATTCCAAACTAGCACACTGCTGAGGACAATGTTTATTAAGCAGTTAATAACTCCTTCCAACAGAGGAAAGGAAGAATAAGATAAAAACCAGAGTAAATGTACATACATTCTAACAGGTTTATTAGAAAAAAATTAGTTTATAGTTTTTTATATATTAAAAATGTAAATATTTGCCTTTGTTTACAAGAAAATTACATGGTGGTTCTATTAAATCAATGAAAGAAAGCCCAAAAAGCTAGTAAAATGGTGGGAAAAACTGTAATTAAGACAGGAATGGTGCATGTAAACACACCAAGGTTTATTTTCTTGATTAAAAAAACCAAACACTGTAAGTAAATACTACAGATGAAACAATAATACAGACCTGAAAGAACCAAAACCACATGAAAAAGGAAAGATTCTATTTGATTACATTATAGTTTTAAACACAAATCCCATTATAGAAAACAGCAAATAAAATTGAAGTGATGTTCATAAAAAACACGAGACACTATGCCCCAAGTTGGCAACATGCCATTGGAACAAATTATTGAATTTCACATGCAAAAATACAGCCTTCTAAGGACAGATTTTAAAACATCATTTGATAACTGCTAGCAAAGCTAGGAATTGTCAGTACCCCAGATGAGAAGGGGCTTCTGAGGCCAAAGGACTTTCACCACCAGATGAATTTAGATCTTTCTGCACTTCCATTTACTGCCACCTTTTATAGTATTCTATTGGCTTTTAACACTTGCTTTCCAGATTCAGCCTGAAAGATTTTATGCATCTATAAGCCAATATAGAAGACAGCATGGTGTATCGCAGATTTAAGCTCTTAAAAATGCACAAATGCACTTACCCACTTGGTAAAAACTGTTAATGCGAATAGAACAAATAAAAACACAAACACACAGAAATCACACAAACTGGAAACACCATTACAAAACATACCTGCTGATGGGATTTTTTTCCTCTTTAACATAACCATCGTGGACTCAAAGAATTCTTTCAATTTAGTATTTCTCACCCTAACAAAATACCAGCAGAATTATGAGTATTTGGATTCACATGCTAACCCCTGCAGATGGATTTTAAAGAACTGAACAAACAAAACATTATTTGCTTCAAAATTCTTCTACTTGTGGTGAAAGCCGAGCTGTACTGAAGCCCACAGGACTGTTAGCATTGTTTTCAACAGAGCTAGAATTCCATTCCCTTGCCCAACTTCAGATCTGTTAAAGGTGCTGCTCACCACTATAACAGCTTTGCACTCTCACGATCACATCTACAGTTGAAAATAAAATGTTTTGTGCAAAATAAATACTTACAAGGAAAGTTGCATAAAAAGCATGAAAGTAGCAGCTGTGGCCGATTCCTTCAGAGAGTAAACCTTGTCCCCAGCCTGGCTGTTCTGTCTAGATTAATGCGGTTCCTGTACCATACCCAGGCCTTGAAGCCTTGGGAATTTCCTCTCCCAGCTCAGCAAGGTGGGAGGGTCTGTTATTTTAACTGTTGGCTGATAACAGTTTATCAGCAAGTTTTCAAAGGTTAAACTCAACACATTTGCATGGCAAACGTGCAAAGAAAGCACAAAGAAAATGTTGAATTAGTGTTCCCTCTCCTGCTGCGGCAGGTGCCTCCAGCAAGCACCAGAACTATTTCATAGACCACGACCTGCAGTGCAGTCCAGCACAGGAAGTTAAACCAAAAACTCCTGTTCAAAGAAATCGTAACTGAAAATGTCTTTGGAAGCCACTGCGCAAGCACCAAAAGTGCTTTCTTTCAACGGAGAAACTGGCTTTGCCTGCTACATTGCAACTGTCTGTCACACAGGATGGAAAAGCTAACCCAAAATCTTGAAGTCTGGTCCTTAAATACAAGGTAATTTTATTACTGTTGCCAAATTTATCACTGACACCACAGCTCTACGACAATTCACATGAAAAACAAAAACAAAATAAAATCTTCAATTCAGGGTCTGCTATGATTTTTGATTTCCATCCGAAGCAAAGTGCTGAACCGTAAAGGGCTGATGCAACTTTAAACCAGAAAAAAACCCAGAGTTACAGACTCATTACTAATTCATCCTGGCTGAAGCTGCATACCAGCAGCTGCTGCCTCTCTCAATTAACAGCAAATATTGCACAGTATTGTCATTTAACAGTGTTTACTGCCTGCTGCCCTGTCCGCTGTCACATTTTCAAAGCATTCTGGCACAATTTAAAGTATCAACGTTAAAAAAAATAGAACTTAGTTTAACCCCTTTTGTATCAGCAGAGTTCATAGCAGCAGTGCTTTACCCACTTCATATACTCACTAGGTGTTTGGCAATAGCTGAAGCCCAAAGATGCAAGGTGCCACCAAAATGGTATTTGTAATTCAGAGGCCCACAGGGTGCTTGGCTTCCGCAGAGGTCTGAGCACAAGTGCGAAAAATGATGGGAGTATCTCCAGCAGAGCAAGACTCATAAATGAATGCCAAAAAGATGAAACAAAAGAGAGGAAAAGGGAAGAAACTGCACACTCAGCCCCTGTTGCTGAACATTTTAAAACAAAAAAAAAAACCACCCCGAAACAAATGGAAAATAAAAGAATCAAGGTACAGCCATTCTGCAGGGCGCTCAGACCAATGCTGCCATTCCTGATGACGCCATCACTGCACAGGGGAGTCAAGAGAGTCCACAACTGCACCTCGTCTTTCTACGCTCCCGTGTGCCCACAGCCACACTGCCTTTTGGACAGACTGGTTTCAAAGCAAATGACTGTACAAACAACGCAGGCAGAGCAACCAACTGGAAACGATGCACTTCTCCCATGATGCCTCCGCAGGTCTTTCCGTGGCCTGTTTGCTCTCTGGTGTCAAGTTTGCTGGAAGCCACTTAGGTACAAATGACTGTACCTATTTTATATCTCTTTTACACGATGCGTTCCCAGCAAATCAGCAGGCAGTAGCATCTCAGAGGCTCTACTGTGAGCTTCCTGCCAACTGGGCCAGGGCCAACGTGTAGGTATCGGCGATCTGGAGAAGAGAGGGGATGCTGAGCCAACTGAACTAGACTGCAAGGTGCACACTGGCAATTTACGTACTATGTGAAAATATCAGGCAGCTTCTGTACTGCATTTATTACAGTAAAAGATAGAATAATGCCATTCAACCTGATACTGAAATTGGAAGAATCCAGTTATTTCTGAGGTATTGGACTTTCTACTAGCCCTTCTGCAGAAGAAGCTGCATTATAAGCATAGGGGCTCCAAGGAGTGATGCTCTGTGGGACTTGTCAAACATACAAGGGAATGGCTTTGCAAACTGGGCAGGTAAAAAGTAGGCTCAGGATCCGGCCAGGACTTTCTGAGCATCTGTGAGCATACACTTCTTGATTTAGCTCATTTGGCTGCAAGTCTCCTCATTTTCTCAGGTCCCCTCTATCTGTACCCTGTGCAACTCTAACATCCAGTCTGGTTTGTTAGGAGGACTCATTCCCTCTAGGTTCCTTCACCACCTTTGTGCTGACAGTGTCTGAGGTCTTCAGATATATTAGGTGATATGACTAATACCTGCCATCTGCTCATTGTTACCTTCTCTCTCTCCTCTCCTGAATAGGAATCATCAGTAAAGTGCTTGTTCTACTCAATCTATTTTAGGAGCGTGGGCTTTTAGCATCCATGCAGCACTGTTTTAAGCTAAAAATGTTAAATCAGAGAAGTAGACTTCCCTTCTTTCAGGGAAGATTGAGCATTTGCAACACTCCTTAGGTCCTGTAAAAGTCTCTGACTAGGCTCAGAACCAACCCTCTCTTCTGCAGAAGTTCTCTTTGCTCCTAGCGTGCCCCAGAAACAGAACCAGTGCCCTGGTTTCAGTCCAGGCTTCAGGGCACAGAAGACCCTGCAGATAAGATCCAGGCCTTTGAAGGCACCTGACTGCTCTCCGTAGAAATCAATCCACTCACCACGGTTTTCGGCATCAGTAGGTAATATGCTGCAGCATTGTGTTACCTGGTTTGATAAATAAAGAGCTCCTACCCAATTACACAACTTCCATATAAACTGCTGAAAGCAGAAAAAGGTACAAATAACTGAGGCCAGATCTCTGCCTATCAGACTGGGCTGAAATCTTCCAACTCACATGGAATATTAAGCTTTACTTACATCGTCAGCTGCTCACCATAAGCTATGGTTGAGGAAAAACCAAACTGGACACACAAAGGAAAGACTGGCTGGGAGGTGTCCTGGGTTTGGCCAGGACAGGGTTAATTTTCACCGGACTCCAGGCTCGGCGGGAACGCTCTCCCGGCTCGGGAGGGTGCGGTGCTGGTGCAGTCCGAGAGAGCGGGTCTGTTTTTGTCGTGTTTTCTCCTTATCGGTATCATTGTTGTTCCTGTTTCCCTCTGTTTGCTGTTCTGTTAAACTGCCCTTATCCCGACCCACCGGTTTCTGCCTCTTTCTTTCCATTCTCCTCCGCACGCCGGCGGG
>Ga0065711_1039534_pt1 | contig 17741 bp, 11 predicted proteins | sample Hoacrofraction12_FD_59098 | JGI IMG/M metagenome (GOLD analysis project Ga0065711, IMG submission 59098) | Hoatzin crop microbial communities from Cojedes, Venezuela - Epithelial fraction 12 v2 (version 2) | ecosystem: Host-associated > Birds > Digestive system > Esophagus > Crop | place...
GAAGATCTGGATTTATTTCTCACTATCCCACTCTGATTTGATTGGTGATGAATTAAACTCCCTTTTCTCCCCAAGTTCAGTCTGTTTTGTCCGTGACAGTAATTGCTGAGTGACCCCTCCCCGTCCTTGTCTCGACCCTCGAGCCTTTCATCACATTTCCTCTCCCCTGTCAAGCTGAGGAGGGGGAGTGACAGAGCGATTTTGGTGGCACCTGGCATTTATCCAGGCCAAACCAAAACAGATTATGACTCTGTATTTTTTACTACTGAGTTCAAATGCTGAAATATTTGCTACAAAATATATTTGCTGGAAATCTACCCTGCAAAACGCAGGCTCCCACTCACTTCAGCAAGCCAACCAGAATACTGTTTCATGCCCGTGGCAGACATCTGCCAATCCTTGTCAGTGTTGCACCAACACACTGCGATCTCTGCAGATGGAAAGACCATACTGTTGGAATCAGACAGGTGACACTGAAGCTGCTCCTTAGAAGAAAATCCTCAAAGATAACTCCACAGGACCAACCCATTCTATCACAGATAGATATTATTTATGATTGTAAAGACTAAAATCCAGTAGGGATCCTGAAGCACACATTTCCAGTCCATGACACTGTTGTACAATGTGGCAATTTAAGCACGAGAGACTGGCATACTATTTCCCTTAATCCTATTTATACCCCGCAATTTTACAAGTAACTCTGTAAAATGCAGCTAGTTCCTGTCCATGTACCATAAAAGCAAACATAGCAGAATACCAATATACGAGTCACAAACTGTATAACCAGCATCCACCCACAATCTTAAAAGCAGAAACATAAAAATGCAGTCCTAATAAATCATTCCCAGAATGTATGAGAAGAAAAATTGCCTACAAAATGAGGTCTAAGCGTGTTTTCCAAAGCTGAAACCATGTAATGCTTGGCTGGGGCCTCTTGACACACGGGTGCAAGCACCTAGAGAGCCTGCCTCACAGCCTGATATAACCTGGATTAACCTTATTCCCTGTATGCCTGAGAGTTAGAATTAATATCTGAGTATCTCCTGCTCGTGGGAGAAAAGCAACCTGGCAGATCATGTTCAAAATGCTTTGGTAGGACTGCTGGGATGGGACAAGCCTTGTCAAGGGAATAATATCTCAAGGCTTAAGATGGGTGTACTTATTGGGAGCTTTGCAAGAGAGAAGACCTCTTTAACGAGATATGCGAGGTTAGAGCTGAAGGATAGAGTCGGGTGAGAAAGAAAACAGGAAACAGAAGATATTTTACACCACACCCCAACACTTAAGGGTAATATTTACATCTCCCAAAGGTCTCGGCAGCCCTGTGGCAACCATGACCATAGAGGAAGCTGGACAGAAACCTCCCTTCCAGGCATTTCAGGCAGTGGTGCTCAACAACAGGCTGTAGTAGAAATGTAAATTCAGAGTCTTTGATAGGGTTTGTAACTTTCTTCCATTGTAACTAGGTTTTTATTAATTTATTTGTATTTCCATCTTATCCATGGGATTTTCCACGATGCTTATGAGGAAGTCACACAATAGACACAAGCACCATCAAATTGAGTTCAGGATGTATTGTACTCAGAGCAGACCCCTCTAATGCCAGCCTTTGTGAAATTACTGCAGTATAGAAGCACATGCAGCACTCAGTAAAGCAGATTTTTCTGTCTTTCAGCCTTTAGAAGAAGCCAACACTGTTGGAAGAAAGCTGTTAACAAGGAAGAGATTGAGACGAAATTTAATCTCTGATGTAATTTCAGAGAACTTTCACCAGAGATTTATCTGTCTATATACTTATTCTGAAAAAAAGTTCAGAGACAACATTTGCACATAGAGATGACATTCTCTGCCAAAAGAACCCTATGATTAGATATCAGCATCCCTACAACTGTGTTCAGAAGAAGACTTATGTTTATATATAAGAATATATACACATAAATACATATTTTCCCCATCTATGTTTGAAATAAAGAAGAAAGATTTCCCACATACACAGTGAAAGAACCAGGGCATTGAAGGATTTCCATGGCAGCTGCTTATATTTATTTCTGTTACACCTTTGAAGGTTTTGGGTTCATCCTGAGCATTGGTGAAACTGTGAACTTTATTGTAAGTTGTAGCAAACTCTTTTCCACGTGACTTTAAATGTAGCTCATGATCCGTGCACCTAGTCATGCTATCCATAGCAATGTGAAGTATATTTGTGTGGGAACACGCTGGAGGGAGATGTAGGTTCACACTTTGACAGTCACAGGAGCATCCACGCTACACCTTGTGGGCAGGTATGAGGCCAGCGTGAGCACACATGCACCCAGCAATTTCACCATCTGCTGCCCACATGGGATGAGTGACTGACATGTATCTGCTGATACATAACCCATCGGATCGGCTGGAGCGTGCCCTAGCTGTACTATGTGTGAGTTTGGGGCAGCCTTCAAAAGTCCCTGGCAGCCTACAAAATGCTGCATAGACATGTCATCTCAGAAAAGTTTTTAAAAATCTGCATCTGTCTGTCACCTATAAAACTGTGACAAAAGAGCTTGTGTTCTCCATTCTTCATGTTTGCAGACTAGAGGATTCTTGAGTCAGAGTTCACCCCTAACCGCAGTGTATATTTAAGGCTGGCCAGGAAGTGTTTTTCCTGCCCTGTGTGAAAACACTCACAGTTCACAAATGTTTCCAATCTCTCATCCAGGCAAAACAAACACCTTTGGAAGCAGAGGGGAACCTTGACTGCAACAACAGCCTCAAGGCTCTGCACAGCAGATGACGCAAAACACAGACCAGAACTCCTTCCTCATGGGAAGACCATTTCTGTGAAAAACGTCAGACAAGGGAGACTGCTTAAAAGCACTGGCTCAGCTCTTGGAGAATTCAGTAAGGGGTGTGCTAGTTGCCAACGCTTCCTGCTCCTCCACACTAGAAAAGAACGGAGGAGACTCGTATTATAAGGACTCTGAGCTTTCACCATTCATATGCCAATTCCCTTCAATCCTTGGAGAAAATTCATTTCATAGAAAGACTCAGGACTCTATCGTGTTCCAGGTACCTTGAAGGAGAGAGGGAGGGAGGAAGCCAGGAGGAGTGAGGTGCAGAATCAGATAGAATGGTTTGGATTGGAAGACACCTTTAAAGGTCATCTAGCCCAACCCCCCTGCAGTGAGAACAGGTTGCTCAGAGCCCCATCCGGCTCGACCTTGAATGTTCCCAGGGATGGGGCATCTACCACCTCTCTGGGCAACCTCTGTTAGTGTTTCACCAGCCTCACAGTAAAAAATTTCTTCCTTGTATCCAGTCTAAATTGACCTTCTTTTAGTTTAAAACCGTTACCCCTTGTCGTATTGCTAAAGATCTTACTAAAAAGTTTGTCCCCATCTTTCTTGTAAGCCCCCTTATAATACTGAAAAGTTGCAATAAGGTCTCCCTGGAGCCTTCTCTTCTTCCAGCTGAGCAACCCCAACTCTCTCAGCCTTTTCTCACAGCAGAGGTGTTCCATCCCGCTGATGGTTTTTGTGGCCTCCTCTGGCCCCGCTCCAATGGGTCTGTGTCTGTCCTGTGCTGAGGGCTCCAGAGCTGGGCGCAGGACTCACAAGCTTGATGCAAAAGCCACAAGTATGAGGAGCTTCACGCTGCAGCTCTCCATCTTATGTTTCTCTCAGAAGTACTTGAGTATATGTTGTTCCTTGTTCCTCTTGCCTGGAAATAAAATCCATGTGTGAAAAATCAATAAAGAAACAAACTTCTTACAGAGTTAAACTCAAGCTAGTCAACAGAAGAGAGACTGCTGGCTCTAACGGTCAGGGTCTCTTGGCATGTTCGTCATTTTTCATGAAATCTCATCTGTACTGTGCTATAGCATCTATACTATTCCCAATTTCAGTGTAGCGATGATAGGGCCTTGGCAGAAACAGTACTGGGGGGAACAGTGATGGAGACAACAAAAGGAGTGCGATACACTGAACTTTTAAAATACATTTCTCCATGCAGGATTTGTTGACCTCTCCAGGACCTATGATACACCTGAAATGAAAAATCATGTGCAGACACTCCTGAAGTTTAGTGAGTTCAGATCCTAATCTAATCCTAATCTGATTTTCAAGTTTCTACTGCTCAGGAAAGATTGAAGAATATTGTTTCTATTGTGTCTTTCCTTGGTCCTTCTCCTAGTCTGCAGGAACAGCACTCGTGATGGATAGAGGTATGAAATAATTTTTTTTTTTTTTTCTGGAGGAAAAAAGGTTATCTGCAGCCCAAGTTATCCATCTGTATTTTATTTGAGCAAAGAGACAAAACCAGGATAATCCATCTTCAGCCAAGACTAACAACCTTGAAAAATACAGTCCTGTACACCAACTTCGTCAGCCTGCATGTTGCCCATTTGATTGGGTTTAGAGCAAAACAAAGAACTGAAAAGAATCGTGTGTGTTGTGTTAGGATCTGTACTGAAGTCTGCAAGGGGAGCCAGAGAAAAAATGACTCACACACTGGGAAGAATTCCACCTGTTCCCATCCAAATTATGTTTCCCTGTCAGGCTGGAAGCAGCTGATGCACTGGTTCCCATGGGAATATTTTCATCCTGAACAATACTCACATTTAAAACCACTTCCTTGAGTCTGTCCTATTTACAATTATGTTTGCATTGAATGCTGTCTTCCAACCAGCGCAGAACCTGGTGCTGAGTGACCACTTCTTCACCACCCCCAGACATCAGCTCTGCTCTGATTTTTGAAGGAAATTAAGGGTAACTAATATAAGAAAGGCATTACTATCACCAGGACTGGGAAAGCTGTTGAAAAGCCGCCCCTGTGAAAAGGGTTTTAGTGGGAAGCAGGAACAAGGCAGAAAAAATGAATTCGCTTGAAGAGATATGCTAACGACCATGAAATTCAACAAAAAGCCATGTCACGTAAAAGAAAGGCTCACAGGATGGCTACAGTAATGGCCTAAAAAGTGCTACCTAGAGCATTTTATGAATATTTATTCCAGTAATTGAAAATCCATCATCGAAAAGGTAGTTGATTATGCATGAAACAATACATCAGTAGTTAAAATTCACAGCCGCTGGATCCCAGTGCCCACTGCTACCGTCTCCTCCTCTGCTGCATGGCCACAAAAAGAAATCAATAGGGACTGACCATAAGCAGGCAGATTTTACAGGCACTTTTTCAAGCTGTTCCTCCAGATGCATCACAGTTCTGTAGATGCCAATCAGCCTTGAACATAGGGAGCAAACCAAAGCTGCTCCATTGCATTCCTTTGCTTGGTGCCTGAGTGATGGTGAGGAACAACAGCAGTAACTTGCTTCTGTGTCACTCTTGATGAAGCAGTGTGAATGAGAGAATTAGGCATGAGGCTGGAATTTATGGTTATGTCTAGGCAGACATGTACAGGCAGATTGGAGCTTGTTTTGCTCTGTTCTCAGCTAGCCAAATATCAATGAGATGGATGTGGTTTTACTGCACCAGGTCTGTCTTCATCTGTATGGACTTCCGTGATTACCTTCGGAGATCTAGTCCTGATGTTACCACTAATTCCTCTGTGACTGCATGATCATTTCTGCATTTCAGATTATCTTCTACCTAAAAGATTTTTCAAGAGTGAGGGTGTGTCCTCCATTCGTGAATCTATTCTCATGCAGATGTTGGACTGGCTGTGAAGAGAATTGGGTCCATTCCCTAGCACAGCTAGTATTGCTTCTGTTTTCAGGCATGGCATTGATTCTTCGAATTCTTCTGCAAACAAGGATGAATATTTCATCTCTTGAGCAGTGTTTGTAAAAACCATCTGACGTGAAATGCGTTTGTGAACTAGGTTGCTATTGCAGTGATTGCAACTAAAGTAAGTAATGAAAGTGGTAAGACCTCCTACTAGCTTCAGCTTCTATACAGTTGTCACTGTTACTATTACATTGTCATTACTTATTCAAAACTTCAAGAAAATGAAGAAAATGAGCTCTAATGCAACGGAATGGAAAAACAGGGACTATTTTTCTATGTTTTTAATAATGCAGGATAGTGCTATATTCTATTGTTCCTCCATTTGCTGTTGATTGAGGGAAGACATTTCACTGCTTCAGTCCTAACAAATGAAATACTGCAGAATGTTCCTACATGGTTGTTCTTCAAATAAAACTCATTGTCTTAAAAAGTGAATTCAATGAGCCTTTAGGTTAAGGTCGTGAATCTCTCCATAGCATGATCGTAGCATAGATTTGGGCCAGATGTTTTACATTTTTCATGCCTGAGTCATGAGACTAATGTCTGACTATCGACCCATGGTTTGGAGCACAAACATCAAGTAATCCTTTGTGGTAACTGCAGTTTCCTGTCAGCTGGAAAAATGCTGGAAACCCTTTCTCATGAACTTCTGTCCCTCACTGGCTGCATTTCCTGTCCAAGACCTTTCTAAGTGGGTTGGCACGGCGACAACCTTTATCTAATATGCAATCGCAGATCAGAGAAAAGGAGAAGGTAAGTGGCAGTTCAGACGACTTATAAGGAAACTTTTTTCCTAACTCAGTTTTTTAAGGCACAAAGGCACATGGCAAAAGAATATTATAATTGCAACTTGTGTATCCTTCAGACTAACACCCTCAGAGCAGTTACTAGCTGACATTCATGATTTCATTTTACTTGGCAACTTTTGTATTTCACATGTACTTGAGCAGATTAGGTTGTATAATGGTAAACAAGAAAAGAAAAAAAACAGCAAACCACCATAAGAGCTTGAAATAGCCTGGAAGACTGAATATTTATATTATCAGGACCTGATATGACCTTCATTAAAATCTACAGCAAGAATGAAGCTGAGTTCAGTATGAGATGGATCAGAACTACAAGTGCCTTCTATACCACTGTGAGTTTAATTACAAGGCAGTAAAGGATAGAGAAAAGAATTCTGAAGTCAATGTTTTTGCCAGACTGGCAGCATTTGCGTGAAATTTCCTGCCCCATCAGCATTTGTTGACCAGGTTTGTTGAAGAGCTAAATGAGCTGATGTGACTTGCGAAGGTGGATTGCCTCTTAACTCACCTGAAGATATTGAGCTCTAGGAGATCTAGACTGAGGAGTTGGCCTTCTTTAGATGGATAACCAAGAAGCAACTAAGTCAGAGATCAGGTGGCAAGCTGATTGCACTCTTTTATCATTGATTTTTTGAGATGGGAAAGATGGGGTTAAAAAAATCTATACCAGGTCTGCAGCTCTGTGTACTGCATATGCACAGAAAGCTGTGTGAACCTATTCCATTTATGACTCCGGATTTAATGACAAGTGAAGGCTACTCTGGCTCCTCACTGATGACTCTTATGATAAGAATTTAGATCACTAGTTTTTTCATTTTTTTTCTTGGGACAATCTTGCATTTAGCTTCCTCCATAAGGCACACTAGATCAGGCTCTGTGACACTAATGTGCAATGGTCATGATTGGAATTGGTGTCTTAGGAGCCTTCAGAAGAAACCTCTGAAATGAGAGGTGCTGCCAGGACACATTTTGCTTTCTTATGAGGCATTTATTCCAAGTTCAGCTACACAGTAGACATTATAATGGTGATGCAGCTGATTACAAATCTACACAGGTCCCTGAAGGACCCCTCAGTGCTTCCTTTCATCTTAAAACATTCAGCCAAAATCAATAAGAAATTATATTTTTAATATGTTAGATTGATCTTTCTTAAGTCAGATGTTTACAGAACAAGACTTAGCCTATATGATGCGGAACAATAAGAAAGAAACCCTCAACCCTGGTGTCCATACAGCAGCCACTCAGTGCATACGCTTCTCAAGGGGCTCGTAGTGTCATGGCAAACCTTTTCATTCTGAGATGTCCAAGAAGGCAAACCAGAGACCACTGTTCCAGGGGGCTTTTTTCTTACGTGTCTAGTCTTAGTGTTGCCTTAGAAACATCTTTTCTTTCTGTGTATCTGAGCTATAGAAAATCGATCAGCTGGTGCTGCTGATTTTATTAGTCGATGATGGACATACAAGCTTCCAAACTGGAGTGTCTGAAAGGTTGAGCAGCTTTGTGGAGGAAAGTTCTAAATGTGAGGTGGCTGAGACCAGGTGCCGAGCCCAAATGCACACTGCAATTTGTTTGTACATCCATTCTGTGTCTGGAGGAACGTGCACATAATAAGTCAGACTCTCCTACTCCTGCTTTAACAGGAGGTGACAAAGATTATAGTAGTATAAATAAAAGAGGATGCAACATCATGGATTTTAGTGGGATTATATGAATTCATGAAAAAGTTGACTTGAAAAAGATAGATGTAAAGTGAGACTCCACCATTAGATATAAAGTGAGGCAGCAGCCTTTCCGTATCTGAAGGGGACCTATAGGAAAGATGGGGAAAATATTTTCAGCAGGGCCTGTTGCGATAGGACCAGGGGTAATGGCTTTACACTGAGGGAGGGTAGGTTTAGACTAGATATCAGGAAGAAATTTTTTACCGTGAGGGTGGTGAAACACTGGCACAGGTTGCCCAAAGAGGTAGTGGAGGCGCCATCCCTGGAAATATTCAAGGCCAGGCTGGACGGGGCTCTGAGCAACCTGAGTGAGTTGAAGATGTCCCTGCTCACTGTAGGGGGGCTGGGCTAGATGTCCTCTAAACGTCCCTTCCAACCCAAAACATTCTATGATTCTAACCCTTATCAGAAGTAAGAAGCATCAGGAAAAACAGAGAAGTCATTGCCAATATCATAACTATATGGACAATGTTGGAATAAGAGGAAAACTAGCACAACATCATGGGAATCTACCAGCGTCTAGTATTAGGTGGAAAGGAGGATCAAGCAATTCCAGCCTTTATTCCACATTTCTGTGCACCGTTGCAGCTCGTTTATACCTTCTGCAAAGGCAAATGACAATAAAATGACATTGTGATAATTCAGATCGATCTCTTAGCCCACAAGTGCTGCTTGGTTAACTCAAGCTTCCCAGTCTGTTTGCATTAATTACCTGCTGTCTGTCATCCATGGCTATGTACATGCAGCACTGAAGCTTAAGGCAGAAACCTGCTATGTATCATGCAGCAGTAGCTGAAGAGTTACGACAAAGCATGAGAAAATGGCCCCTCAATTATCAAGTAGTAAATTTGCCATGTTGGCGCAAAGCTGCTTTTATTTTGACTCAGAGAAGACATTTTAAGGTGTCTTGCATTGGGACAGGTGAATTGCCACCCCCTAACTGCTTCTGAATTCATGGCCAGGAGGCAAATGATTGGGGCCAGAAGCAGTACCTTTTAATTAGGTATTTTGCAATGCCTAGCACAATAGATAGAGATTATTTAGGCACAGGCAGAGTACAAATAATAAGTATAATTTAAATAATAAATAAACATTCAGGACATAAAGCAGTATGAAATAAGACCTCAATTTTTCAAATCCTTTCACAAAGATAATAAAAATCTGTGGGCAGGAAAAAGATTTTCTATAATAAAACATCATTTGCTTCATTAAGCAAAATTAGGCTATTCTTGCAAACTGAAAGCACAAGTGATTCATAATTAATTCTGTATTATAGACTCTTCCCTTAAATAATTGAAATTCCTTTCAGCAGTTTATGTAAAATTAATTCAATGCCTGAATGGTCTAGCAAAAGATGTTTCCCTTTGTGAAAACTTTTCCTTTCTCTCATCTGAAATAAGTGTGTTTACAAGCGGTAATACAGAGAAATTCTTCCTTAACGATGCTCTGAGTGCAGAGTACTAGCAATTAAAACAATCACGAAATGCAAATTTCATTCTTCAGTAAAAGCCTCAATCAATGTCCCCAGCAAGTGGTATGACACAAGTTGTCCCCAAACCGACACCCACCATGTGCATGTCTAGAAAAGGGTAAACAATTTGGTAGATACTGAACCTGCTTGTCATTTGAGATAAATCTTTTTACTTCCATTCATGACACATTATTCTATATAAACACAAATAGTCTGACAGTGTGTATGCAACTTTCTACCCCCCTCTGCTGAGATGTAGGTAGAACCCTTTTTGCACTATGTGTCTATCCCCACCCCATCCACCATGTAGCAGGCTGTATTTATAAATCCTCATGTATGGATTTCAGTATCATACAGAGTGCAAGCTCATGTAACAAGGCCGTTTTAATCCCATTAGCAGGCTTGGTTCAGCTCTGATCCAAGTTCTAGCACGGAAGAAGAGACCGAACAATTCTGAGGGTACATAGACAAGACAAGGCAAGACAAGACAATCAGTGTGGAAAGATCATGCCCAGGAAGAAAGAGCTCCCCAATGACTGGAGCTTGGCCAGTCTTTTGCTGGTGTAGAGCCAAATCTCAGATCTTCTATCTATTAATTTCTTATGTCCCCAAAAAGGGGATGGTGATAAAGTGGGCAGAAAGGTGAAGTCCAAGAATGGAAGGAAAGTTGAAAACCTCCAATTCCTCCATACAAGTGGCCAGGACATACTGCGATCACACCTTTTCTAACACCTGTCATGTGGAATTTCTCAATAAAGCAAAAATAATTATAGAATCATAGAATGGTTTGGGTTGGAAGGGACCTTTAGAGGACATCTAGCCCAAACCCCCTGCAGTGAGCAGGGACATCTTCAACTCACTCAGGCTGCTCAGAGCCCCGTCCAATCTGGCCTTGAATGTTTCCATGCATGGGGCCTCCACTGCCTCTTTGGGTAACCTGTGCCAGTGTTTCACCACCCTCACTGTAAAAAATTTCTTCCTTATATCCAGTCAAAATCTACCCTCTTTTAGTTTAAAACCATTACCCCTGGTCTTATCGCAACAGGCCCCACTGAAATGCTTGTCCCCATCTTTCTTATAAGCCCCCTTTAAGTGCTGACAGACCGCAATAAGCTCTCCCCGGAGCCTTCTCTTCTCCAGGCAGTAATAATCTGGCAGTAGTAGTGTGCTTTTCAGTGCAAAGGGTGTAACTGTAAAGGGAGGATATGGAAACACCACTTTGGCTGTATTTGTGCGAGCAGGGGTGGCAGCAGAGGACATCTAGTGGTGTTTAGCTGTAAATTATAAGAATAAACAGGAGGATTTGTGCGTTATTCCGCTGTCAACACTGGCTCCCAGCGTAAGGCTGCTGTGTTCAAGTGCTGCAGGAACAGCTGTGTGCCTTCGGGAAGCATTTATACTCCTGCTCTTTGCAACTCAACAATACGTATCTGCTTTGCACAAAAGTAAGGTATTTATGCCCACAGGCTAGAAACACAGTTATAATTTATATACTTTTGCATATATATGGAGGAGGAAATCTACTACAAACTTGTCTTTTAATGAAGCTATGAACTAAGCTTCTTCAGATGTGTAAAAAAGATCACTTATAGTTTCTACTGACAAAAATGTAACACTGGGGTGTATCAGAAATACCTGAACTAAAACTAAACAGCTGCTAGCATCACATAAAATGATGTTACCCCTTGGGATGGGACACTGCTGCAAAAATTCAGTCACAATCCCAGCAACATCACTACCACGTGCCTGTGTACCCTTTTATTAGCCATTCCGTGTGGTATTGCACACTTACTCGAAGTCCACACAGAGAAAGCTTCTCATGATGCGTTTGGCCTTTGCCATACAGCTGGAGAAGGATGGCTCATTTTATTTATTTACTTATATATTAAAAAATGCAGTGGAAAAGGGAGGTAAGGAGAGCTGCTGAAAAGGCTCTTTTTTGTTTAGCTACGTGGCAAGCACACCGCGGAGATGGATTTTCAGCACAGTACCCTCTCTGGCCCTGCCCCAGCAAAGCACTGGAGTCTAAGGTTGGAGTTGAACAGGTACTTGCATGCTTTGCTGGACTAGGGCCAGAATGCTGAGCAGTTTGCACAGTCAAATCAACAGCGCACTTGTACAATAGACAAAAATAATACCGAAGAGTCACCAGAAGTTCCAGCTGTGTTCTGAGAATTTATTTCTATACTCCTGGAAAATTAATTTGAGTGCCGAGCAGAAACCAATCAATAGGCTGAAATCCAATGCATGTGGCAGACTGTTTGGTGAAATTAATATTGTGAGTGTGTCCGCAGCTTTGCACAGAATATCCAGCCTGGTAAACTACAACTTTTTAAATTATCCTGTTCCAGAAGACGAAGGCAATGTGACACTTAAGTGATTACCCACATTATCAAAGACTCATACAAAAAACATTTTTCTTGGAGTCATTTATTTTGATTTTGTTTGTTACTTTGAAAAAATAAAGAAAGCAGAAAAAGTGTCCAATCCAAGGTGCGTGTTGCAGTGCTACCTCTAGAATGTTATGAGCAACACTTTGTCTGGGTTGAAATACTGACTTACAATACTAGGAGAATCTGATATCAAGATAAAAGAAAGTGCCAAACATCAGGATACCTTAACCTGAAAATTTATGTTACGGGAATAATGTTCCACCAGACCACTCTTTAAAGACCATCCTTCTCTTGTTTCATCTGATGTTCACTGTCTCTTGCCCTCCCACCTAGAATTGTTGTGAGGAGCCTGGCTCTGTCTTCCTGATGACCTCCTCACAGATATAGGAAGGCTGCTATTTTGGTGGCCCTCCACTAGACCTGCTGAAGTTTATCAATATTTTTCTCTTACTGGGGTCCCAAAAACTGGTCTCATCACAATATTCCATGTGTGGTCTAACAAGCGCTGGGTGGAAGGGAGTAATACTCACTTCCCTCCAATATCTAGCTACACTCCTGTTAGTATGGCACAGTATCTTGCTGGTTTTTCATTGCTGCCAGGGCATACCTCTGGCTCATGTTTGAGTTGTTGTCTGCCAGGACCTCCCAGGACCTTTTCAGCAGAGTTGTTTCCCAGTCAGTGCCCAACCTACGCTGCTGCAATGAGTTCTTCCTTCCCAGGGGCAGGACTTTGCAGCTATCTTTGTTCAATTTTGTTAAGGTTCTTGTTGACCCATTCTTCCAGTCTCCAGATCTTTTTGAATAGCAGCCTTGCCCTCAAGTATAATGACTGCTCTTCCCCTGGTCCTCCTGCAGTTTACTGTAACCTGCAAAGTTCGTAAGGTGCATTCTGTCTTCTCCTCCAGGTCATTGATAGAGTTATTAAAAAAGGTACATCCCAGGATAAACATCTAACTCCACTTGTAAGCAGCTTCCAGGGAGAGTACAAACCCTGAACCAAACCTCTTTGAACCTGACAGCTCAGCTAGTTTGTCAGCCTCACATAGTAATCCACCTAGTCAGACCCTAATAACCCAACTTGAAAAGAAGGATGCTGTGGCCCACTGTGTCATAAGCCTTGGTAAACTCAAGGTAGACAACATCCATCATTCTTCCTTCATTCTCAGATCTAGGTGCATCATCTTAGAAGTTGAAAAATGGTTTACACTAGGAAAATCCATGTAGGCTATGAAATATAAATGACCTTTCTCTACTATCTCATTCCAAGTAAACATTGAATCAATTAGATGAACAAAGCACTATTACAGAATTCTGAGTTCATCCTTTGCTTGGTATGGACTTGGTACACAAGGGAAGAACTGACACGATGCCAGACTTCAGTGGGAGTGAAGCAATTTATTTCACTTAGAAGACCACTCTGGAGATGCTGAAGCATGGCTATAGTCTCTTCAGGTGAATATTTTTATGTCTGAATCATCAGTGCTGCTTTTTAATAGACCTGATACTGTGTGATTTGAGACATTAATCCATAATTTCCTTCCCATTTTAACTCTTAAAAAAAAAAAAAAAAGGAGATAAATAGAAAGATGAGGCAAAGTGATGATCATTCCTTTATGTTTCTTGGGAGAAATAAAGAACCACTTTTTGTTTGTTTTCTAACAAAACTTCTGCGTAGTAAGATTGAATGTAGGCATTGAGAACCCTGCTGTTGTCTGAAATATCTTGCTGCCACTCATGCTCTCTCTCATGAGAATAACTCAGCATGATACAAATAACAGTATTTAATTTTACCTCAAAAGCACCAGTGTCCAACTTGGAGAAAAAAAAAAACAACTCTATTACCATTTCTGCATTTCTGTCCCATATGTGAAACTTTTACCATTCCTGTCTTCCTGTCCTTTATATGGTAGGAAACTTTTGCTGCTTCAGTAGATGCACAGCTATAAACCTGCTACAAATAAGTTGAAACTTCTGCGCATTTGTTCAGGAATGAACAACAGGGGACTAGGACGGAAATCTATTAATGTGGAGATGCTGGTGGCTGGAAAAGTTTCTACATCCTCCAGATATGAGTTACACTCAAATTTTCCTTCACCCCACCCTTTTGTTCAGTCCTCCTCACCGGAACCATGCTCTCATTAATGGAGAGGAGGGCTGAATGAACTGCCCACGCCCTGGGTTGACACAAGATTTTGAAATAGAAAGCGTAGGAACAGAGAAGGGAGGGGGGGGAAAAAAACCCTAGGCAATGCTGGGAAAGCTGACCTGCTTCTTGTTTGGGACTCACCCATAACTCGGCGGCGGGGGGAGCGTGCGGCGGGCTCTCGGCGCGGCGGTTCAGCACCCTGGCCAGCGCCACAACAACGCCATGCAACGCCACAGGCCTGGGGAGCAGTGGCTGGAGAGCGGCCCGGCGGAGAAGGACCTCGGGTGCTGGTCGACAGCCGGCTGAGCATGAGCCAGCAGTGTGCCCAGGTGGCCAAGAAGGCAAATGGCATTCTGGCTTGGATCAGGAATAGTGTGGCCAGCAGGAGTAGGGAGGGGATTGTGCCCCTGTACTCGGCACTGGTGAGGCTGCACCTGGAGTCCTGTGTTCAGTTTTGGGCCCCTCACTACAAGAAGGACATTGAGGGGCTGGAGCGTGTCCAGAGAAGGGCAACGAGGCTGGTGAGGGGTCTGGAGAACAAGATGAGGAGCGGCTGAGGGAGCTGGGGCTGTTTTGTCTGGAGAAGAGGAGGCTGAGGGGGGACCTTATTGCTCTCTACAACTACGTGAAAGGAGGCAGGTGTTGGTCTCTTCTCCCAGATAACAAGTGATAGGATGAGAGGAAATGGCCTGAAGTTGCATCAGGGGAGGTCTAGATTGGATATTACGAAAACTGTCTTTACTGAAAGAGTGGTCAGGCATTGGAACAGGCTGCCCAGGGAGGTGGTGGAGTCACCATCCCTGGAGGTATTCGAAAAACGTGTAAATGTGGCAGTTCAGGACATGGTTTAGCAGGCATGGTGGTGTTGGGTTGACAGTTGGACTTGATGATCTTAGAGGTCTTTTCCAACCTTAATGATTCTATGATTCAAACAAAGGGTGAAAAGGGTTCAGAGGGATCTCTGTGGGCCTGGGCTACTATTTTCATGATGGGGTGGAAATGTCAGTCAGCTTTTTAAGCATTAATACTTGAACTGGCTGCAAAGAGTGCTGTTGATGAGTCTCTAGCCTCAGTGATTTCCTGGCTTATATTGAAAGTGCCCAAAAATTCTTATGAAATGTCAGGTTACTTTGCTATGATGTTTTGTACGTCTTTTTTCCTTCATGTTGTGGTTTAATCTGGCAGCTGGCAACTAAGCACCAGACAGCCACTCACTCACCCCTCCTCTTTCCCTCCAGTAGGATAGGGAGGAGAATGGATAAAAGGCAGTTTAATAAGACAACAAAGTAACTACTACTACTAATACTAATTAAAATCATAATCATATTGAATATGAAAAACAAGCTAATCACAATATAATTTTTTTGCGGCCTGGGTACCGGTTGCGTAGCCAGTCCCTGGGCAGCGATTGTGGGACTCGCAGATTTTGTGGAACTCCTGAAAAAAAGACTGAACCCATGTAAAAGTTCAAACTCCCAGAAAAAAAGAGGATTCCTTCCCCCAGCCAACCCCCATTTATATGCTCAGCACAGCGCCTATGGTACGGAATATTTCCGCTGGCCATCTTGGCCGAGCTACCTGGCTGTGCTCCCTCCCAGCTCCTCCACACCCGCTCGTTGGCTGAATCTGAGAAACTGTAAAGAAGTCCTTGATTTCTTAGCAACAGCTAAACCCGTCAGTGTTACCAACATTCTTCTCATACTAAAACCAAAACACAGCACCTACTGGGAGGAAAATTAACTATCCCAGCCGAAACCAGGACACTTCCCTTCCGCTAATGGTGGCTTATTACTGCTTGCAATTCTTTTTCAAAAGAAAAACATATCCGTGAGCAAAGCAGTGGTGAAGGTCTTAGGATGTGATCATAAACAGAAGCCAGGAATTCATGACCTCCCAGCATATAACCTGCTATTGAATGGGAGAGGATGGAAGGGGAAAAGAACGGTCTGCAGTACAGGGGACATGAAGACCCCTGCAGGTTTACTTTGTTAAGCTCACATGTGTACAGTCCTCTCTGTTTTTCTCCCACCTGGTGGTGGCCATCAGGTCTCAGATCCAGCTGCCCACTGGCTCCTTCCATCCCTACAGGAGATGCTTTCTTTTATTTGATTTCCAAAGGAGTTAAGCTCCTTGTCTTTACATGGTCACTGCTCTGAGAGCAGGTAAATCTTGCCCTGACACCTGTGCCCAGAGCTTTGGTGTCCTGCTGTCCTTCCCACACTCTCTGAAAACCACCACCACTAGTGCCAAAGTGTATTGGGTTTGCATGGCAAGGTTTTGGTAGCAGGGGGCTACAGAGGTGGCTTCTGTGAGAAGCTGCTGGAATCTTCCCCTGTGTCCGGCAGAGCCAATGCCAGCTGGCTCCAAGATGGACCGGCCACTGGCCAAGGCCATCAACAATGGTGGTAGTGCCTCCAGGATAGCAGAGTTAAGCAGGGGTGGGAGAAAGCAGCCGGAGAGAGGTGTGAGTATATGTGAGAGAAACAACCCTGCAGGCACCAAGGTCAGTGCAGAAGGAAGGTGAGGAGGTGCTCCAGGTGCCGGAGCAGAGGTTCCCCTGCAGCCTGAGGAGAAGACCATGGTGAGGCAGGCTGTGCCCCTGCAGCCCATGGAGGTCCATAATGGAGCAGATCTCCACCTGCAGCCCAGTGAGGACCCCACGCTTGAGCAGGGGGATGCCCAAAGGAGGCTGTGACCCTGTGGAGAGCCCACACTGGAGCAGGTTCCTGCCAGGACCTGTGGACCCATGGAGAGAGGAACCCACGCTGGAGCAGGTTTTGGCAGGGCTTGTGACTCCGTGGGGGACCCACGCTGGAGCAGCCTGTTCCTGAAGGACTGCACCCCGTGGAAGGGAACCACTCTGGGGCAGTTTGTGAAGAGCTGCAGCCCATGGAAGGGCTCATGTTGGCGAAGTTTGTGGAGAACTCTCTCCCATGGGAGGAACCTTCATCCTGGAGCAGGGTCAGAGTGTGAGGGGTCCTCCCCCTGAGGAGGAAGGAGCGGCAGAGACAACGCGGGATGAACGGACCGCAACCCCCATTGCCCGTCCCCCTGCACCGCTCGGAGGGAGGAGGGAGAGAAACGGGAGTGAAGCTGAGCCCGGGAAGAAGGGAGGGGTGGGGGGAAGGTGCTTTAAGATTTAGTTTTTATTTTTTATTACCCTATAATTTTAATCTGACTGGTGATAAATTAAATTAATTTGCCCCAAGTCGAGCCTGTTTTACCCATGACGGTAATTGCTGAGCGATCTCTCCCTGTCCTTGTCACGACCCTCGAGCCTTGTGTTGTATTTCCTCCCCCCTGCCCAGCTGGGGGAGGGGGGTGTGACAGAGCGGGGTCCCCCAGGGACCCGGCACTCTCCGGTCCCTCCGGTGCTTCCGCAGCCCGTCTCGGTGTCTCTGCCCCCCCGCCCCACCCGGCCGCCGCGCCCCGGGAGTTCCCGCCTTCCCTCGCTGAGGGGACGCGGCCGCGCTCACCGCCGCTCCC
>Ga0065711_1039535_pt1 | contig 17741 bp, 15 predicted proteins | sample Hoacrofraction12_FD_59098 | JGI IMG/M metagenome (GOLD analysis project Ga0065711, IMG submission 59098) | Hoatzin crop microbial communities from Cojedes, Venezuela - Epithelial fraction 12 v2 (version 2) | ecosystem: Host-associated > Birds > Digestive system > Esophagus > Crop | place...
CAGCCAATTCTTTATCTGCTGAGTGGTCCACCCATCAAATCCGTGTGTCGCCATTTTTGAGACAAGAATGTTGTGCAGGACGGTATCAAATGCTTTGCGCAAGTCCAGGTCGATGATGTCAGTCATGTGTAGTAGTTATGCAAGTCCTCTTGTATGCATGTTGTTTTGGTGCGCGTCATCTGTTGAGGTTACTTTGTTTCTTACTTTAAAACTTAAAGGATATTTTGGAAATTATTTTTGTTATTTCTGACTTGTCTTTATCTTCTTCCCTCCCGTTCTCCATTCATCTAGCACAGTTCCCCACAACTCTGAATGCAAGCAAACCAGCTATGCTTGTTAGCAGCTTACTGCAAAATACACAGAGTAGTATCTTCTCTTGCCAGGGTCCTAGAAGACTCTGGAGAAGCAGGCCATCTCTTAAACTCCATGTAACATCAGGAACTTCCTGGAAAGCCAGAGTCTAGATCAGATTACGTGTCAGAAAAGTGAACTGTACTGAGTTTGGAAGTCCATCACAAATCAGTCTACACATATAAAGAACAGTCTCTGTCAGTCTGAAGACTTACAGTACTGTGAAATTTTGGGTCAGCATGAGATATGTCAATCTGCTTGCTAAACTTCCTCACTAAAATACAATCTGCAAATGAGTAGCTCAGAGATTTTTCACAGAACTGTGTGCTTTTGTGGAATAAAATACTACCTTCTCTGGTGCGTGCATGTATGCATGTTGTCTTTTAATTCCCTTCGAACACTCTTGGAATTTTCAACCCAGCCAAATTAATTCCTTTGCTAAGTGTGCATCGTGTGTGATTTTGGCAAGGGAATGCAAATGGAAGTTTCTTTTAGGGTTCCTTGTACAAACAATCAACTGGGGTTTTTTTGGCTGTTGAATAGTTACATTCATTCTTTCTAGGCCCCAAACACTCCCTGGGATTGAACAAATAGACCCCATTATGTTGTACAATGTTTGTCAGGGTCTCTTCATACTTTCTACTCCATTTTGTACTAGAAAGCTTACTTGTAAAGTATTTGTAGCTCCGTATGAGGCCTTTAACTTAAGCCAAGATCAATGGCACTGACCTGATTCTTCCAGTTTTAAGTCCCAACTTGAGTGGTATGGGACATACGTAGTTGTTACATGAGATGTAAGGTAGTTCTATTTTTTCCAGCCAGTTATGATTACGTCTAAAGTTCTGGCCATTAGTGCATCTTTGGCGCCTGTCTTGTTCTATATAGGGCCAGAACTCTTCTGTTTTACTATATAGCTACTGGCAGCCGCCTTCTGCTAAAGTAATCTATGAAGGTATCATTTTACTCCAGTTTTTCCCTCCAATTTCCATCGTCCTTAGTGGCATTGTGCTTGCATCTTTTGCCAGCACCTTTCTGCCCATTTAAAGAGGAAAAAACCACAACTGTAAACATGACTGTTCCCTCTTGCTCTGTCAATACCGTGGTAGGAGAATTCAGTGCAATCAAAGCACTTAAATTCTTGAGAGAAGAAATCTGCCCTCAAATTATCTTGAATACACACATCTTTTTATGGAGTTTTGCATTTGAGACCCTTTAAAGGAAGGAGAGGCCAGCTTTCTGTTTGAATGGGCTGGGAGCTTCCCTTGCAAAGTGTTTGGAATAATTAGTTGCCAGCTGCTTTGTTGTAGTAGATCTCTCAGCTGCATAGTGTGGGCAGTACACTTGATCTTGGCCTGTGCAGTAAATCTGATGCACATGAGCTGAATTTACAGTTTTGTACACATCTGTTACTGTGCATGTGCTGGGAGTATCTGTAGCGTCTCTTTAACTGGGGGCAATCCTAGCAGGAGGATGTCTGAGAATACGCTGCTACTGCCAGGTATGTCTTTCTGCTGGCAGTTTTTTCTCCTGTGAGATTTGAAGCTGGGCCGTGGCACAGGCGAATTGCTCAGAAGCACTTCACATACTCTGTGAGTCACAGGTTGGGTATCCGTGTGTCAAAGGAGTAAGGGAATGATGCTGCTTCTTGCTTCAGGTAATGAGTGTGCTGATCAACTAGATCAGTGCCACGGTCTGGTTCCCTAGCTAACAAAACCTACTCTGGCTGCTCTTCAAAGTTTACTGCTCCTTTTCACAGGATCTGGTGGACTGTGTGTAGTACTGGCCTGTCTGTGTTGTAGAATTTTACTGGCCTTTTCTGCATGGTGGATGTGTTCAACTGCATATCTCTGGTTTTATATTTAATTATGGCATAGACTGGATTTCTCATTGTTCCTTCTGGCATATTTCCTGGAGTAAAGTCGACCGTGAGAGGATTTCAGGAATGCCGGGTGCTCTTGCTTTAGAGAAAGTTCAGTGGAAGCTACTTGTGTGTTCAATGCTAACCGCTGGGTCAAACTGCAAGGTCACAACTGATAGCCAAGAAAAGCATGCTGCCAAAATTCTCAGGTCCTATAATGTTATATTTTGTGGTGATTTGGTTTTTGGCAGGATGTTCTTCAAAACAAGAAAGAAAATTCTGAAAGCGAAAAGAAACTGTTTTAATGGAGTTTTGTACTTGCGCCGGCTGAATGTTCCACTCTGCACAGCAAAGCTGCATGGTCTAGAGGAGCATAGCGTAATGAGAAGACGCTTCTGGCTTTCACCTTTAAAGAGGCTGTTATGTTCCAGCTGCAGCCAGCATAGAAACCTCATATTTTATCAGGCTGCAGAGACAATAGAAACTCCTAACTTTTTTAAAAAAACCCTACTATTTAGTTCTTGAAACTTCCCCTCCCTCCCCATTTGTATGGTTTTGGATTGCTTATCTGTAATGGCACATTCTACTGATGTTGTTTTCAAAAAGTACCGATACAGAGAAGCTACAGCCTGAGCCTTTTCTTTCTGGTGGGGTCTTAGTAATGCTGGGTTGGAATCTTTCAGTAAAGAATCTAAAATCACTTTTTTGGCAACTGGTTGCTCTGCTGATCCAGAAGACTAAACAGAGATGGAAAAGTTAAGTTCTTCATTCCACTGTATTTGTGAGTAGTGGGAACAAATACAGTCTTGTGGTGATGCAGTTATATTAGTAGATGCATGATGTTGAAGAACAAAATCACAGCAGTGGCAACAACTGGTGGGAAATACCTGTCAGCTGAGATGACTCTCAAGTCTATCCTGGAGAATGAGTGCAAAGTAATTTTTGTAGTCCTTAAGAAGCAGTTTCTCTTTTAGTAGGTAAGAAGGTAAAATTTCAGAGGAAATGCAAAAAATGCGTGTTGCTAACACTAACTTTACTGTTTTGCAGCCTTCTGGGTCTGATATTGATGATTTTAATATATAAGCTCTACTGGAATATTTTATACAATTAGTTCAGTCACTGTTCTCACTAGACAGTGTTAGCCAGCTGTCTTCCTTTGCTCTAGAAAGGCTTACTTTGTGCCCTGATGGAAACCTCTCTAGTTTACTACTTTTTTCCTCTCTAGCCAGTGCCACATTTTGGCCCTGTCCTGTGTTCCTTGTCACAGTTGAATTTCTTCTCACATGAATAAAGACTTTTTTTTTTTTTAAAGTAATGGCAGTATGCAGCAAAGGCTCAGTTAGGTTTGATCTTGTCACTGTAGTAGATTGAAGACAGAAGCAGTTCTGCTCGTCAGCTCTAGATTGTCTTCCTTTAGGTGCTCATCTTATGTGATTTGGGCTTCATTGCGTAAATTCCAAATTCTTACATTCTTTCTGTCTTTTGATGATGGTGGAAAGTAGGCTTGAGAGACAATGGAGAAGTTAGGTGTTTTTCAGTGGAATTAATGAATGCATGGGTAATTGTTCCATGATATAGAGCTATCAAATCTGTAGTTCCTGCTGGGACAAAGCAAAGACTTTATTGCACAGGACTGGGCCAGTTTCTAGGTCTTGATGTTTCTAGGTCTTCAGCGTCTTGGTGCAAGGCAGAGTATGTGATGAGCTGAGCTCTCATCATGGCTCTGACAGGTATTTTCCACGTTTCTCACTGAAATGAGCTAGTATTCTGTGTTTTATTTCGGTCTCCCCCCCCCTTTGGTTATTTATCACTTATGAGTGGAAGAAGCAGTAGCTTTGTTCTGACCTGTACTGCTATAGTGAAAATACATCTGACTTAACATCCTTCACTTGTTTTCTAATGTTTTTTGAGTGGGAAACTAGTAAGAACACAAGTTCTTACTTTATTTCTTACTTCAAGCATCACTACATGCATAATATCCCACAGATTCCTCATCTGAGGGCATTGAAAGATTCAGATTAAAGCCAAGTACTAAACAAAAAGTGTTATGTAAAACGAAGTAATTTGGGGCAACCTGATTCAGAAGAAAGGTCTTATTCAGAAAAGGTCTAATTCTGTAGGAATAGGAACAAGGACAAAGTGAATACATTGTCATAACTTTGTTTGCTCAGGCGATTGTTTTTCATACAGTTTCATAAAGTCTGTGGTTTTGGCAAGCCAGTATTCCAGAGTGCATATATATTTGCCTTTACTGATGTGTCTGGTTCTGTTAGGGTTAGACCTTGCTTTTGGGCGATCAGAAACATTTTTGATGCTGATGAATACTTGCTGGCAATCTTAAGCGCACATCTTGTACATCCAAGACTACAGATCAGGAAAATTAGAGCAGAGACTAGCTGTTCTGTTAGGTGTAGAAAGCAGCTGTCTTAGCAGTATTATGCCCAATACAGTAATTTGCTGTTGACTCCAGTGAAAGGTAAAACCTAGAGCAGAATATTCCAGGGAAACTTGAAATCCATCACTTTCATTCCAGAGTTCTTGTGTGTGTCCTGTTGAAGTAAGCTTTGCAGATATCCTTGCTCCCAAGTTCTGGTCATGATATGATTAGTAAATTGGTAGATTGTACAACCTGTCATTAACTTCATAATGCCATTTTATTAAAAGAGTTGACACTAAGTACTTGAATGTGAGTTCCCTCAATGTGTTAATGGTTACACAGAGCTGATGGCTAATGCGTCTGACTTATCCCTTAGCTGAGTATTTGTATTGGTCCTGTAGATCTTCACATTCACTGAAACAAATACTCTAGGAACAATTCGGCTTTGCAATGCACATGTTTTCAATTGAACAGTGCAATATTTTTGTCAATTGTCCTTTCCTGAAACATGCAGACTTTGAGGGAGTACTGCTGGCATAATGTAATTTGTTTCATTAATTACTCTGGTGAGATTCCGGTGTGATGCAGCTCCTTTGGAGTTTGTAGCCTGCAGATGTACCTGGTAAATTCTCTACATTTGCCAGCACAGAGCCTGTGGCACCCTATTAGTTTTGCTTACTGCTTACACTGGGTTTTCTGTTTGGGTCTGTGGTTTCTCACGTGGAAGATCATTTTGCCATTGTGTGGTGGTTTAGTAAATTTCGATCTTCTCCCTCCTTCAGTCTTCTCTGCACTGGTAGGAAATGTAAGGTAGACATTCTGTGCTTGGGTTATTGGACTAGAAAATGGAATCCACTTGTTGTGGTCATGTTTGTCCTTGCACAGCAGTGGTAGTAGCCAGCATGGCCATGTTGGAGGAGAATGCTTCTGTGACAGCTGTTTGTTTTTGTTTGCTAGCCAGAGCACAGCTTTATTCTAGTAAGCAGTTCATAGTGCAACCTTGCTATAGTTTCTGAGTAAAAGTGTGTGTTCTAAGTAGGCTCAGTTCATGTGTTTGAACAAAAATTTGAAAATTTCTTTCCCTCAGGGTGAATAGAACTGTGTGAATGTCATGAGTCCTGCACTGAGGAGATTAGTTCCTGCTTGATTTCTTTTCCCTGTACTGACAAACTTGCCAGGGATTCCTTTTTCAGGTTCTTGCATCAGGATAGAGTTCAGAAACTTCCTAGGAAATGTAGTTCTTTGGACTAGGTTCAAGAAGTAGGGTCTGTTGGTATTTGGAAAAGGAGTTTCAGAATGCCGTATAGTGGTCAGTAAACGCTGAGCAGAAGTCACCTCTTCCCAGAAAAATAATTGATATTTCTCAGATCTTGTACAGTTCTTCATTCTTACCTGTTCTCCAGTCCAGCTTCATAGTCCACATTTTATTTGAAGTCTTCTGCAGCTTTTTAAAGAGAGCTCGTTTAGTTACACATATTGGTCTTGTTTTTAGTGTGTGCTCCAAATTTCAGTCTCTGGATTTCAAACTTAGTGCCTGGTACCTACTGCATGATACCCGTGCTTCAGATGATAGTAGCTAATATTGTCATGCGTATTTTGTGCAAGGCAGCTGTAAACACATGACGCTCTCTGAATCCTTCTTAATGCATGCAGTTTCTCAGAGTCTTATTTCTTGGTTGATCTGGTAAAGTGAGATGAGAGAGTTTTCATCTAAGATTTTCCTCTAGTCTTTGGATAGCATATACCTCTGCTGGAAGGGTGAGTGTACTGGATATGCTGTCTGTTCCTACCTTCTTCTGATTCGAAGGTAGGAGCTCTGCAAAGCTACACTACAGGAGTGGCCATCCTTCATGATCTTGGAAGCTGCATATAACTTTTTTCATACAATTAGAGACAGTGTCCTGCAGTTCTATCATGGAGAACCATAAAGACAATGAGTGTGGTTAGTGGTTTGTCAGAAAGAGATGAGTGCCTTTTTAGGGGTCTCATTATTTCATTTGGGTTGCAGCTAGAGTCAAAATGATCTGGTAATTTCAGCCTCAGCAGCTTCTGCTGGCTTATGGTCTGCTGGAGGCAGGAATCAGATAATGCGGCAGTCTCCATTTCAGCAAAACTCTGCTGCTGGTGTGTGGCATGAACCTGGAATGAGACTTACAGGAGCCATAGGCTGGTTGGTACCTAATTGTGTCTCTGATTACTCCGTCTTTTTGGTGCCATTCCTAGAATCTTAGAACGGTTTGGGTTGGAAGGGAGCTTAGAGATCATCTAGGTCCAAGCCCCCTGCCACGGGCAGGGACAGCTTCTACTAGATTAGGTTGTACAAAGGCCCGTCCAACCTGGCCTTCAACACTTCCAGGGAGGGGACATCCACAACCTGAGGTACGTGTCTCACCACCTTCACAGTAAAGAATTTCCAATCTAAATCTACCCTCTTTCAGTTTAAAACTGTTACCCCTCGTCCTGTCACTACACTCCCCAACAAAGAGTCCTTCCCCATCTTTCCCGTAGGCCCCCTCTAAGTATTGGAAAGCAGCTATAAGGTCTCCCTGAAGCCTTCTTTTCTCCAGGCTGAACAACCCCAACTGTCTCAGCCTGTCTTCATGCAGGAGGGGCTTCAGTTGCCTGATGATCTTTGTGGCCCTGCTCTGGACCCGCTCCAACAGGTCCATGTCTTTCTTATGCTGGGGCCCCTGGAGCCGGATGCAGGACTCCAGGTGGGGTCTCACCAGAGCAGAGTAGAGGGGGAGAGTCACCTCCCTTGACCTGCTGGCCACGCTGCTTTGGATGCGGCCCAGGATGTGACTGGCTTTCTGGTCTGTGAGCGCACGTTGCCAGCTCATATTCAGTTTTTCATCCGTCAGTACCCCCAAGTCCTTCTCCGCAGGGCTGCTCTCAATCCACTCATCACCCGGGCTGTATCCGTGTTTGGGATTGTCCCGACCGAGGTGCAGGACCTCGCACTTGGCCATGTGGATCTTCATGAGGTTCAGATGCGGCCTGCCCCTCTAGCCTGTCAAGATCTCTCGGGATGGCATCACTTCCCGCTAGAGTGTCAGCTACCCCACTCAGCTTGGTGTCATCCAGAAACTTGCTGGGGATGCACTTAATCCCACTGTTCATGTCCCAAACAAAGATGTGAAGTAGTACTGGTCCCAGTACAGAACCCCGAGGGACACCACTCGTCACTGGTCTCCACCTGGATGTCGAGCTGTTGACTGCAACTCTTTGAGTGCGACCATCCAGCCAATTCTTTATCTGCTGAGTGGTCCACCCATCAAATCCGTGTGTCGCCATTTTTGAGACAAGAATGTTGTGCAGGACGGTATCAAATGCTTTGCGCAAGTCCAGGTCGATGATGTCAGTTGCTCTTGTTTTACCTACCAATGCTTTAACCTTGTCGTAGAAGTTCACTAAATTTGTCAGGCACAATTTGCCCTTAGTGAAGCCGTGTTGGCTTTCACCAATCACCCCTCTGTTTTCCATGTGCCTTATCATAGCTTCTAGGAGGATCTTCTCCATGATCTTGCTGGGCACAGAAGTGAGACTGACTGGCCTGTAGTTCCCTTATTTTGCAGTAATCACTCAAGTTATTCAAAAAGTCAGGGCCCCACAAGATAACAGAAATAGCTCTTCTTGTATCGAATCACTTGCAAGGTGAAAGTCAAGGTACAAGACATGGGAGAAAAGGACAAAAGGACAAGCTGATGATGTGGAAGAGATGGCAGGATTAGTGACTGTTATGTGGTGCTACTTTGCATGCATTAGTGAGATTATATATATATATATATATATATATATATATATATATATATGTAAATTGTTGAGCAGCGTTATCTTTTCCTGTTGTAATCAGCTACCAGAAAACAAAATTGTAATAGTGTTTATACCAGTTTGTGGTTTTCTTCAGCTAGTTTGGCAGAAGTGAGATTTAAGGAAAAGCGTGAAGTTGGATAAAGTACAAACTTTTTTTGTAAAGAACTTTTTCCGCATATATGTGAAAGTCTGGGCAACTCCTAGGCAAGGATCTGTGAAAAATGTGAGATTTGGGTTGAGGGAAAAAGAGAACAAAGAGAACATAGTAAACAGTGTAAGAAATTAAATGTTTCACACCCTAGTTTATACACAAAGATATTATCCTAATGAAGGACAGCAAACTTGGAAAAGACAAAGAAAGTTAAAAAAATCAATGCATCGGAAGCTCCTTGCCATAATAAAATTAAAGTAACTACATAGTGTTGGAAGGAGGAGCAAATATTAAAAAAAAAAAAAAAGTGATAATGCCTCTCAAACGTTGGTTCTGGATCTTATGACATGTAAAGCTTTTATGAGTGAGTCCGCAAAACAGTTTGTATTATCTCTGTCAGTTTGCAAGGAAACGTGCTTTGCAATACAAAGTGGTAATTTGTATTTAATTATTTTATATCTTGGAAAAGGACTTATAATCACATTTAATTGTGAGCCTTAAATGATTTTTCATAAGCAAGATGACAGTGAGCTCACAAAACATTCCAAGACTTTTTGTACTCGTAGCATGCTTCAGAAATGTACTAAATTCTTCATATATGCAGCTTTATGTTTCAGCTCTTCTGGTGTACCTCAATAAATAAAAGTACATTTATTATAAACCAAGGTATTCAAAAGCCATCTGTGTGTTTTTTGAATTCTACTCATTGGCTAAAGGTTTCTTTCTGATTCTCTTTCAGATGCATCCACTTGGACTGTGTAATAGCAACGATGAGGAAGATCTATATGAATATGGCTGGGTAGGAGTGGTGAAACTGGAACAGCCAGAGTTGGAGCCTAAGCCATGCCTGACTGTCTTGGGAAAGGTAAGGGGGTAGCCTGGGGTAAATGCTACATGTAACTCTTTCTTGGAAGGGTTAGTTGCTTTCTGGGAAAAATCAAGAAATAAAATGAGAAAACTCCTGTTACTCCACGAAATATTCCCATTTTGTCTGTTTTCACACTAGATGCTTCAGGGAAAGATAATGTCATAACTCCATTGATAGAGATGGTGATGGGGAGCTGAGGGCATACCTTCCCTTTCTGAGCTCTGTACAAACCTACAAGAACTTCTGCAAAAATGGCTGTTTAGCAGAAGGAGTATTGGAGTAGAAATAGCGTGAACTGCAAGTGTCATGCTAACTTGATCAAAGGAAGCTTGTTATCAAAAGCAGTCAAAATGAAAGCATTTTATTGGTTTTCCCTAGGTACAATTTTCTCAGAGGACATATTAATCTCCTTTTTTGGGGCAAGAAGAGTTTTCAACCCTGGAAGAGATTTCTCTGCTTTAATTGCAGGATAGATATCTCTAATAACAAGTGAATCTTACTGTATTGGTTAAAGAAATAGAAATTTTCATCTTGCTGGAATCTCCCCATGGAATACGGCCTTTGGAATCTGAATTCCTTGCAAAATATTTCCCTTTTTTTTATGAGATGAAGTTGGTAAGATATCATTACTGCTGCCAGATACATTAAAAAGGAAAGCAGAAAGCTGTGCTTTTTTTATTCTCAGCTTAGAATTTTTGAGGGTTGAGGTCATTATATGTTGACATTTGAAGTCTAGAGTAGTTGGAAGTGTGTGAAAGAGCATAGGCCACAAGTTCTACCAGTAACTGGGTAGTTGAAAACACAAAAAATCTCTGGGATTCATCCTGAACTCCATCTGGCTCAAGTTGCTGAGACTTTGGTAGGATAGTGTTGGTGACTTCAAGTGAGCAATGAAAATGTAGTATATCGGGCAGAAAATAAAATCCTACATTGACATTTTGTAGGTAAAAATTTGCTCTGTATATTTATAAACAAAACTTCTAAAACCCCCACATTTCAAAGGAAATGGGAAACCACCTGCTTGTCTAAAATTTGCTGCAGTTTTAGCTTGTGGTACATGGCCAGAAATACCTCTCTAAGAAGTGACTGCCCTTTCTATTGAATTTCAGCATAATACAACTTATTTTTCTAACTTGGAATACTATTTTTGTTTCACAGAAATTCCAACTGTTGCTTCTTTGCTCTTAGGAGCATAAAATCTGAGGATAAGGTCTCGTGAGGATGGGAATTAGAGATGACTGGGTACTGAAAGATGCATAGTAATCCATAAGTAAACTCCAGGAGTAAATGTAGTCTTGGGGAAAGCCATTTAAGGAAGGAATCTGTTCAGTCCCATCTGTCAGGCTCGTGAAAAGCATGTGAGGAAGCAGGTGTGTGAAATGGATGGAGAAAGTGGAAACCATAGATAACCTGCACAAAAATGTTAGAAATATTTTCTGACATAATGACATTGCTTGCCTGACCTACTGCTATGTACCCAAATCCCACCATGTCCTCTATACTCCCGATGTCCCCGAAGCCACATCAATCTCTAGCAAGAGTACACGTTAGTATCTGCTGATCCTAGCTTCCTGAAGCTTGGCCTGCTGAACAGCAGACCCTGGTTTTGCTTTAGGAGCTCTGTAGCATCTACTGTGATGCATAATGATGGTGACGTGACTCCTGCATCCTTCTTCGGGTGTACCCAGAGAGTTTGCACACAATGTTTCCTGTGTGTCAGTTTATGTGCAGTAATTTTAACAGGTGAAAAAGGACTGGCCAAGGTTCTAGGCAACACTTGCTTCTCTGTAACTGTAATGCAGCTCCTCATTCTGTATTTCCATGTCACCATTTATCCTTCACTTCCTGGGCTGTTTGTCACCTATTTCATGCTTGCTGCTGTAGTTTCTCCTCACTGTCTTTTCTGTGCAGCCCTTCTGCTCAGTCCTCCCTATGTTCAAGTTATGTCCTGATTTAGAAGGACTTCTCAGAATTCTTGAAATATTGTTGAGTGCTGATAGCAGCAGGAGCATCAGCCATGAGCTTCTTGCAGGTCTGTCAGTTAAGTCAGCCTGGTTATCTTACCCGTGGGAACAAATTGCACTGTGATTGTCTGGGTGTCTGGTAAGTTTGGTTTCCATGCAATTTGGTACAAATGGCTACATGAGTATTGAGTTTGGCCTGTAAGCTGTTTTGCCTGGGTAAGTATCAAACCTGTTGCATGTATATATGTGTCCTCTTCTGGTTGTTTTTAGGATTTTGCAGCTGTTTGACTTAAAGGAAAACATGGAAAGGGAAAGAGAAAGGGAAAGGGAGGGGCAGAAGGAGAGGAAAGGAGGACCAGGGCGGGGGAGAGGAGGGAAGAGGAGAGAGGACAAGGGAGGGGAGGGAGGGATGGGAGGGGAGGGCAGAGGAGAGGAAAAGTGGAATGAAATGGAAAAAGAAAAGGCAAGGCAAGGAAAGGAGAAAGGCAAGGAAAAGGACAAGGAAAAAAAATGTGAGAGAGGTGCCCTTGGAACAGGGCAGGGAAATAGAACTTCTTCCATTTAGAAAAGGAGGAAGAAATCAAGGAGTGCAAGCCTACTGTTTATTCCTCATTTAGTTTGATTAATCCTGCCCCCCAAGTGGCTCGTCCTGCACTATTTGATCTTCCAGATAATTGTTGTGTTTGTCTTTCAGTAGAGCTGTGGTAAGCTCTTGCTTTTCCATAATTCTGTAAAGTAGGCCTTCCCAACTGCAACATCTAGTGCAGAGATAATGTGGATATTCCAAGATGCAGGGCTGATGCAACATTTCAGAAACGTACTGGTCTCTTGGATATATGACCTGTTGCATTTCAGCTTTGCTGGTGTTGCTGATATTCAGATATTATGCACGTGAGATAAATGGCAAAGCAACCCCTTGTTACATACACATCTGCATAAAATGCTCAAGTGGGTAACAGTAAGACTTCACTGAATGTGAATATTCTTACCTCCTTAAAAGATGTAGTAGAGTGCATAAAATTGAGTAGATAGGGCATTTGAACCTCTAGACCACAGGAATTCTGCTTTGTCTAGTGAAGTCCGACTGTGTGATCAATTATATCCTGCTGGAAGCAGATGTATCTCCCCTTTTCCGTTCCCATTTATTTCCTGATGCCGTAATTGGGAACTTCTAGTATCTGTTCTTAGATCTTAATTCCATTAGAAGCCATTCTGTGAAATGAAAGCCAAATCTTGTATGTTGGGAACGTGATGTGGTTGGATCAATTAGCTATTGGTTTGATAATAAGAATAAAGTTAGTGCCAGGAAGGTGAGAGAAGGACTTTCTTTTAATAATGTCACGGGCGTAATTGAAAGTCTGCCTCAACAATTTAGGGCACAGCAAAAAAACTGTCAGGGCAGTTGTCTGTATATGCACTTCCCTTTCCAGCTTATGGCACACATGGGCAATTCTGTTTCATTTGGACACTTCTCACTGGGAAAGCTAGTTTGCATACCCTCATCTTTGCTATGAACTAAGAGGATACACATGAAGAGTTATCCTGGCTTAGCTGACAACTACTTTGTCCATCTTTCTTATGTATGTAAGGAATGGATAACCTTGTCAGCTGCAGCCTGTCATAAATGAACGTGTTTAAAAGCTCAGACAAATGAAAAAAAAATTTGTAAGTCCAGTTTTAAGGGAGCCAATTGAAACTCATGTCACTAAAACCTGGTGAACAGTTTTTTGGGGTAATATAGTAGTAGAAGCAAAAAGGTTATTGCTTGTGTCTGTACGGTGGAATACATGTATATATGAAGGAATAAATTATGAGGTTTTGTTTAGTTTAATAGTACAGGAAAAGAAAGAAAATAGAGATGATATTGTGGGAAGTTTGGAATATTGCGAAGTGGAATATAGAGATTACTTAAAAGCTGTTTGTAGAGCTAAGTTCCATGACACACAAATCTGGTACAAAGATGTATGGTTTTATTCTTATTGTTGTTTTTAGTTGTTGTGGTCTGTTTTGGTTTGGGTTTTATTGTTTGTTTTGTTTGGGTTTTTTTTGTTTTGTTTTTAGTAAAACCTTGGTCTGTGTTTTCAGAAGCTTCACTCCATTTGTTTTTCCATGTGCTAAATGGGATTGGTAGCTGTACAGAATTTAGTGTGTCCATTCCCATATAGAGTTTTTAATTGCTCATCCTTCTTAGTCAGATTTATATGATGTAAAGGAAATGAAAGAGTTTAAAAAAGGTATCTCCTGTGAGAGTGCCCGTGAAAACTGGACGCTGGTTGGAAAAGGGATGTGTGTGGCAGCTGTGATTTAACATTGCCTTTGATCACAGTGCAGCCCTGTTTGAGGCAATGCTGCATGCAGGCAAAGCAAAGGCCTGGGTTTTACTGATCTCATGAGCTCCTGAATAGGGCTAGAAGGGGAATGACAGAGGAAGAAGAAAGCTTTGGAAATGAAAAGGAAACCCCATGAACCCGACCAGAATTATTGGCTGGATTTGCCTGCCAGGGAGCCGCTCAGTTTCTGCCAGGCTAATTCTGCTCCAACTTCTCTCCCCCACACCCCCGACCCCACCTCCCCCTCTCTCTTTCCTTCTTTCAGACTGTTTTTGTTTTTGAGGCATGGCTGTAGTAACTTGGTTCTCAGGCTGGGAACCCACTGAGCTGTTGCCATGGTCACTGGGAAGCTCTTAGTGCCATGTGCTTCAAAGGGAACCTTTCCCCTCCTGGAATTCTTGCCTTCTCTGCATACAGCACAATGAGACTGCTTCTCCTTTGCCTGCTGGCGCACGAGCTCCAGCAGTGTAACTTTGCTCTGAAGGAAGGGAAAAGCAGTGTTGCCTACAATACCTGTTGCATGCCTGCATCCACTGTATTGTGACGACAGCACCTGCATATGTCTGCACGTTCCAGTATGCAGCCCCCTGTTCTTCCTCTGCCCTAGTCATTTTTGAAGTGAATGACATCTGTCAAGACAGTGAAATACAACCCAGCAATGCCATTGTTTTTTTATTTCAGGATAGACAGTGAGAAAACGCTGAAGATTTGCTTTAAAGTAGCACTTCTTCCCTTTCTGCAGGCTTGAAAGTCCACAGGGAAGCATTTTGTTCTTGTTTCTCTTGCAGGGACTGGTGAAGGGACTCTTCTGTGTTAATAGGATGTGTGTATATGAGGATGTACATCTGAGTAGAAGCTAACAAAGAGAGGATGTTCCTGCTACTACAGCTTCCTGTTTTCTTGAGATCAAAGGAATCTGTAATATGAGGAAATTCCTAACAGTTCTCCCAGTATCCATTCACTTCTTTTCTCTCTTTTAAGAGTTTATTTACAAAAACATTTACACAAATAATAACTATTAGAATCTCTTGTTTTGCCACTTCATCATTGTGATTATACTACTTAGGCTGAGGCCAAAATCGTCATAACCTGAGTCTGCATTAAACAGTCTAACTGTGATTCCTAACCTTTTGTCTTGACAATTTAGTTTAAATGTGAAGATTCTTATAAGGCAGTCAAATGAGAATTCATGGGGCTGTGTTGGTATTTTAGTTCCTGAATAAAGAGTGATCTGTTGTAAGACGAGGAACAAGAGTGCCTTTGGGGAGTCGATTTTAATCCTTTTCTTTTGGAGTTACTGAAAGTAATAAAAAAAGAAAGGTAAATTAAGCAAAATCAACTTACACCTTTATATTAATAGCCTAAATTAAGCATACAGTTACATATACAAATTAGAATTGCAGTGACTATATAAGAATACCTTTTGTTTCTGTATAACATTAATAGTTTTATATACAGTTTGGATAATTTCCTGTAGAAACTGATTCAGTTCAGTTGTAGAAATACGTATGGAATTTAGGCAAATGCTCTTCCATGCTAAACTTTTTCAGAAATTAGGACTGAGCTATGCAGTAGATTAAGATCTAAAATTAATGAGAGATATGTCTAAAACCATTGTTCAATGTTTCCAAAACTTTGCTTGTTCAGATACTTTCCACTGGTAGTGACAGCTGTGGTAACCCATGCTGTGATAGGTCCTGTGCCACATGCAGTAGAAGATGCTGTCACTTGAGGAAAACTTCTTACATCCATTGAAATAGTTGGCATTCCTTTTGTGGTACCTGTTCCACAACTGCGGGACCTTTGCTGCCGTCTGTTTGTCAGCACATCTTTCTTCTTTGTAAACAGCATCTGAAAAGCATTTGGAATTGATTTTGAGGCAGTAGTCTCAAAATTTAATTTATCTGGCCAAAAAGTAATAGTATGAGTGGCTTTCAAGCTGGTTGGTTTGTTTGTTGGTTGGCTGGTTGGTTTGTTTCACTGTGTGGCTACCCGAAGGTTTGTGTTGGCAGCATAGTGTCCAGTGAAAGTAGGAAAAAGTAAGAGGAGGAGGGTAAAGGGACTGCTCTTTCTGATGGCAGTGCTGGCCTACATGCATGTCAAACTAGAGACTGAGAAAAGTTGTTCAGCAGTAGAAACCTAGTATTGGTTGTTTTGAACTCTCAGACATTCTGTGTTAAGTAGGAAGTTGTTATGAAGCAGAGAGAAGTTTCTTGAATGAGACCTGACTCCATTGGCTGTGGACTAGTTGATAGATCTACATTGCACATGCAAAACATGCCAAAACTCTGATCAAAACACAAGCTATATTGTTTATCAATGCCATTGTTTTGTAATGAAAAAACAGTATGTGTTTTGAGGAGGAAAAAAAGCATCCTGGCTAATATTAAAGACTCTGAACTTCTGAATCAGTCACATTCTTTAAGAGTCTCCATTAACTTTGCATTTAAATTTTTCATTTCTATGGTCTGTTGTCTTAGCACTGCCTAAAATTAGAGTTAACTGTGAAAAGAAGCAGTATATATAACTGTAATCCCTGCCATGCCTGTGTTTTTCTTACTGTATTTGTTCTAAAGAATATACTGAGAAACAGAGAATTACCATTTTTCTGAAGCACCAAAGAAGAACATAAGTACTGTAGTATCATACTGATTGTTTCTTGTTGTTCCCCACTTCATCATGGTTTATAATGTCCAGGACACCTGAAATGTTAACATCCATTTTAAAAAAACATAAAACATCTTTAAAAGATTATATTTGAAGTGGTACTGTTATTTGAGCAAATATTTTTGGTGTCATTTATCTTTTGACATTCTTGTTTCTTACTTCCCCAGTTTGATCAGTGTGATCAGACCTCTACAGCATATCAACAGAAAGATTTCTGGAGTTCTAACAAAATTGCATGGAGGAGGTCAGAAGAGGGGATAATATATGGTTTTTCAAGAAGAAGCTGGATTTTCATGATGACAGAAATAGTCAGTCCTCATAATCTTCCTGATAGGGACAAATGTGTATTTTTGAACAACAACAACAAATCACATAAAGTGAAATGCTTTTGCCAAAACCTCAGTGTATTTCTGCTTCCCATCTCCTTGCCTCTTCTTCCATCTTCCACAGGCCATACTCTAACAACAGGCCTATTTTAACAGATTAAAAAAGGGACTTAAATGGGGAAGAAAAAGAAAGAAATGTTGCATGTAAGAGTGTTTAGCTGCAGAGAACGTGGGGACGCGACATGAAGCAGCAGTCTCATCAGTATAGTTGAAGTCTGGAGTTCATATGTACCTTTCTCCTGTCTTTCCTCTTTAAATCCTCTCATTCCATGACTACTTTTTACCTTAATTTCAGCAGTCCCTTTGGGGAGAGAAGGGAAAGTTTGAGCACAGGTAAGAGAACTAACAAGCAAGCCAGTTAAATTCTGGAGACAGAGGAATGGTTTGCGTTGTACATGGATCATATGGTGAAAGATGTAGAAGGAAAGAAAAGAACTGGATCAAAGCCAAAGAGGGGAGTGCTCAAAGGAATGGACAAACAAGGGCTGAATCAGGTTATGCAGTTTAGAAGAAGTACTTCTATCAGGTGTTAATTCATGACTGGTCGTGGGCCCTTGCCATTGGCAACTAGTGCCAGCAATCTGTTACTGTATTATTTTACTAACTTCCTTTTTGTTTTCACTGCGCAGTTAAGAGAAGCAACAGCTATTCATGAAGAAAGGCTGTCTCTTATGTTTCTCCCTCTGGGCATTCCTTAGATTTGCTATTGTTGGATTGATTACTTTAAATAAATGTCCACTTTTAGAGTTGAGTCCTTAGCAGTCCCGACCACCATCTTCACTCCTTTCCAACCAACTGTGGGACACAGCTGCTTCTCCCTTAAGCTAAAGAAGCAGCTGTTGTTGCACAACATGTGTTACTGGAGTCTTTGCTCAGTCAGAACTCCCCGTGAAATTAATGGCAGTCCAGGCTGAGTAAAGACTAAGGAACAATTTTTTAAGATATGTCCCACATAATACTAACAACAATAATAATA
>Ga0065711_1039536_pt1 | contig 17741 bp, 11 predicted proteins | sample Hoacrofraction12_FD_59098 | JGI IMG/M metagenome (GOLD analysis project Ga0065711, IMG submission 59098) | Hoatzin crop microbial communities from Cojedes, Venezuela - Epithelial fraction 12 v2 (version 2) | ecosystem: Host-associated > Birds > Digestive system > Esophagus > Crop | place...
CCATCACCTTTCCCGGGATGGAGGTGAGGCTGACCGGCCTGTAGTTCACTGGAGCCTCCTTCTTGTCCTTTTTGAAGACTGGAGTGACATTGGCCTTTCGCCAGTCCTCGGGCACCTCTTCTGTCCTCCAGTACCTTTCAAAGATGATGGAGAGAACATATTCCATTTCCCCTGACTGCGACTGGAAGTGGTCATGCAGAAGTAGTTTAGGAAATGGTTTCTTCACCTGCTGCGCATGGACCCCAAGAACCACACGAATCGCATCAGTCCTTGGAAGTTTCTCCTCAGGCGGTGCGAGGGTAGGCCGACATTGGGTGCCCCATTGGGAGGGATGTGGGGAGCCTCTCCTTGCCATGGGCCGCCGGAGGGGAGCCCGCGGACAGTGGCAGGGCACGGCGAGGCCTCTGACCTGCAGCTCACAATTCCCGAGTTCTCCAGCCAGAACTCATTGTGGAGCAGACGGCCATTTGGTTTTTTCCCCCTCCCCCCTCCTTGTGAAGTGCCCTGTGATTCTAGATCGATTACTGTGAGCGAGGATGGGTCTGCAAGCTGTGGCCCAGCGGGAGGATGTGGGCATCAGCTCTGTCTCAGGAGGTGAAGTTCCCTGATGTGTCTGGAGTTTTGCTTCGGCAAAAGTCTCCCTTGAGGCCGCCCTTCTCAAACCAAGGAAGGACAAAATCCTCAACTTCCTGGGCAGGTGGTTTACTCGCAAACCTGTTGTGTAGGAACAGGAACCACCGTTTCATCCTCCATTCCCCCACTGCCCCTAAACATGTACAAAAAAACCCCTTTACCCCATACCAAGTGACCTTCGCTTTGTCCCAGTCACGACTGTCCTTCAGGAAAGGATTTTGTATGCCGGATACCGGAAGAGGACAATGTTTGCTCACAGCCCTACTACAGAGAAGGATTTCAGATGTGAACTTGTCCTCAGCTCCTGCTCAGTAGGTCCAGCAGAGCTTTGCTCCCTACGCTGGCCACCTTTGTGCACAACCAGGGAGCCCAGATGTCTCATTTTGGGGCTCTGCGTCTGCTTTGAACACTGGCGTTTTGTTTGGTCTCATTCTAAAACCTGTCATAAAAGGATTTCTTCTTCATTTTCATCCAGAATCTTACATTAAAAAAGCCAGAATTCTCATGTGGATGTCATCTCCCACTTACCATGTTCCCTTTCTGAAATGTCTGTATTTGGAAAACCTACTCTGAAGTTTTCTTAATATTTACTTCTTGTGCTTTAAAGGAAGTGAAGAGTGTATTAACAAGGCCGCAGAACATCTCTCTTCCTGTAAGCTGCATGTAACTGTGGAAATGCCCATGTGTTATTCTTAAAAAGAGGAAATTTTGGTGTGGCTTTGCGGTTCTTCACTGCAGTGTGGTTTACTATTGAAATTTTAAACACGAGCATTTACATACATACTAGGGAACACGAAAATTTAGCTGCTACCTGGAGGTTAACTTGTGCCCGTTCATAGCTGTACATAGCGATCCTAAGACAGAGTCTTTAATTTCCTGCCTGTCACCAGACTATGCAGCGTGGAATGTTTTGCGTAAAACGAGCTATCTGGCGTCGCGCAGGCATCTCTGGTGGGGTTGGGGAAAACAGATCCGCAGTCAGATTTTTCAGTACCTGCAGCCTGAGGCATTTTGTTCCAGTGCCTGCACTCTGACTGTGTTTCCTACACACCTTCTAACTCTAGAGGAAATGGAGTACCATACATGAAGTGTCAGTAATGAACATATACATGGAACCCAGAAAAAGAAACAAGAAAAACCTAGTCCACAGCCTGACAGCTGTCCAGTTCCTGCTCTCTTGAAAGAGGCAGAAAACTTCGTGACCCAGCCTTTCGCTGGGGAAATTCTGATTCTCCCTTTCCAGCAAGGCAGATTCAGCAGTTACTTCCTAGCCTCTGCCCTTCAGTCAGGGACAAAACCAGGTATTTTGTACATGGGTTTCTTAGGAGCAAGTTCTGAACTGGAATACACTGGATGCCCGCTTTAAGCTGTGTATCTAGCAAACCTGCTTAATTCATCTCCCCATGTAAAAAGTGTGAATAAATAAAGGGCTCTGTGATGAGTCATGAACTGAGGGCTGATCAGTTAAAAACAAGATTAGCAAATCTGGAAGTTCGGTTTAAGTACTGATCACGAGAAGGTGAAATGCTTTAGCTGAACATTGTCACAGCTAAGACAGAACATAGGAAAAAAAAAAAAAAGCCAAGCTCAACTCCTAGCTATCTTTAGCCCGTCTCAGAGTAAAGGTTTAGCTCAAACTAGAAGTTTGGCTTGTGAGGGGCTCAGGACGTGCCTTAATTTGCAGATGAAGTTGATCTATAGGTTAGGAGCACTTTTAGATTGGAGTTATTTGTACGTCAGCCACCACACTGCTTTGAATATTCCATGAGTCAGAATAAACAAATCTGAAGGTGTCTGCATGATTTGCTATATAAATATAAATGTGTGTGCATATATACATTTCTACATAACCATTTCCAAGCAATAGTTGTTAACGACTTTCCTAAAATACTGTACAAGGTCTGTGTGGGCTGAAACCACATGAGAAGATTCTATATGAATGATATACCTGAAGGCGAGGACTTTTGATTTTAAGCCAGTATTACCAATTCTGTCTCACTCCAAAATGGTATGACCGACTTGATCTATCTGGATCTTAGTGCCTTAAACCGCACTTCAGTATTTACCTCAACATAGTAAAAAAAAAAACCAACAGAAAACTCACCACCCCAATAATTCAAGGAGTGCTTTACCCAGGAGAAACTAGAGCAGTTTAAGAAATGCAAACTATGCTGGGGTATAATTAAGGCAGTTTCAGCTCCTCTATAGTAACTGCCTGTTGTGCACGCTCTTATCAGATACTAGGTGAAGGCACGATAGTATCTCATGTGCTGCAAAGTCCCAACGTAAATTACCTTGTGGTATTTGGTTCCTGTAACGGTGCTGAGCATGCAAAGTGCCTGAGGCAGGGCTGAGTCATTTGCCTCTCATTAACAACCCTTCTTGGGGGAGGACCCTGGCTTCAGTTGCTTGTCACTTCACAAAAATTCCATTTCCTCAAGTGAAAAATTCGTATTTAGTGGCTGCCCTGCATTGTCTCTTCTTTAAGTTTCAGACGAAAGAGTTTCCAGGGATGAGGCTTAGGAATAGCCCTGTGCCGGACCAAAGCCTCTTCCTGTTTTGCCCGGGTGGTGAAATCTGCGCCTGAGTTCTGGCTTTTTCTGTCCTTGTGGAATTTCATCCCCTGCGCTAGGGCAGGGTCCGGGTCTCTGGAGCGCGCGGCCGGGAGAGGCGCAGGGCCCGGGCTCACCTGTCCTCTGCCTGGTTAAATGCCGCTGGTGGGGGATGAGCTGGAAGGCTGTGGGCCGCTGAAAATGGAATGGCCTGACTCCCTGTGAGTTTTGAGCTGTCTCCTGAGCACAAAAGCCACTGATCCTGCCGGACTCAACCCTCTTTCCTCCCTTCCCCATGTCTCTGAGGTAGGCTGCGTGCTTTTTCTCCCCAGGTAAGACACAACAGTCATAAAAGATTATTTTTTATGGAAAAGGAGTGATCCTCGTGCCATGGGGACAAGAGTCATAGACAGCAGGAGAAGACCCTGTTGTCCACAGACCGCCTTGAACATCACTTTACTCTGAAAACACAGAAGCCCTGGGAAAGGATAAGGTCAAGGGATCGCGTAGGAACAAGAAGCAAAGCTGTGCAGGTCTCGCAGAAACTTCTGCTCCTGCTGCTTGTGAGACTATGGGATGCCCCTACACGTCCTGGTCTGTGTTTAAGCTTCCCCGTACTAACAAGAGCTGCTGGTACCGCGCGTGCGCTCCGTTGCAGCCCCGCGGAGTTTCCTGCTGCCTGCAGGCTCTCGAGGGCTGACGGTGCTCGGGGGAATCGCTGCGCTTTCCCGCGTAGACAAGAGGCATCGCGGGCTCCGAGTAGAGCCCTGCGGGGTAACACACACTGCAGGCACGCGGCGCTTGTGCCCCAGCGCATGTGAGCAGACGGCAGCAGAACTGGGGTGCAAACAGCAGAATTGGTTGTTGCTCCACGAGGTGCTAGCACCGAAGGAGTGGCCGTACTGTCACCAGCAGCCTCATGAAGCTGCTGCCGTGATGCTGCCCTGAGGCACCAGCTGCCCCCTATGCCGTCCTGCTGCGGGGCTCAGCCGCGTCGTCCCCGAGCTCCTGGTTCCTGCAGATCCCTGGGGTGAGCTGCGGGCTCCCCAGGACGAGTCGCAGCTCATGGGGACAGCACGGGTTCCTTTCCCTGAAGGACCAGTGTGGGCAGCGCTGGGAAGTTGAAGGCACAGGATCAATAAAACCTGAGAAATTATTATTTAAACCTCCCCAGAAGAATTCATTTATCACATACACATAGGCTCCTGTGAGGAGCAGCTGAGGACTTTGGGCTTGTCTGGTTGGAGGGAGGGAGGCTGAGGGGCTCCCTACAGCTTCCGAGGAGGAGACATGGAGAGGGAGGTGCTGAGCTCCTGTCCTTGGGATCCAGCGACAGGATGGTGGGAGCGGCTCAAAGCTGCACCAGGGGAGGTTCAGACAGGATGCGAGGAAGCAGTTCTTCACCGAGAGAGTGGCCAAGCACTGGGACAGGCTGCCTGGAGAGGGGGTCGCGAGAGCCACGGGGCACCTCCTGGAGAACACGCGGGCTCAGCTCACGCACAGAACATGCCAGCAGTGATCCAGTCTGATGTCTCGCTGGGCCTTAAGCCAAAGGCATTACTCCAGAGCACCTTGGGCTGGGCAAAACGAAGCCACTGGTGGCTGTCTGTCCCGCTGAACCATGAGGCTGTCCCCTGGGAGCTGAAGTAAGCACGGACAGGTAGCTCCTAACAGAGGTCACAGAGACCAAAGCGACAGGACCCCCAGGGAACAACGCAAAACCCACGGCCAAGCACCCTGCAAGCAGCAGCACCGTCTGACTAACCCCTGCCGACTAGGAAAACCAAAGACAAAGCAACGCAGGGCACACAGTTCGTTGGCATGGTTTGCCCCAGACCAGTGCCTGAAAAGCAATACCTGGAGCACGGCAGGCACAAACAGGAGCATTTCACCCCTGGGCTGCGTGGTGGCTTGAGTGCTCGCCGAGGAACCCTTGCGCTTCAAAGCCACCAGCAATCCGAACAACTGCTGTGCAAACCAGTTACTTCGGCCAGTAGCTAGAAATTCTTGAGCAGTCCCCGCTGGCTGTTTTAGCGGGCTCGCCTGGGTCTGCTTTAGGTGAATTTAGTGGGCTCACCTGGGTCTGCTTTAGGTGAAAATGCTCCTGTCTGCTACAATTACATAATTAACCTTCACAGTTCAGGCTTAATGATGCTTATTAACGTTGAGTGTTTATTGGCTGAGTGCTGTTGCCAGTTTTGTGTAGAATGGCACAGGCAACTCTCAGGGCCATAGCTTGAAGCGTAATTAGCAACACATGAGCACTGCAGAGGGGGATGAGGGAGGACTGAGGACTGGGTGGGAGCTGCGTTTTGTTCTGTGCTGAGGCTGGGCCACAACGAGCAGGCGAGGTCTGTTATGTCTGGGCCACTAATAATGATCAGTGTGGCAGCAAATTTGGAAGATAAACGTGGCAGGACCTCACGAGAGCCCTGCCATCCACTGTTGGCTGGGTGACTTCCATTTCCTCAGTCAGACCTCCCCTGACCCCGATTCCCAACATTTCTTCATTTATTCTATCATTAGTGAGTGCATTTTTACTGCAGGCCTTTCTCAAACAGTTAAAAAAAAAAAAAAAGCAGCAAATAAGATATTTCATTGAAGAAAATGCCCAGGTTCAAAAACTACGTGGCTTAGTCCATCTGGGCCTGTCAGACTCCTGAAAGATGAGGTTGTGATGCCATAAAAATATGTGACCGCCGTTAACACTGCGTTTAACTGCAGCCGTTCTCTGCCTAGATTTGTCCCAGAGGGAGGTGTGTAGTTGCCCCATCGTTTTCCGTGAGCTACCTCACACGCTCCAGAGAGTCAGACTCGACACCCCAAAGACATGCAGAAATAAGCTGCATCACCAGGTGTGTTACAATCTTCCATAACCCAACGATTTATTTAAACTTACATCACAATGAGCATCTATTAATAAAATACATCAGTTCACACCAGTCTGCATTGCCATTTTTTAAGGGTAAGCATCTTTCTTCACTTTATATTAAAAACTTTATAGAGGTAACAACTACTGCATTGTACCCGCAGTTCTTGAAATCTATTGTAACATTAGGCAGGTTACAGAGGAACTTTCGGAGCTAATTACACTTCAGTTAACCTCACATTTTTGGCACATCTGAATGCTTTTTATTTTCTTCTTAACATAAAATAGTTCCGTAGCAAGTCAGAGAATCCTGGACAGAAAGCGTCACTATCCAACGGCAAGTGCTGCCTAAAAGCATACAAAAATCGCATCATTTGGTTACAAAATAGATATTCGTAGTTCTTTATCCTAACGCTTCGCACTGAAGCGCCGCGACAGACAAGGGCCAGGAGCAGGGCCAGCCTTGCCGCGTGGTTGCTGGTCGCTCTGCTGCAAGGCTCCGCTGAAATAAATCCCAGAGCGGTGATGGCTTTGGCCTTGCCAAGGTTGCTCCCTGTGAAGCACCCTCCGGCAGACGCGGGGCCACCAGCAAACGTCACCTTCCTCCTCTCGTGCGTGTCGCTGCTCCGGTGAGGAAGCGAACACGGGTTTGGGTGGTGCTCAGGAGGGGCCGTGTTGCTGCAGGCTTTGGCAGCTCGCTGGCGATGAACGGTGCAGCAGAGCACACGGAGGGCTCGTAAGCCACCGCTCAGCCTGGATTGCTGCTCCCTGGCACCACAGCAGCTGCTGCTTTAGAGTGGTTTAAGCGGGAATGAAACATTACCTGCGGTGGTGTGCCAGGCACATCTTTGCACAAGTGTCTGCAGGTACTTGCACGAACTCTTAAAACCGGTGGGTTGTGGGCTTTGGGTGATATTTGTTGTAGACCACAAACTCCCACTGCTGTGAGCTCCTGGCTTTGCATGCACAATAGAGCAGCCCGTAGTACTTGCAGCCAGGGTTAGTTTTTCACTGGCGCTTGAGCCGTACGGTTTCGGTCAGAGTTTGGCACATTAACTAGTGATCGTTGCAGGCTCCACCTACTGCTATTTCCTTTGTGAGATGGCTACGATACTGGTTATGCCCCTTCTGCTCAAGTTGCTCTGGCAGTAACAAAGAAATACGAAGGAGCTGCTGCAGTGAAGGAGCGATTGAGGCAGCAGCAGAACGCTAGGCACGTTACAGCTTTCTGGATGCACGGTGGCTAGATGGTCACTTTAACGGGAAATAAACATCTATACTTGTCATGGCAGGGCTGCGTTCTGTGCACCTTTCCAAAGCCCCGGCCAAACAAAAGCCCCGTTTTCTTCATTCAACTTTCCTGCTCACCCTCTGCTGAAGCCGCTGATCAGAAATCTTTTTGGTGAGACCAGTGAACGTTCGCAAGAGGAGCTTACGGCTGCTAGGAATCCTATCTGATTTTACCTCTCTTAGAGAAATTGAAGAAAGGACCATAACACTTGCTATAGTAGGGAAAGAAATCACACTGATAATGGAACAGTTGTTGATGGGGGTGCTTGAAACTTATAGTAAGAGAAACTTCCAGGTACCCACGGTACTCTTTGCGCGTACCTACGGACCCTGAAAGGTAGCCCTGCCAAAAACCCTCCAAAAATCAAACTCGCTCCCAGAGTCAGTTTTTGCCTCCCAGTCCCAGGGAGCAGTTATCCCTGCGCTGGTTTCCACTCCCTACTCGGCGTTTGCTCTGAGCACAGCTGACGTGAACGGGAGTCCTTCGGGAGACGCCAGGGCAGGACACGAAGCAGCGCAGCTGGAGCAGCTTTGGCTGAACTGGTCCGTCCGCACCGAGCGCGAGAACGGGACGGAGCGGTGACGCCTCTCCCCGCGCAGAGACGACAGCGCTGCCGAGGTGGACGAACGCCGGCCGAGTACCTTCACAAGGGCATAGTGCAACTTCTGCTCGTTTAAAGAGCTGTGGGAAAGCAGCCGGCGGCTTGGTGCCCGAGCGGGGACGAACAGGCGGCGACAGCCCAGTGTACACCCGTGGCTCGAGTCAAAAGCCATGACGGCGCAGGGACCTGCCGGCACCGGCGATGTCTTCGTGCTCTTTACAACCTTTGCAAGTTAAAGTGTCAAGGCGTGACAAACTATGTAGCAGTGCATTCCTTATATTTCATGTACAAAAAAGGGCTCAAGGCTGGGAGCAAGAAGGCACAAACTTGGGAAATAACATAGCTGAGGAGTTTACACAAAAGCACTGTGTCATTTATTAGGCATTACTTAGCACTCGTTTCGCATTTTGCCCCCACGTTTCCCAAAGCGACGTATACTTCCCCACGCCCTTTCCCTTCGTCCCCTTCTTTTGGATAAAGCTGCCTGTGCTCTATAGATGCAGTTGCTGAAGAATCTAACGTGAACACAGATAAATACAACATACACGGCAAAAAATGTATCATAGTGCTGTAACAGTCTGATGTAGTTAGCCTCAAGCTGCGGCGGCAGTGCCTACGCGCTACAGGGAACCAGTTCAGGAGGAGCGAGCGGAGCCACTGTAGGGGAGCAAGCCGGCGTTGGCAGCGTTCGGCAGAGCGAGGGGCCGAGGGGGAGGCTTTCTCGGGGTGCCTGGGCAGGCGAGATGGCTGTCGGTCACGGGGGTCCGCTTGTGCAGGAGGCCCACCCGGGGCCTCGGAGATGGCTTCAGCCTGGGTCAGCTCTGCGGCAGGGCCTTGGAACACCTGTACGTTTGTTCGTTGTGCACACACGTAAAGCCACCCCCACATTTCTCCTGTCAGGCTATGTTTTCTTTATAGATATATTTTTTTAACTTTTAACTTTTGAATTTTTTTTTTCTTACAACTGTTAAAAAAGTTTCATGGTAAAAATAACTCACTATATGATACATATACCCAAAGTGGTGCGATACTTTATATAATAAAAGATGAAAATAGTCACTTTCCATAATAAAAATAAGTTCTATTTTTTGTTTATTTTACAATATACTTAATAATTCTTTTCTTCTTCTTCACTCTGCAAGTAAATACGTCCCGTTTTGATAGCGCTTCTGAGTCGATTAAAGTGGCAAGGGACTGGAGAATGGCTTATAAGCATTTTGAGCAGCCGCATTCCACGTGTCTCTCCAGTTCTTCTGTGAAGGTGGAGCCATCCACGCACTGGAAGAAGTATTTCCGCCTCTTGCTCCGGAGCGGAACGCAGCACTGCCCGTTGCCGCAGCCGCCGCGGCATTCCAGGCGGGGTACTTTGGAGGCAGTGGCACACGACGTGTAGCCCTGCTGCTTACGGACTACTTCTCGGATTACCTCCCCTTGGCAGAGGTTCTCTGGTAAGACAACAGAGACGTAAAGGAACAAAAAGTGTGGTAACTGTTTTGCCAGATACACCGCAAACATCAGCAAACAGCCCTGTATGTGTAATGATACTCAAGGCAAACAGATGGTGTGAGCAGGACCTTAATCTTTCACTGCTTTGTACCTGCCATCAAAATAGAGTTTGTGCTGCACAAACGTGCAATATCCGGCGCCAGGCAGAGGCCAAGCAGGCCTGCTGGCTTTGATCAGCAGTTCTGGAAGGGCTTTCGTGAACGCTGAGTGTTGAATCCTGCAACACTCCTGTAAAATATGAATCTGTTTTACTGTGTCTGCTTCTTGGGATGAAAGGTCAGCCAGCTCTGCGTGACATTCACGACCTGGGATACCTGAAAACGTCTGTGCTGCTCTGCAGCCGCCAGATACATTTCGGTGAGGCTGTATATGTGTATAATTTGGAAAGCCTGTGGTTCATTCACAGGAAAGGCACAACCTAAATAAAAATAATACAGGCCAGCTCCTCCCTTCTGTACAGAAACGAAAAATGTCAGAAGGGATGAGGACAGAACTCACTGAGTTTCCAGTGAGTCTTTTCAGGTCCAGGCAGAGGAGTTGGGCCCCCACCCTAGTGGGAAAGTCCAGCTCAATCAGTGGGATTCCCCAGGAACCCTGCCCAGCTGCATCGGAGGGAGCACGCTGGGAATATTACGAGCAGTACCTCCTGCCTTCCCGCTCCTGCTCACGTCATCCACAAAAACCCTGGGGTAAGACCTCCCTTCCCAGCACTGCAGTTGACTGATCACTGCGTGCCGAGGGTAAACCTCACAACAGCCCCCCCTTAAACATCCCACCAGAGTCCTGGGAGCAGCAAACCTGGAGGATTCAGGAGACAGAGAATAAAACCCTTTGCTAGAGATGTCCCCCTTTCCGTAGGCTTGGACAGTAGCCAGCTAGCTGTTGCGTGGTTCTTTTCTCCTCCCCGTATTGCTCTGCAGAGGCTGGCTTAGCTTTACCTTCTACTGTGTGCCATTTACCCCCAAATACGAGCCACGTGGAAGAGAGGGAGAAACAAAGGAGTAAAGCAGAAGTGCAGCAGCCCAGCAGCCCGGGCCCTGCGGCCGAGCGTACCTCTGTCACAAAGTTCTCCGCTGTAGTTGGGATCGCATTCGCAGTAGGGTTCCCCATGCTCAGAAATTTTACACTGCCCATGGCTGCATTTCAAAATCCTGCAGGGATTTGAGGAATTGTTCTTCTTGTCACAGTACATGCCTGTGTAGCCCTCCGTGCACTTGCAGGTGTAAGCAACGTTGGCCACCACGCACTTACCGTGCAGACACCTGGAGAAAGAGAAGTGTTTAGAGCTGGCCTGTGTCAGACGTGAAAGTTCCTTTTCCCAGGGATGTTTGGCTTTGGCATTTCTGCCCGCTTAATTCCAGGATACTAATCCAAAAACAGCAGTTCAGTGTCAAACACTGAGAAGAAACTGTGAGTTTTCAGTGAGTACTGGATAATGTTCAGAAAATACACTTAGAATTTGTGATCCTAAGTGAGCTCTTTGAAAAATATTAGGCTCCTCCATGCGCATGGGCCAACGCTTGGCATCCGCACACGGCAGCTCACATTTACTGTAGCAGCACATAGAGCTGAGTGCCAACAATCAAGCTGCATGCCCAGGCTTCCTTAGCAGAATTACTCTACACAATATATCAGGTGATGAAAAACAGTGTGATAAATGAAGGTGCTTGTGGAAAAGCTATGCACAGACTTAGTCAGGGGCAGTTGCAGCTGCAGCGTTCCCTGGCTCACAGGGTTTGCCATGAGCTTTGGCATATTTGAGGAATACCAGAGGGAGGGGTGCTGATCCTTAGCAGCTTCCCTGACACCATCCTCACTTGTGGGACAGGGACAGGCTCGGGACGGGGAAGAAAGCAACACTGTCCAGCCAAGGAAAAACTGCTCAGGGCTGATAAACCTTTGCTATAGCAGGTCCTACTTGACACAAACACATGTATTTATCTTATTTTTTGTTTATTTTCTTTCTGGTACTTTAAAATTGTTCCCTGCTTACCTTGAATCCTTGTACATTTTGTTCTTAAGCTATGAACTAAAAAGCACAAATAATAAAAGCAGTTGCAGTCAGGTCAAGACATGCAAAATACTGTAATAAAGGGAGCTACAGTCTATATAAACCAGTACTTTTTGCCCCACTAATCAAAGGTGTGCTTGGAGAGTAACTCTCGTCGTCATCAACGACCTGTTCTTTACAGTTGTGTTTCCTCACTGAGATTAACCTGTGAGTGTTGGGGCGGACACCCGCGAGCCGGGCACCGTACTCCCCGGGACACAAGGGGCCTGGCTTTCAGGAGACAGCTCCAAAAGGCCGAAGCAATTTAATGACAGGTGGGACAGTATGCCAGGGTTAAAAATACACACAGCTACTTTCCTTGGCCAGGGGGGCTACGTTCATGATTGCATCGCTCTCCTTAGACTGTGAGAGAAACAGTCCCTCAACACGCAAACATCTGGAACTCCCTCACTTTTCTCCATCCAACCACAACAGCTTCATGTTGGCGTTGGAAATTCCAGGAAACATTTGGGCCCCCGAGTGTGTCTTCACATGGGTCTTCAGGCCTTTGGTCTGTAAACTATCAGATGCCCTTCAACACCTTCCAGGCTTCAGTACTTTGCAGAATGAGACCCAGAAGCAAGTTTAAACTGCTACCTCTGCCAAGTTAAATGTCTGCCCTTAAGAGAGTGATCATTCACTGTGTCAATTTACCTGTCAAAAAGTATCTGGTTGTGAAAAGCCCCTTCCACAGACAGCGCAACCAAAGCAGCTTCTAAACCCAAACCGCTTCCATCTGCTGATGAAACGGCGCCGAACTCTGCAGCCTCCTGGCCTGCGCTGGACTGTCTCCGGCCGTGCTCGCCACAAGCCAGCTATTCATCCGGGCGTTCTGATGGAGATGTGGTTATCGAGCCTTGGAGCCGTGAACGCTGCACACTGACACCCCCTTCCCACGCCACTCCACGCTATCCTTCCAACCTGCGCTTTAAAGGGGCGTTTCAGAGCGTAGTATTTAAATCAGCCATTTGGGGAATTGAAAACTGTTCACACTGGAGCACACAACGGTCTGAATACTGGGTCCAGTGCAGCCGCGAACACGTCCCTAAGCTGCGTCCCTCCCGCTCACAGGCAGCTCTGCGCTGGAGAAGCACAGGCACTCACCGCCTCAGAGGGAACCCCTACCCCTTAACAGGAGTTTTTCTCACAGCTGGAAGCACGACCTGTGGTACTAACACCTGAGCTCCTCCAGGACAAAGGGCTCATCTGGAGGGTGAGCAACATCCGAACAACAAGTGGCAACTGAGAGTTGCCGTGGATGCTGACTTGCAGCTGTCAATAACTTCATGTGGGAACCCAGTACCTCCAAAAACAGTCAGATGTGGTTTGGCAAGGTGAAATGTGAAATACACATCAGCTGGAAAGCCTCCACCCTCCCATCAGCATTCGTTGGAGCTTACTTGTGGTTAAGACACGGGTCTCCAATCTCCTGGTCACACAGGGGGCCGGTCCAGCCTGGGTGACATTCACAAACCACACTTGTTTTCTCCAGGGACCGGCAAATACCGTGCTTGCAGATGTTACAGGATTTGCAGCCAGGAAGGACTCCCAGTGACTGCTGTGGCAAATCCTTGAAATCCTGCAGCTCGTTATTGATGCGGACATCATGAATACACCCATGGAAACCATTTGGCGTCTTATCTGCACCCTGGCGCAGCGAAGATAATCCAGTAGAGGTTGGGATCCCTTCAGATAAAAACAAAAAGGGAAGGTTTACGCACAGTTACAATGACAGTACGTAAATTACAATTGCTAATGTTTCTTTTGTCACAGTCCCTTATAATCTTTAAAGAATTAATTTGCGTAGGACCTCTGTAGGGTAGCACAGTCTCACTGTCCTCATTCTGGAAATGGAAAGAAACAAAAAGAAAATCACTTGCCCAAGATCACATAAGAAGTACATGACAAAAAAAAGAAAAAAAAAACACCTACTCTTTTGGGCCAATGGCCATTGTTCTTGTCCTTAGATACTGTTCCTTCTGCCTAGAGTTTAACAGCAATTATCCTTCCAAAAGGATAAAGAGCATCTTTGCCCACCAGCAGATAGTGACCACCTCTGGGATACAGCAAGATAGCCAGGCATTACGAGATCACAGCGTGAAGAGGGGGAGTGGTGAGAGCGCAGCCCACAGAAACTAGCGCAGGAGAGCTCTGGAGACAGGAGCAGCACTGCAGGAGGCCGGGCCACGTCTCTGCGGCCAGTGCCCTCCACCTTGTTCGAGCACTTGGAAGAGTTCACACGCTCGGGTGGTCCCGTAGCGGAATCTTTTGGACGTTGTGTTATGCCCTCCTCCGCAGCACGGGCTGCAGAGCTGCACTGGCATGGGCAAGGGCTTCCAATTTCAACCGCATGAGGCCTCTGAATTTGCCGTCCGTAAGTAACTCAGCTGTTAAAGATGGCCTTAAAACCAAAACAGCATCGTTGTTGAAGTGTGCGTTAGGAGGAAAGTTGCTAGACCAGGTGATGTACTTGGAGAGACGGACAAAATTCTGGGCACGCGAAGGCTCAGGTCTGTCTCAAACCTTAGTGTACGTTAGGAACAATTGCTCCGGGCTAATTTAATCAATTACTTTAATTAGACAGTCTGAAGTGGCAGCTGGCATCCATGGGAATGCTACATGTGGAGAGGTGGCACACACAAGAACAGTGAATGTTCAGAAAGAAGCAGGAAGAATTTTAATGGGCAATAAAAAAAGTCTGCACTGAGCCGGTGGCTTCTGGTATCCAACAGTCCTTCATTTCAGGTCTCAGATTTGTCCTGCAAACGCATTTTTGTAGGTAATTTTGAGAATTAGTATTGATCCACAATGCTCATCCATTCACAAAACTTTTCCAAGGAATTACTTCCCAAGTTCCCTGTCTATAAATTGCTGTGGGGTTGACTTTTATGCTGTGCTAGAGGGAGAAATTGTGATGGCCTCACCTTTGATGCCTAATGCTCTTTAATAGCCTGTGACATTCTTAATAGGAGCCAATTATAAAAGTTCAGCTCTGTAGAAAGCAAGATTAGCCACTTCGCTGATTTACAAGGACAACAGTCAGGGTTCTTTTAGAAAAGTGTTATTAAAGGGATTTATTTACAAAAGGCTTGACCAGCATCGAGTGAAGGTGGCAGGAGTTTCTGCTATTGACTTCAACAATCTGGGCAGAAAAAGCCCAAAGACTTTCTGAGTCTATCACAGTTCTGCTGACTTTTCTACTTAGAATGGGCTGTGTAGAAAATCCAAGAACTCTGTGTTGCCGAACGGGAGAGACTTCAACATTCAGTCCAGAACAGAGCTGGGGGGGAGTCTGGCAGAAACAAATCAGTCGCACAGAGCAGAGCCATCTTTGCCTCTCCTATTCAGACACCTAATCAGTGGGACAGTCATTACCCCAGGCATCTGCTCCTCACTCCACCTGGCCCCTCCTTCTGCCCAAATTCAGTACTGAATGGGAAAAAACTTCTGAACTGAGGTTTGGTCAGTCTTAATATCTTTCTAATACTGAAGCTCTGGCTTCGGTTTCCAATGAGAAAACTATTACCCAAGAAGTTCCTAGTCAGCTTGTGTGTTAGCTAATATGGTTTGGAGGCTTTAATCTTTCTTTTTTCACACAAATTTTTAGACCTCTATAAAATTTCCAGCAGAAATACTGCTCATTTATGGTATATTTAAGCCTGCTGACTATTGATTTGCTTTTTTGCTGTGACTGTTTGTGATACTTCCATCGTATTCTTCCCCCACGACATCTTGGTGCCAGCCAGTTCCAGAGCTGCGGTTTGCAGGCTCTCTCTGCAGGGCAGTGGCAGAGGGGAAAGGCAAACGGGGAGTTCCCCCCACCCCAGAGAGTCCTCTCCATGGGATGGAAGAGGATTTCCTTCTGAGAAGACCTGTTAAAACCACAAAGTCCAGAGCAACTCGCTGTACCTCCGATGTAGAGGGGTGTGTTGAGGCTGACAGAAGACTGTTTCTGGAGCTTTCCTAGACTCTTGGGAGCCCCCTTGTCCACCACCAGGTTCAGAGTTTGATTCAGCATCACGAGTTCCACGCTATGAAACTGCCCATCGTTCACCGTTTCCACGCTAAAAGTAAAAAAAAAAAACAGAATTAGCAGATGACGTTGACAGCGGATTGCCTCTGCGACACGCTGTCCCCCGGTACGACACCTTGCAGGGCACAGCTCCCGTGCCACGCTCCTGTACGGTCACCGTGTTCCCGACGTTTCTTCCAGCGTGAGCCTCCAAGGTACAAATCTGAACATTGCTGACCCCTGTGCAGGCAGTGCCTACACGTATGTGACACTGGAGAGGAGAGCTAACCAGGATAGTAGCTACTGTGGTTGTGTTTCCCCGGGCAGAAAAGCAAGGGTGTAGTTACGTGATATGTTGGCTTTGGTGACAAAATTACTCAAAATCCGCTGTTCTGTGCTCTCAGCCACAGCTTGCTGCCCCGCCGTCACACTGCTTGGCGCCCATGTTGCAAGCTGGATCTCTGAAATTATTTCTTTTTGTACGGTTAGTTTAAACTCGAATTACTTCACAGGGGCAGGGAGGGACTGCAGTTTGGGGCGTGAGACAGCAGGGGCCTCTGAAACCAGCATTTCCTCACAGCAGAGCTATCTTGTGACTACACGCTGAGGCGTAAGGACAGGCTGAGTGCCTTCAAGCCAGAGACGGAATTCAGGAGGTTTTGGCTTCTGTATTTGTTGCTCAGGTGTTTTGAACACTGATTTTTCAAACGCACGAAGCCTGAAGTGAGCCAGGTCTGCACCACATACAATCTTGACCTTCATCTTCAGCTCAGGCTCCCAGAAATTAAAAGCCGCAGTGATACAATTCAATTTGCATCACACTAGCATTTTTTATTTTCAGGGCAGCTTCAGTTCTCAAGCCTTTATGCTGCTTGTTTAAATTCTCTAAAATAACTCGATAGCTTCACGTGCTCCTCAGCGCAGGGAGGGGCAAGGGTGGGATTACCTGCTCTTGAGCAAAGAGGGCTTCAAGCCAGGCTGGCAGTTACAGACACGATGGGACTTTTCCACCGCTGCAGAAATTAAATGGTTCAGCCTCTGTTCCGTACGCGTGCGGACGCTACCGCATAACGAGGCTCTGACAGCGGTTACAGCCGGAATTAAACCGCGGGCGGTGTAAACTGCCCGCACGCACAGCGCTGCCAACACATGCCAAGCTCGGGCTGTGAGAGCCCTTTTCCAGATCCCTCCCGGCAGGCTCGTTAGCCTGGTGGTGGTTCTGTTACATACGGATAAAGACAGAAAACACAGCCGGGGGATTTAGGCATCCTGCGATACGGCTCAGCCAACAATCCGGATCTGGGATTGCCGCACAAGTGGTAAACACCATATTAAAATGTGAAAGGTTACTTTTAAGGACGGGTTTCTGCTCCTTCAAGTGGCCCCTAAGCGCGGCCTCCTCTCTCAGTAAGTTACAAAGTCAGAGGTCAGATGCCTTTCAGGTGTTTTGTACCACTGCAGCATAGATGTCTCCGTCAGCTATCGACCCGGATTTCCTTGGCTGCCAGCGGAGAGGAACAGGCGTGCTTAAGGGGTGACTCGTCCCTAAGGATGCATCACCCCTTAGATGCATCCACCGCTCAGCCCAGGTGACATGCTGCCTGTCTTCAGCGCCCAGTCCTGTGCAACTGATGTCTCAGGGCGTTGTAGTGTGGCAAGAGGACCTCAAGTTCAGAAACAAGCCACGTGGCTTGGAAATTGCCAGAATTTGGTTGTCCTGGGAGGAGTTTCATTATCATGGTGTTTTACAGTAGACCTGAGATAGGCGATTACACGGAGCAGCGCCAGGCGGGCAGTCAGTGGTGGGGGTGTATCTGATGATGTGCCCGTTTCAGAAGAGGTAAGCGAGTTCTGCGCCCGGGAAAGCTCTGCAGGCTCCACCACTCATCCTCGGCCTGCCAGGCAGCGGCTGGGCTGCGGTGGCTGCCCATCCCCAGGACGGCGAGAGAGCCCCGGGGAGCCAGGCCTCAGGAACCCGGAGCTGACGGTACTGTATGAAGTGTTTTTAAGAAAAAAAATTAAAGGTCTCACATCATACAAAAATCCAAATCCAGTTGATCCAGTAGAGAGTCTGGATCAAAGTACAACTATACCAGAGCCACTGCAAGGGCAGGGAGCTGCATGGCTGGGTTGAGAGGCTGAGGACTCAGGCTAGACTCATGGCCAGAGGTGAGGCAGCGCGGGCACCTCAGAAAAGCAAGCCTGTCATCACCGTACCTGAGTCGGC
>Ga0065711_1006312_pt1 | contig 17740 bp, 12 predicted proteins | sample Hoacrofraction12_FD_59098 | JGI IMG/M metagenome (GOLD analysis project Ga0065711, IMG submission 59098) | Hoatzin crop microbial communities from Cojedes, Venezuela - Epithelial fraction 12 v2 (version 2) | ecosystem: Host-associated > Birds > Digestive system > Esophagus > Crop | place...
GCTGCACAGGACCTTGTCCAGGCGGGTCTTGAATATCTCCAGAGAAGGAGACTCCACAACCTCCCTGGGCAGCCTGTTCCAGTGCTCCGTCACCCTCAGAGGGAAGAAGTTCTTCCTCATGTTCAGAAAGAACTTCCTATGCTTCAATTTGTGCCTGTTAATAACTGACTTTGGTTGGGATATTTGGGAGCAGACTCAAAGGCCACCTCAGTTTCAGCCCTCTCTGACTAGAAATTATGCTCACAAAATAGGAGAACATGTTGCCAAAGCCGGTCTTGGACTTTCACATCTGAGTACTGGGCTACAGGAAGGATACAAGGCTCAACACAACACAGTGATCTGCTTCCCAACATGCCTTGGCTTTGCTATCCTTCCCACTTCCTTTAATTATTACCTGAACCAGCATTAACTCGTAGAAAAGAGTCCTGTACCAATGACGAGGGAATGAAATTTTGCCCTACCTCTGGTAGTCGTGCAACGTTCATCTTTCTGAGGTTGCATCCTTCTGTCTCTGCAAGCTTCATGTATTAATGCTTACATTTTTTTGGCACAAACTAGGAATTTTTTTTGCAGCACAGAGTCCTTCAGGGCTATGTTCCACGCTGCTGTGGGGAACCTGGTGTGCTGCAGTCACTGCTGGTGTTAAACAAGTGCTTTATGTTTTGAGCAACAGTTTTGGCTGCTTGGGTGCCCCTGCGAAAGGTCTGCCATTGACCTCCTGAAGGATGGTTTTCTGTTCCTACTGTTGTGTTTCAAGAGGACTTAATTGCTTGAGGTCTTTCCTTTCTGGTGGAAAACACAATTTACATCGACTTTGCAGCTGTGGTAGCTGTTCCATGAGAGCACACAGTGTAGAAGGGACCAGAGAGCCATTTCCTTCAGCAGTGCTCTATTCAAGTGCTTATTATACTTTGGACCCCTTGGTTTTCTCTCGTTAATAACAAGCTCTCATTATGTGTAGGCATGCTGCTGACTTGACTCAATTTGGCCCACAGTGTCCCGCAGAAGTCAGCTATGGGTATTCTTGGCCAAAGGATATCCAGGTTTGAAGAAGTGCCCATGTTCACAGATAAAATTAACAGCTGTAAGGAAAGAAAGTCCTGCTTCTCTCTTTTTGCAACACCTGACTTGTGATAAAATAGTTCATATAACTTTCAGGTTATTTAACTCTTTCTATTATTCCTTTAAAATATGAAAATGAAAGAAAAGTAATCTTTCAAAAAGAAGAATGGAAGCATATGCATAAAGAAAAGGTGAAATGAAACATCTTGACGACTCTGAGCTACCCATTTCTACTGAACAAATTTCATGCAATTTGTGATTCATGTCAGCACCTTCAAAACGTCATTATTTCCAGCAAATTTATTATGCGTCCTTTTTCCTTCCTACATCCGATGAATTACATTCTCACTGCAAAGTGTATCATCCAGCCTCCCACTGGCAGGCCACGGATGTACGTGTGCAAAAGGACCTTCCACAGCTAAATGAAGGCAGGAGTTGTTCTGCACTTGCAGCTCTCCATGCCGCCCTGAGCTTCCCCGACTTTCCTCCCACAGCCAAGTGACTATACTCTGATTTTGCACGTTCCCTTGCACCTCTCCCATTGCTTAACAATGTCTCTCCCCTTGTGTCCCCTCCTGTTGCAGCTTCTGTCCCCAGGCAAAGTTTGCAGCTGGGCGCTGGTTCAGCCTTGTGCACCCCTCTCTTCCATGGGTGCCTCCATGGTGCGTCCCTCCCGCAGCAACTGGTAAATGGGGTGCAACGTGGCTTCTGCTGAGCTTGCCATAAGGAAAAGTCCAAGAGCCAAGCCAGAAACGTCCAGTTCCTTCTCCTTCCCAGGGGGAAACAAGGCAGTAAGAACAACACTCAAAACTGAGCTCTTCCTCCTGGAGAGGTCATCAGGAAAGCCCCAAGGCTGGAGAAGGAAGGAAAGGATGGTTGCTGATAGAAAAGCTGTGAGTAATTCAGGTCCTTTCCTGTAGTGATAGGGCTTACCTCTCTCCTTCAGCCCCAAACTCATTCTTGAAGCAGCCCCTTTGCTGTGCAGACATCCTCTGTGAAGATAAAAAAGCCTTCTTCCCTGTTTTTGAAGAGATTTAAGATTACACACAGACCTTCAGACTGGAAAAAATGAACCCATGGTGTTTTATAGCCTCAGTTATCCAGGGCCTTTGAATCATAAATCCACCTCCCTTCGCTGACTGTGCAATGTGCTCCTGACGTGTTCCTATTTTCATATACACAGCATTACCCATCTTCACACTGTCTAATGTGTGTTTGTAGCACTGAAAGCAGGAGCTGCAGCTGTAAACAAGATGCTACTTCCCATCTGTGGAGGTTAAAATCTTACAGCAGGCACCAGCTTTGCATGGCAAAGGGTTGGGGTTCATCTGATTTTCCTTATCAGCAGGAAAAGTTCCCCATGGAGGGGTGAGCTTTGCCTATCTGTGCCGTTGCAGTTGCTCCCATAGCTGCAGTTATGCAGATCCACTTAATCCTACCCCGATGCCTTTTAGGGACTTTTAGGTCCCTCCAACACTGGATCGCAGGGGCTGGATTCAAGCGTGCTCCCGAGCGGCTCAGCTTCCTCTGCTTTCTTCCTGCAAACGTTCAAAGTGCAAAACCTGAATTTCACTTGAACACATCAGCAATCTTTATTTGCTCACTTCCTGCAAAAGCCGCCAGCACGCTGAGCTGAATACTCATGAAAAGCCAATTTAAGTGAGTCTGTTTCACAGAAAGCCAGTTGTGAGTGATCTGTTTGATTGCAAGATTGACAGCGTGTGCTGCACTGGGAAATTGCACCTCCCTGACCGGAGAGCAGAAACCGCTCTCAGGGCCTCGCATGAGGAGGATGTTTACAGCAGCCCATGCTGAAGCAGCCAGCTGCTGAAGGATGCGTTGCTGAAGATGCTTGCAGACAATTTGGGATGGAGACGCCTTCCCAGTGCTCTTTCACTCATGCTGCAAAGAGAGATGACTTTTTTCAAGGGAAGTGTTCCCAGCAAGTGACTTCACCATGTGCCCTGTGACATTCCCAGCCCGGGAGGTTTCTCCTGTGCTCTCCCTGCCTGTGAAGGCTGATGAGCACTGGGGAACGTGGCTCTGGGGCCATGTCTCGCCACTGTTCGTGGTGGTGGGACCTCCACGCTGTGGTGGGGAGGTGCTTGGTGTGGGCTGTAGGAGCAGTTTCTCTACCTCCTAGGCACGTCCTGGTCCCTGCAGAGCTTGGGTGAGCAGTGCCGCTGGGCGTGTTGCCTGGGACAAAGAGTGGCAAAGACCCCTCATCTCAAAATACATGGGCATATCTCTGAAGAGGCACCTTCAACCAAACCCACCCTGAACCTCTCTGGGACCATCCCGTCCTGGCAGACCCACCGTTAAGGGACCCTTTTTCCTAGCTTTCATCTTTGGTTTTGTCTTAGTAGAATGAGCATTATTTTCCCTCTTTTCTGGTTTCCTGGCTTCATGCAAGTCAAGCACTTTGGCCAAGCAGTGGTATATAGCTTGCCTTAGCTGCAGGTCATAACACTCTGGATGATGTACAGGATGATGAGATGCCTGTGATCCATGTAGTTAGTAAAAGCTGTCTCAATTTTGTGAGCAGAATTCATCAACTCATCAATCACACCATAATTACTTTATCAGGGGAAAATAAGCAGTTACTGCTGTGACTTTCAGGAGTGTTTCTATCTGGATTTACACCATAGTCCAGCACAAATTCCCCCAACACTTTAAAATTGGTATTTTCTCTGCTTGACTTTGGAGTGATGTCTTTTAAAGCAGTGTATAACTTTTGAACAGTACTGTGCCCCGCCACAGCAGGTAGCTAGAGGATTGGAGTCCTGATGGTACAAACCCATTTGACAGCAACTTGCTCACCAGCTCACAAGTTTGTATACCTGGTGCAGACTCCTCACTTCTTACATTAGCAATGAGAGTTGCTTCCATGGACTAGCATGAAGTCAGGCTCTGTCTCCTCAACAGCCTCCTTGTAGGTACTGGGGGCATGCTGTTAGGTACCCTTAAGCCACCTCTTCACCATGTTGAACAAACCCAGATTCTTCAGTGTCTCCTTAAAGGGCAAGTGTTCCAGCCCCAGACAATCTTGATGGCTGGAGTAAAAAAAATGGTCAGAAATGCCCCGATGCAAATTTGCTGCAGGCTTTCTTGGTTTGAACTCCTTGACTCTCCTAGTGACACAGGTTTGCTTTGGCAGAGCTCTTGCTGGTCTACTAGATTTCCTTGCTTTTTCTTCTCTTAGTCACTGATCTCTGATATGTTTGGGGTCTCTGTCTCCTTTCTGTCTCAATGATGATGCCAGCAAGATTTTTTAGAGCACAGGACAACCATTGATGGAAAGGCACAGACAGCAACAAACCGTATCTTTTTGTTTGGATGAGCTGATGAATTGCTGCATGGTTTTTGACAGCTGGACACAGAGTTGGCAAGTAATCCACCATTCCTTCTTTTGCCTTTGTAGTGTTAGAGTGGACTATGAAACTGGATACAGCCCCAGTGAGATGAGTTTGTGTTCTGTATTTTGAAAAAAATTGTTCTGGAAAGAAATTTGATTTCATATGGTAGGGAGTTGAGGCAGAAAGGTCTAAGTTAGAGGTGCTGGCAAAACTTATTCATCATAACTCTACTTTAAATGACTCAGTGATGAAGATGAAAAAGACATTTTGACATAGGAAAGACATTTTTTTACAGTAAGAACAATCACTCACTGGAGCAACCTCCCCAGTGATGCGGTAGAGTCCCCATTGCTGGAGGTTTTCATGATGCAACTGGACAGCGTGCTAGGTAATCTCATCTAGGCTTCCTTCCCCGTGAAAGATTGGACCAGATGATCTTTTGAGATCCCTTCCAAGCTTGACTATTCTATAATTTGCTGGGTGCTTTTTAGAAAAGATGAGATTTCCTAAGAAGAAATATGGGAAAATGCGATCTTAATCAATAATTCATTTATTCCTGCTTTCCCTAAGGTTTAGGCAAGAAGAGATTTTTTATTTTTTACTAATTCTTAAACTCTATGAGAAGTGGAGACATGTCTTAAACTCCATTTAATTTAATCCTCCTGCAAACATTTAAACTTCCTGCAGTTTCCTTCTGAGCCCATGCCCTGGTAAATCCAGCCAGACTTCTCTCACTTCTGTAGGCCAATAATAATGGTGTTCCAGCTGTTCAAGAAAGATTTAAGAGTTGATTTTGGGGAAAAAAACCCTAAGATAATTTGTGCATCTGTGGCCGTAATGGCTGAAAGCAAATCCTCCTAGAAGCTATGCTAAGGCACATGGAGGACAAGGAGGTGATTCGAGACAGCCAGCATGGCTTTACTAAGGGCAAGTCCTGCCTGAACAACCTCGTGGCTTTCTATGATGGTGTGACTAGATCAGAGGACAAGTGAAGAGCTATGGATGTGATCTATCAGGACTTCTGTAAAGCCTTCGACACAGTCCCTCACAATATCCTTCTCTCTAAATTGGAGAAATATGGATTTGATGGATGGACTGTTCGGTGGCTAAGGTATTGGTTGAAAGATCGCAGCCAGAGGGTAGTGGTCAACAGCTCAATGTCCAAGTGGATGCCGGTGACGAGTGGTGACCCTCAGGGGTCCATACTGGGACCAGTACTGTTTAAAATTTTTATCAATGACTTAGACAGCGAGATCAAGTGCACCCTCATCAAGTTTGCAGACAACACCAAGAAGAGTGGTACAGCTGACATGCCAGAAGGACGGGATGTCATCCAGAGGGACCTGGACAAGCTTGAGAAGTGGGCCCATGTGAACCTCATAAGGTTCAACAAGGCCAAGTGCAAGGTCCTGCATCTGAGTCGGGGCAACCCCCGCTATCAGTACAGGCTGGGGTATGAGAGGATTGAGAGCAGCCTGGCCAAGAAGGACTTGAGGGTACTGGTGGATGAAAACTTGACATGAACCACCAATGTGCGCTCACAGCCCAGAAGGCCAACCATATCCTGGGCTGCATCAAAAGCAGCGTGGCCAGCAGGTTGAGGGAGGTGATTCTGCCCCTCTGCTCCGCTCTTGTGAGACCCCACCTGGAATCCTGTGTCCAGCTCTGGAGTCCCCAGCACAAGAAAGACACGGAGCTGTTGGAGCGGGTCCAGAGGAGGGCCACAAAAATGATCCGAGGGCTGGAACACCTCTCCTGTGAAGAAAGGCTGAGTTGGGGCTGTTCAGCCTGGAGAAGAGAAGGCTCCAGGGAGACCTTATAGCAGCCTTCCTGTACCTGAAGGGGGTCTATAGGAAAGATGGGGAAAATATTCTCAGCAGAGCTTGTTGCTATAGGACAAGGAGCAATGGCTTTAAACTAAGGGAGAGCAGATTTAGACTAGATATAAGGAAGAAGTTTTTTATGATACAGGTGGTGAAACACTGGATGAGGTTGCCTAGAGAAGTAGTGGAAGCCCCATCCCTGGAACCATTCAAGGTCGGGTTGGACGGGACTCTGAACAACCTGATCCAGTTGAAGATTTTCCTGCTCACTGCAGGGTGGTTGGGCTAGATGAGCCCTAAAGGTCCCTTCCAACCCAAAGCGTTCTATGATTCTATGACTCTATGAAAGTCATTATGCAACATAATTGATTCATAACAATTATCAATAAATGTGTTTTGAAAAGGGCTGTTATGACATGCCATTGCATGCATGTGCATTGCGGCCATGCTGTGTATGGGTACTACCAATATCCATACCAGTGGACTGGTACTGCTTCTCTTGCTGCTGATAGCTGACATTAAATACATACAGAGAAACAGAGCCAGACAGAACTGGTGTTAGCATACGCTGAGGATATTAAACATACAAATTAACCTGTTTTCCTGTTTCTCAGAAGTACTAGAAAATAGGAAAGGAAGCTGGCTGGCTTAAATTTCTTTCCAAACTTTCTCCTATGGAGAATGGCAATTTTTGTTTTTTTCCCCCCATGGTACTGCAGACAAAGTCTTCCTTTTGAGGCTGATAAATTCTGTGTGCACTGACACCCAGAATGCTGATTACACTCTGCAGAAAAATTGCTTAGTTTCAAAGCCAATAGATAATGAAAGGATACAAACGACCCTGGGTATCGGCTAGCCCCTAACACCAACTCTGGGTACCCATGCTCCCCACATGCAGGTTATTACATAGGAGTTATCATCTGCTGAGTCTCTCCTGCCTTTCTCCTGCACCAGAATCAGGGGACTGATGGAGGCAAGATGGTGGATTTCCTAGTGCTTGCTTCTGGTGCAACTGAAAGCCCCTGTACCCTTCTCTCAGCTATTACTGAATTTTTCTTTCTTATATGTTTTCATTATAACCCATGTGGGTAACTTACACACTACTTTCTGGACTCTCTGCACCTTCAGCAATCATCAAGCACAGCTCTCCATGTGAAGAGCTGTCTGTGAAATATCTATTCAGTTATCATAGATCTTGGGGGTTTTGTTGGCCTTTGTTTTCACCATGCCTTTTTTGCTCCAAATGTGTTTCAAGAATTTCCTTCTTAAAACTCAAATATGTGTGCAAATGCATTTGTAAATTACAAAAAGTAACAAAACCCAAGCAAAATGGTGAGCTGCTAGGCTTATGAAGACAAATTTCCCATGGATTTTACACATACTCTCTCTTTCCCTGGCAGTCTCCCTAATGTTTAATGATAGGCAGAAGCTCTTCTGTCTGTGTAATTCAGATTTCTGTCTCCTCTCCTCAGCCAGCTCTCTCTATGAACTATTTAGGAATTCAGAACCACAAGGACTGCTACTCCTCTTGCTGAAGTGAGCTCAAACAAGTCAACAGGCAAGAAAGACCTAAAAGACCTCTGAGATTCAGCAATAGGATGACTAACACATGTCATTTCTTAAAGAAGTGGGGCAAAATTTGACTGTAAATTGTCTACAGGTGGTAGAAGGAAACTGGAAAACTGAGCTTGGAGGAAAGCCGGACAGAGAACATTCCTCCTGCCTGAAGGCAGACAGAGGAACAAGACCCATGGCAACTGTTTGCACTGAGGTCAAAGTTGGCTGGAGTCTTTTTAGCAACAAAAGCAATGTCCACATCGGGTTTTCACCCGAATGCTTGACAGCTCTCTCAGCTGGCACAGACTGGGCTAGAATTCAGGAAGTCAGTGTCTTGGTGGGTCAAGGATCTGCTCTTGAAAGCCTTCAGCTTTGTCTTCTAGGACAGCTGCCTCTTTCTTTGTGCTTTGCTACCCAGTGTGTAATTCAAAGGTGTTTCTCCGGAGTCTTAATTTCCTCATTTACAGCCCTAACTTACCTTATACCAGAAGGAGACCATAAGAAACAAAAAGGTATAATGTTTTAAGAGGTCACAACCATGTAGTGGCTCAGGAACAGGGCGAAACACTTCCAGTCCTCAGCACTGTTCTGTGAAAATGCCACTATTTTCCAAGGCACAGGGTGGAGCACAGGATGGGGCATCTGCTCCAGTCCCCTGCCATGCAAGTGGCAATGAAAGACAGTCCTTTGCATGAGTATAAACAAGCTGACGAAAGCTTGGCACAAGCCTCTGGACATGCTCCTTTCACACCTTCTGCCAGCAGAAACCAAGGAGGAGCCCAGACTCTTTCTCGGTGTTTGTTTCTAAACAGCAATGATGGCTAATTGTAGAAATGAATGACAGACTTCCACAATATTTTGAAAGAGACATGTAAATGTGGCTGAGGGTGACCTTAGGAAGCCCATCTCAGCTGCTGCATGAGAGAGCTCACCATGGCTTCTCCTCACAGGTGGTGCTGGTGTGGGACACAGGTGTCCAGCTGAAGTAAACCATCAATGAAATGGTAGTCTTCATCTCAGTTTCTCCATGTTCGGCCTGAGGGCTGGGGCATGTTGGGCAACACAGTCTTTCCCAAGACAGCTTGTGGTCTTGGGGCAGAGGTGAGAGGGTGAGGTGTCTCAGCCTGTGTTGTGCAGGGGATTGGACCATGATGACTGTCTAACTCTCTGCTCTGGCCCTAAATGGTATAAGTGCAGTTAGGGTGTTTCTAGCACTCTTTCAGTCTCAAGGGCCCTTCTGCTGCTCTGCTCAGTATGCCTGACTACCCTGAAAAGCAGAATTACCAGCAAACTTTGTTGCCCCACTGCCCATGTCCTTTCCAGGCCATTTCTGAATACACTGCCCAACCCTGCTGTGAGCATGCATACCTCTAGTCTGTCCTCACCACAGCTGTGGTTCCCTTTTCTCCTCCATGTTGCTGAAAAAAATAGTGCCTCAGAATCTCACCATGCCACAAGGATCAGCGTTTTCTCATGGCTTCCCATGAGAACCTTCTGTAAGTGAGAGCATGCCTACCCATCCATCATCCTCTGGATGGGAGGGAGGAGGGCTGCTCAAGAGCTAGCCTGAGGTGCTGCAACTCTGATTTACACACTGGAAGGGTTATCCATCACCCTGGATGGGGAGGCTCTCTGCTCTGGTGCCATGGGGCAGAAGAGCTGGTCATCTACAGTGCTTGGGGATATGTTCCTCCATGCCTTTTGCTACAGTATGTTTCCAGATAGGCCGAGGAGCTGGTCTGTGGAAAGGCAGGCTTCGACATACCTTGGGAAAAGCTGCCTGTCTCCACACTGAAAAGGGAAAAGAGTAAATATATTCTTAGAAGGGAAAACGTGAATTGTAAGAATTATCCCCGGGCTACCAATTTCACCCTCCTGCTCTGGCCGACAATAATTAAGCTCATCCCAATGAAGCAAGGTTCATATTTTCCTCCTCAAAATGTCCAGAGGCGTTGCTGGGCTTTGCTGAGTTTTCCAGCATCATTAAAGACCCAAGGAGCTGTTTCTGATAATTGAATCTGACCTGCCACATCATGACTCCTGACGATGCCCAAGCTGTGATTATGGCAAGTAGGAGTTTGCCTCTGGGCCAGGTTCACTATTCTGCTGCTTACTTTTGATGTGCTCCTCGTCACATCACTTTGTCTCCCTCTGCGGAGGTTTCTCATCTCTAAATAATGATGACACTTCATACAATATTCCTAGTTTAATGCCCTGGTTGCCTGTAAGGTCTTCAGAGCAGGAAACATCTCTCATAGCTTCACAACAACTACTAGCCACTCCAGGCTCTGAAGTAATACACACAGTTGCTGACTGAGTCTATAAATTGTCAGCTGTGCTTCATTTGAAGTAAAACCCCAGCAACAGATTTCATTTCAAGATTGTTATATATATACACGTATTGTTCTTCTACAATACGTATATATTATTCTTTTTAATAGATTGTTGTAACCTTACAAATATATGTGGTCACTGGGGACTCTGCTCACCCAGAAAGGTATCATTTTTCTCTTTGACTTAAACAGTGAGAAGGTGGTGGCTTCTTACCTGGAGGTCCATGGAGCCAGCAATAACTCCTGCCTGTCACAGGAGCTTTTCACATTACTTTCTTGCATGTCAGCTATGTTGCTCAGGGACTGCTCAAATATTTCTTGTTTACCTTGCTCACAGAAAGTGATGATTTTTTTTTAAGGGAAACTGACATAATGAAAATTGTCCAGAAATGAAGAATGTTAGTAAAATTTAAATTTTTATTTTATTTTTGTGGTAGGATATGGAAATATAATTCTTTGGTGAAACTGGCAGTGTGGCACATGGGAGCTGAGATTGGAGAATACATCTCATTTCCCACGTAACTCAGACTCCCTTGTCACACCATTTCTAATGGGAAACCATTGGCAAGAATTTATTTTGTACTCCTAATTTATTACAGTTCTCCCTTCCTACCAAAACAACAACAACAAACTCCTTCAACAGAACAGAGCAAAGGAACAACATTTCTTTGGACAGTAGATTTTGGCAAAAGCACCAAACCATTTAACAAGAAATTCAAGTCTTGAAACACAGTCTAGATGAAAAAAACATCCAGTTAATTTACTTCCTGAAAGTTTTGTGTCCATTTGCTGAAACTTTAGGAGTAAAGGTTCTCGAGAGGGGTAATTGTGTAGGGAAAAAAAAAAAAAAGCCTTTTCTGGGTGAGTATTGAGAAATACTCTGCAATCTGCTCAAATGACTGAATTTCACAACGATCAAATATTTGTATGAAATCAGTTATGAACACTCTATAGGTCCCAGCTTATTTCCCATGTTATTTCACTTAATTTGAAGAAAGAAATAAGTTTATGAATAGGATGATCAATCAGTGAATCACTGGAGAAGAGGACAAGCAACAAAACCTCTCTCACTGCATTACGCTTTTGGAACAAATTGCACAGACAATCTAGAGGTTTTTATAAAAAGAGGAGCTGATTTCACCCTGGGGGCAACTGAAGCACCTAATACAATTGTATGAGGAAGGCATGCACTGAAACTTGGAAATGCTAAAAAAAAAATGGTAGGAGGGAAAGGAGGATTTGCTTCCCTGTATTCTACTGGCATCTTTGGGATAATTTGAAAACCCATCCCCAGGCAGCAATAAAATTTAACCTTCACTGGAAAACCAGTAAGTCCAGGCGCTGAAAGAAAAGAAGAAGTGCCCTGGCTTTATTGCAAAGCCTGTAATTTAGGCAACTGGTTGTTCTTGTATCTTTTGTAAACCACGATTGCCCTGTACTCAGAAATGGGAAATGCAGAGGAGAGGACCCTGCCTCAGGACCAGAGCTCCCTGTCCTTTGCACAGGTTGGGACTATTGCTGCAGCAGACTTACCTTCTCATTCTTCCCCACATCTGAAAAAAGAGAGGGTCTGTGCAAAGGTGATGAACATGCTCCTGATGGCTTGTGCTGTGGTGGGGTGGTCAAGGTGATCTAGTTTCCTTTCATCACTAGCCTGAAAACCCATTTTAAATGTGAGAAGTCAGGAGGCTGGAAGGCAGGAGCAGGTCCCAGGGGACTTACTGTAGGAAATTCTAAAATAGTTGAGCTGCCACGTTTGCTCCACGTGGAAGAATGGGTCCTGGGCAGTGAGGGTGCTCAGCTTCTATCACTCCAGCTCACTGATGGTGTTGCTGGATAGCCAGGAGCAAACCAGCCTCAGGACAGAAACCAGCAGCTTGTGGTGGTTTTAACACCTTCAGAGCTGCGCCTCCCTAAGCCCTGCAAGCAGGACACTGAGCTACGTTGGCTACGTTTAGAGAAGGGTTTAGAGACGGGTGGCTGTGGGCTACCTTAGCAGTCAACGGGGATAGAGAAGGAGACCAAGTCTACCTAAGATCTGAGTCCTCCCTTTGGGCTGTGGATTAACCCTTCCCATGTTCACACTCCCATCTGCCAAGGGTGTACCTCGCAGGACTTTTCCTGGCAATTTAACCATGACTTTTCTTTCCTTGCCTTTTCTCCCGCCTGTCTCTTTCATGCCCAGGTAAGTCACTATCACGCAGATGACCATTAATATTGGTACTGATTACCAGTAGCAGATAAATCATAGAAAGCAGGGCTGGCAGGGATCCAGGAGGTCACTCACTGTCCACCTGCTTCCAGGCACTTTCAGCTCTCATCCATTCCATCTCACTCTCTCTTAAATGCCAGTGGTGATGGGTACTAAGCACTGTCCCAAGGCACTTATTTCTTCTTTACTGTTAGAAAGTGCTCAGTGATGTAAGCTGTATAAATCTTACATTTATTCACCTTTTTAAAAACAGGTATGAAAAGATCTTCAAGGATTTTACAGGCATTTGTGCAGAAAAGGACACACGGAGCTGGCTGAAGAGCAATCTCAAAGTGAAGATACAGAACTACGTCTGTGGGGTGGGGATGCTTCACCACCCCAAGCAGTGGCAGGCAATCACTGGCAGTGCAGACCAGTTCCCTGAAAGCTGAAAAAGATCAATACAGCTTTATCAGTTGAAAATCCAGCCTTGTCTCTTTGGTATTACTTATTTATAAAGGACTCTGCTTTTTCATAATTTTTTGCTGCCATTGGATTTATCAACTGGCTGATCCAGTGAAAAACAAGAGTCTGTTGACCCCTCTGGTCCTGTCAGTATGGGAGAGTCTGGTTTGCAAACTCTGCAAAATTTGCACAGGTAGCACCCCATCACCACTGGTTTCTCCCCCAGCAGTACTCCAGCACAGGAATTTTTTTTATCTCTTTGGCTTGTCTGGGCTGAACTAAACTGCCAGAGAATGAATCACCCCTGAGGCTCGTGGCTATGTGGAGGGAGAGGTTACTCCTGACCACGAAGAAGCCATAAGCCAAATGATCTTTCCAGGCTCTAGATGACAGGGTGAGGAAAGAAGCTGTTGCTGTTAGGGACACTGCTTCTTCCTTGGACGTTGGCAGGGATCGTATCCCATCTTCTCATGGGAGAATGATTTACCACCGGAGATGCTGTGTAGGTGTAGGTAGGATTTGCTGAAGGAGGCAGAGGGACTGGAGAGCAGGACAGAAAGAAGTAGGGAGAGGTGATGGTCTAGGGGGAGGTGACTTACAGCTTTCCCTCTTCTTGCAGTTCTTTGTGGAGATACCAGACAGGTCACTATTTGCTGCTGTTCCCTGCTGGATAACAGCCCTTCTGCTTAATGAAGGGAGGTGGTACAGGGGAAAGGCATCATCACCTTTAGAGCAGGCAGCACCCCAAATAGCTGATGTGAAGAGGGGGCTGCAGATGTGAAGGGTTTGTGGTGGCCTGGGACTATGGCTGGAGCAGGGACCTGCAGGCTGCAGCTGCCAGCTGACTCTGCTTCCTGCAGCATTAGACAGATGGAAATGAAGAGTAAATGAATGTTGCTGTTGAACTGAAGGGCTCCCTGCTTTGATGAGGAGATCCATACCCCAAGGAACAGGGAAGAGATTTATGCCTTGGCAAAGCAATCAGGAAGGAAAATAATTCTGCTAGGCACAGATAGTTTCTTCCATCTGTTACCACTGCTGTGAGACACCTGGAAATAATGGTTCCCTCAGAAGAAATTCAGGTGTCCCAGAACGGAGCAAGACTCCTGTCTACTACTAGGGCTGTTTTAGCAGCAGGCAGAATTGCTTCCTTTGCAGCAATTATTTTCTCAGGTTATTTTCCTCCACATCCCTGAGGCCACACTAATGTTTCTTTTTATGCTCAGCTAAGCAGCTGATTGATTCTTCCTGGAGCTTTTCCTGTATCAGCACCAGCAGGGGACTGAGCAGCACCCAATAACACAGCGAAAGTCAATTAGCTATACAAGACATTCAGTTGCCTACAGCCAGAAAATTTCTTTTCCCAGCTACTCTGCCTGAAACCCCATCGCTCTGACAGCAAGAGGATGGTGCCTTGTTGCCTCTAAATTAGGAACCCTGAAAGAGTAGAGGAAGGAGATTCTGGGTCTAGCATCTCTTCTTCACTGCTCTTGTTCTTCTGTCTGTTCTCTGGGCAACATAAGAAAAATACGTCCAGCACCCTGCGGCTCCCAGTGGTTGATGGTTTAGGGAGCATTCATTTCAACGATGCTGCACATTATGTTAGAAAAGATCTCCTGAACAATTACAGCATTTGTGGACATACCCAGCGTTTATGTGCACATTACCATGTTTATTGAGCAATGCACTGTTATGAAAGCAGACGGTTTGTTAAAAAAATAGTAATGCTTCATCCAGGCAGTCAAGGAGAAGAGACTTGACAGCACTACTGAATAGCCTTTAGGAATACATCATTTTAAAAAAGATGTTCTTCACGGGACACAGTAGAGATACCCTGCCTTTGACTTGGACATTAGACTTAATAATCTTCAGTGGGATTTTCAGAAGTGCCCCAGGTTTGCTAGAAGGACATTTCTTATCCTTAATGACTTGTGCTCCTAAATTATTTAGGTGTCTTTGACAATCTCACCACTAATACTAATGAAGGCCAAGCAAGGCTCTTTAATAAGCATAGTGCTGCAGTCCCTGGTAGAAGCTGTGCTGCTCAGCTGATGGGAGCTGATTAAATCTGTATAACTCACCTACCCAGACATAACTGTCCTGAATGTTCCCATTTTTCCTTCTGTCAAAAGATAAAAGGCCTGTTTGGTGAATACCCAGCAGCAAAGGACAAAAATTGTGTGCCTGGACACACACACAGGCAATTCTTACAGGAAACCCCACCAGTTTGGTAATACTTTGTACCAACATGATTTGGGGGCAACATCTGTCAGTATATACCCTGGGGCTGCAGGTCTGGCATCGCCATACACATCCCTTAATGCATTGTCCCTAAAAGTCCAACTAACACCTGTATTATTCATAGTAAACCTGCAGTGTTCACACCTGGGGGCAAAATTACCTGGAGAGTAGGAAATGCAAATTTTTGGCTCCAGCACAGCGGGAAGTTACATATGCCCTGAACAGTGGAGCATGCACATTTTTTTGGTAATATTTCTGCCCCTTGCATCTGAGCAGAGCACTTCCCACAGAAAAGTATTATATACTCCACCAAGCTCTTCTGCAAAATATTGACTCTGCAACGTAGGTGTTATTATGCCTGCTAGAACTGCTCAGTGGTGTTGACTGTATTATCATGTAGCTCCTCTACTATTCTTGAAAGAATAACCTAGGCGCCCTCCCTTACTTTGCAAAATCAATAAAAAATATCATCACAGGAATCTGTGTGATTCTCTCCTAAATGATATCACAGTTCTTGAACGGGGTCAAACACAGATCAGCACACCATGTGTATGGGAGGAATGGAGCAGCCGGATTATGTTCTTTCAATATTTTCAGAGCACAGCATCTCACTGTGGATTCCATCTGTAGCAAAATAGGAAGCTTTCAGTGAGCAGGTCTTGCCATCAGAAATTGCCATTTTCATTTTGAAAGCAAGTGTTTTGTGAGAACATGTTGTCTTTGATTATATTTGTGATGGGAAAAAAAGTTGCAGCGAATTTGCCATTTTTCTTTAAACAATGCAGTATGCTCATTCTGTGCATTCTGGCCTTGACTTCTCCACAGATGTTAAAATGAAACAACTCCATAATATGCGGAAGATTGAGCAGGATTAAAATGCACTGCTACAAAAGTGAAGCTTTTCCTCCTCAGACAAAGCAAATGACATTTAACAGTTAGCTTAAACAAGAAATTTATTCAGAACTTTCCATATCTTGGAAGTTGCATTCAGAATTTCACTCTAAAATGGAATGAAAACAAATTTCCAAAGATTTGGGCTTCCTTTCCAGCAGGGTGTTCCCCATTTCCAGTTGGCAGCATCCCTTGGGGCAGGTTGAGGACGGTTGTGCTCTGCAAGCATCGTGGTCTGTTCTTTCTTACATCTCAAATCACCCTTTAAGGCTGCTCACCTTCAGTAAGTCTGATTTGCCTTTGGCAGCAGTGATGATTGCTGCGGTGTTGTCCACCACCCTGCCACATTATTAAAGGAAGTATGTATGTCCTCAGAGTGGTGAGCACAGATTAAACTCAGCCCAAGCCCACGAGAGCAAAAATTACATTATTGATGGACAGCTATAGGAGCCTGGAAGCGCAGAAGTTGATCCTGCCAGTCACTCCCAGGCACCTCCTGGTGGTCACTGTTCTCTCAAAATCACCTTTTTTTTCCTGGAATCTGGTTCTTCAGGAGCAACAGCAAATAAAAGTAAAGCTCTCTAATTCTGCCTCCCCTGCAAGGTGAGAGCAGCTCTGCCCGGGGTGGAATGGGTGAGCTTAAAGCAGTGTGGGAGATGGGTGACACAAAGCGAGGGAGAGCTCATCTGTGAGCTCAGGTGGGCATTTGTGCAGCGAAAGGAAGCTGAGAAAGGAGAGGGGAGATTAGCGAGCAGCAGGAAGACTGAAAAGCAGGGCAATCTGTTCAAATAAATTAATGCTTTCTCCTTTGCAGCAGGAGGGGTAATACATCAGGTATGTTTTTTGGGGGGTTGTCAGGGTTTATTTCAGAAAACTTCTTACTTTAGAGCAGCACCTCTTCTCTGCTGTGAGGGAAATGCCTGCATGTTCCCAGGTACAATGTGGCTGCACAGATGGACAGAAGTACTGAAGGAGCGGGGCTCCAAGTGTGAAATGCTGATGCTTCTCTGCACCATGCATGGTTACGCTCTGGGATCTCTTCCTCTCTTGCTGCTCGGTGTGGTACCCAACAGATGTGTGCTTGGGTTCAAAAAGTGCTCGGACAATTGGAGAGAAGGAACATGAACTGTGGGCTATTAAACACAGAGGTGCTCTTTTCCCGGAGCCAAAATCATGGGCAGTCAGAGGAGTGGCTTGGGGGCAAGGAGTCTGAGTACATTAGTCCTGATCTTGTAATCGTTTTTATGCATCTGGAGGTTATTGGGCTAGCCCAGTTTTTGGTTGCTTCTTTTGCTCTGGATGTTAGAGGTTCGGGAGCATGTTATGTCTTATTTATGTATGTTGCCAGGGCTGATCTAGCAAACATTCTGGGGACAGAAATTAGCAGTGTCTACACCATGCTTTGGGGTGCTGTATAGACGTGCTTTTCTGAATGTCTTGAGATTAAGCTCTGTCGTGCTTCCCACGTGGAAGGTCCTACCAGCTCTTCATTCTGCCAGTCTGGCTTGCAAGGGTGTTACTGCACCAGGGGAGTGCCTGAAGGACCTTCCATCATGGGTACCTCAGCAGGCTGCACCCTAGGCTGAGGGTCTCTCAAGCCCCTGAGCAGTACTCTCTTAGGAAGGGTACTTCTGAAACTGAGGTAGAATAGAATTGGTAGGAGACGAGGTATCTGAAGAGGAGACATCTAACTACATTTTCTCATTGTCACTTAAAATTCCAGTCACTTTCCTGCTGATGTTTCTGTCCATCATCGAAGTGGAATGGGATCAGAGAACCATGAAGAGTAAATTTATTATATTGATTTTTTTTCTTCCCCCC